>UOFO01000029.1_pt1 | contig 43386 bp, 48 predicted proteins | sample 1988801 | NCBI WGS metagenome assembly UOFO01 (sample SAMEA4712195, study PRJEB27164) | hydrothermal vent metagenome | biome: marine basaltic hydrothermal vent biome; feature: marine hydrothermal vent; material: mineral | place: Pacific Ocean | collected 2011-06-14/2011-07-23 | depth 1719 m
AAGGAAAAATTTGAACGAACGAAACCACATATCAATGTAGGCACAATAGGTCACGTTGATCATGGAAAGACGACGTTGACAGCGGCCTTGACGAAAGTACTAGCGGAAGCGCACGGTGGTGAGTATAAAGCCTACGACGAGATAGACGGTGCCCCGGAAGAGCGCGCACGAGGTATAACCATTGCGACGGCACACGTAGAGTATGAGTCGGTGAATCGTCATTATGCCCACGTAGATTGCCCGGGTCATGCGGATTATGTAAAGAATATGATTACGGGTGCGGCGCAAATGGATGGCGCGATTTTAGTGTGTTCCGCTGCGGATGGGCCGATGCCACAGACGCGAGAGCATATTTTGCTTTCCCGTCAGGTGGGCGTGCCTTATATCGTGGTATTTTTGAATAAAGCCGACATGGTGGATGATGAAGAACTGCTTGAGCTGGTTGAAATGGAAGTTCGAGAGTTATTAGACAGTTATGATTTTCCTGGAGATGACACCCCTGTAATCATCGGTTCTGCACTCAAAGCGCTCGAAGGCGATGACAGCGAAATTGGTGTGCCAGCGATCATGAAACTAGTCGATGCGATGGATAATTATTTCCCGATGCCCGAGCGAGCCATAGATGGGGCTTTCTTAATGCCGGTGGAAGATGTATTCTCCATCTCCGGTCGCGGCACGGTGGTGACCGGTCGTATTGAGCGTGGGATCGTCAACGTGGGCGATGAAGTTGAGATTGTTGGGATTCGTGATACGAAGTTGTCGACGGTGACCGGAGTTGAAATGTTCCGTAAGCTGTTAGATCAGGGTCAAGCGGGCGATAATGTAGGCGTGTTGCTGCGAGGAACCAAGCGAGAAGAAGTCGAGCGCGGGCAAGTGTTATCTGCGAAAGGTTCGATTACACCGCACACCAAGTTTGAGGCTGAGATTTACATTTTGAGTAAAGATGAAGGCGGGCGACATACGCCTTTTTTCAATGGGTATCGTCCGCAGTTTTATTTCCGTACAACGGATGTAACGGGTTCTTGCGAGTTACCGGAAGGTATTGAGATGGTGATGCCGGGTGACAATGTCAAGATGATAGTGACGATGATAGCGCCGATTGCGATGGAAGACGGTTTACGATTTGCGATACGAGAAGGTGGCCGTACTGTGGGCGCGGGTGTCGTATCTAAAGTTATAGAATAGTTTAATTTGTGTGGGATAAATGCAGTTGTTTATATTTATCCTACGAAAAAGAGGTTGTATCCTAGGCCAGTAGCTCAATTGGCAGAGCAGCGGTCTCCAAAACCGCAGGTTGGGGGTTCGATTCCCTCCTGGCCTGCCATTATTATGGTATAGGTGGTCCTGGATAAATATGATAGATAAGTTGAAATTCGCCTTAGTTGCGCTAATAGTGATTGTTTCACTGGGCTCGTTCTATTATTTTAGTGAGCAGTCCATGTTGTTGCGAGTGATCGGTTTGTTGGTTGCGTTTGGTGCTGTAATTACAATTATGTTACAGACAGAAATGGGGCGTGGCACATGGGTCTTTGTTCAGGATTCCCAAATAGAAATACGCAAAGTCGTTTGGCCGACGCGAAAAGAAACCGTGCAAACTACTTTAATAGTAATAGGTATGGTCATCGTTATAGCGATTTTTTTATGGATTTTGGATATGTTTCTCATCTGGGCGGTTCGATCAATAACCATGTAAGGAGCGGTACGCGTGACGATGCGATGGTATGTAGTCCATGCTTATTCAGGATATGAAAACCATGTTGTTCGCTCTCTGGCGGAAAGGATTAAGCATGCGGGTTTGGAAGAAAAATTTGGTGAGGTTTTAGTTCCCACTGAAGAAGTGATTGAGATGCGTGCGGGGCAAAAACGCAAAAGTGATCGCAAATTCTTTCCTGGCTATGTTCTAGTGCAAATGGAAATGGATGACGAGACATGGCATACAGTCAAGGAAGTTCCAAAAGTGATGGGTTTTGTTGGAGGAACGAGTGATCGTCCTGCGCCCATTACCGATCGCGAAGCACAGCGTATTCTGGATAGAGTGCAGGAAGGAGCCGATAAGCCCAGGCACAAAGTTTTGTTTGAGCCAGGAGAAGTGATTCGAGTTAACGACGGGCCGTTTGCTGACTTTAATGGAGTGGTTGAGGAAGTCAATTATGAAAAGAGCACGTTACGTGTTGCTGTTCTGATTTTTGGCCGTTCCACACCCGTAGAGCTGGAATTCGGGCAAGTCGAAAAAGGGTAGTTTTTAAGATTTAGCTATCTTGGTGAAGTATATATTTTAGGTGGCAGTTCGTAGATGAGCAGCTGCAATTTTTAAATGTTGGGGACCTGAATGGCTGAGCTTTCTCAGTGTATCAGGGTTTGTACCCGAGGAGTTATCATGGCTAAAAAAGTACAAGCTTATATTAAGCTTCAAGTAAAGGCTGGGCAAGCAAACCCAAGTCCACCGGTAGGTCCGGCGTTAGGTCAACATGGTGTTAATATCATGGAGTTTTGCAAGGCGTTTAATGCGAAAACACAAGGTCTGGAGCCGGGCCTTCCTACCCCCGTTGTTATTACAGTTTATGCTGATCGAAGTTTTACTTTTATCACTAAAACTCCCCCAGCCTCTATTCTTTTGAAAAAAGCCGCAGGGGTTAAAAGTGGTAGTGCAACACCTCATAGCAGTAAAGTGGGCAAAGTGACACGTGCACAACTGGAAGAAATTGCTAGCGCAAAAATGGAAGATTTAACGGCTGCAAATATGGATGCCGCAGTGCGAACGATTGCAGGAAGTGCTCGTAGCATGGGTATTGATACGGAAGGGGTGTAGCAGTTATGGCAAAATTAACAAAACGAAAAAAATTATTTAATGAGCGGGTAGATCCAGAAAAAACTTACATGTTTGAGGATGCGATTGCTCTATTGAAAGAGCTATCTTCAGCTAAGTTTAATGAGTCTGTAGAAGTTGCTATTAATTTGGGTGTTGATCCTCGTAAGTCTGACCAAGTTGTGCGTAGCGCGACGGTATTGCCTAATGGTACGGGTAAAACAGTACGTGTTGCGGTGTTTGCTCAAGGTGCTAATGCAGATAAAGCTAAAGAAGCTGGAGCAGATATTGTTGGTTTTGATGATTTGGCTGCTACTATCAAAGGTGGCGAGCTAGATTTTGATGTGGTCATTGCATCTCCCGATGCAATGCGTGTAGTAGGTCAATTAGGACAGATTTTGGGTCCTCGTGGTTTGATGCCTAACCCTAAAGTAGGCACCGTAACTCCCGACGTGGCAAAGGCTGTAAAAAATGCTAAGGCAGGCCAGGTTCGTTACCGAACAGATAAGGCGGGAATTATTCACTGCATTATTGGTAAGCTCGATTTTGATGCGCAGTCATTGCGAGGTAACCTTGAGGCCTTGATTGCCGATCTCTTGAAAGCAAAGCCAAGTAGCGCAAAAGGTATTTATGTGGAAAAAATCGCTGTGTCGAGCACCATGGGGCCAGGGGTTTCAATTGATAAAGGGTGTTTGCCTGTATAAAGGCAGGATATTTAAGCTTCATTTTATTCAATTTAAAATTGAAGTAACGAGCTTTGGGCTATCGGTACACCGGTAGCCGTCAAAGACCGTAGGCGCTACAGTATAATGCTTGGCTTAATAGCTTGTGACTGTGTTTTTATGAAATATATTTCATCAGAGCAAGTAGCCTACGCAGATGGTGAGTAGACAGTTTTTAACTGTGTCTGCGACCGTTTTTTATCGATGGTGTTTTCGAACGCCTATTTTTTAGATGAATCAGCGAATCTATCCAAAATGAGGATGGAGGAAGCAACAGGAGGTAGTTTCTTGTTAACGTTAGAACAGAAAAAAACTATTGTTGCCGAAGTTGAGGATGTCGCAAAATCCGCGCAATCAGCGATTGCAGCGGAGTATCGTGGATTATCAGTAGATGAAATGACTAAATTGCGTGCGGAAGCACGTAACGCAGGTGTTTATTTACGGGTAGTTAAGAATACGTTAGCACGACGAGCGTTGGAGTCTACGGATTACTCATGCATGACTGAGTCTTTAACGGGCCCATTAGTGTTGTTGTTTTCTAATGAAGATCCAGCTTCAGGTGCGCGTATCGTTCGCGATTTTGCAAAAGATCATGACAAATTGGTGGTTAAAGTAGTTGCCCTTAACGGCAAGCTGCTATCGGTCAGTGGTCTTGAATCTCTAGCAAGCATGCCAACACGTGATCAAGCGATTGGTATGTTGATGTCCGTGATGAAGGCGCCCATTGAAAAATTTGTTCGTACTCTTGCTGAGCCAAATAATAAATTGGTTCGTACGATTGCCGCAATACGTGATCAAAAAGAGAGTGCGTAGTTACTATTGAATTAGGTTTTAGGAGATTTAAATAAATGTCAGTAAGTAAAGAGGATATTTTGGAAGCAATTTCCAATATGACAGTTATCGAAGTTGTGGATTTGATTTCTGAAATGGAAGAGAAGTTTGGTGTGTCTGCCGCTGCTGCAGTTGCTGCTGCTCCGGCTGCGGATGTTGCTGCTCCGGTTGAAGAAAAAACTGAATTTGATGTTGTAATGACCAATTTTGGCTCAAACAAAGTTTCGGTTATCAAGGCGGTTCGTGCTGTAAGTGGTTTAGGCTTGAAAGAAGCTAAAACACTTGTTGAAAGTGCGCCAGCAACAGTTAAAGAAGCTGTTTCTAAAGATGAAGCTGAAGAAATTCAAAAGAAACTTGAAGAAGCAGGCGCTAAGATTGAACTTAAATAACTTTCTACAGTTTTAAGTTTAATTGTTGATGATATGAGCTCCTAGGTAGTGGGTTCATAGAACAACGAAAGGTGGAAAACATAGACTCATTTTGCTATTGGAAAGTTGTTTAACGCTAGTAGATCCTTCAGGCTGACGGCTGTAGTCGTCGGCCTTTTAGTGCTTATGGCTTTGTTATAACAATCAAGAGTTATTTCTGCTGAGTTAGTTGATGGTTTGGAGGTTTACTACCTTTCCTGCTTTTGCAAGAAAGGTAGAGGGGAAATAGGTCTGACCCTATCGTGCTTGGTCAAGGAAGTTTTAATTATATACCTTGACACAAGATAGAGCGGGTCGGGTGACGTTGAACTATGAGGCGCTTACAGCATCTTGGAATGGTACCTGGTAAATAAATTTTTATCGTTATCAGGGAGTTTCAATGATTTGTTTGTGCTTCACTGCATATTGAGGGGTTTTGATGGCTTACTCTTTTACTGAGAAGAAGAGCATCCGCAAAGATTTTAGTAAACGGCCTACGATTTTAGAGGTGCCGTATCTAGTCGCCATTCAATTGGGATCTTACCGTAAATTTTTACAGACGGATACACCGATTGAAGAGCGTGACAATCGCGGTTTGCATTCGGCTTTTAATTCTGTCTTTCCGATAACCAGTTATACTGGGTATGCCGCTTTGGAATACGTCCGTTACCGTCTGGGTACGCCTGCTTTTGATGTTAAAGAATGTCAAGTACGTGGCATGACATATTCTGCTCCTTTACGCGTCACCGTGCGCCTAGTCATTTATGATCGAGAGGCTTCCGCAGGAGCTAAAAAAGTAAAGTATATTAAAGAACAAGAAGTCTACATGGGAGAAATTCCTCTGATGACTGACACCGGTACCTTTGTGATCAATGGTACTGAGCGGGTTGTGGTATCACAACTGCATCGTTCTCCAGGTGTGTTTTTTGAACATGATAAAGGTAAAACACACTCTTCAGGTAAGCTGTTATTTTCAGCGCGAGTTATTCCTTATCGCGGTTCATGGTTGGATTTTGAGTTTGACCCAAATGATGGCGTTTTTGTGCGGTTTGACCGCCGTCGTAAATTGCCAGCTACTGTTTTGATGCGAGCCTTAGGTTATAACAATGAAGAAATATTAGACATTTTCTTTGAAACAATAGAGTTTGCTTGTACAGAAGAAAAAATCACGATGCAGCTTATTCCAGAAATGTTGCGTGGTGAGACGGCGGAATTTGATATAAAAGCGCCTTCTGGCAAGGTGATTGTTGAGGCAGGTCGTAAGATTATGGCTCGTCATATTCGTGAGATAGAAAAAAGCGGGCTTAAAGTTTTAGAGGTAAGTAATGAGTATTTAGAAGGTCGTTTTTTATCTAAAAACATTATAGATAAAGAAACAGGTGAATTGATTGCTAATGCAAATGATGAACTCACCCTTGAATTACTGACCAAGCTAATCGAGGCAGGTGTTAGTAAATTTACGACGTTGTTTACTAATGATCTGGATCGTGGCCCCTATATTTCTAATACTTTGCGAGTTGATAGCACGCAAAATGAACTGGAAGCGCTAGTTGAAATCTATCGTATGATGCGTCCCGGTGAGCCGCCTACTAAAGAAGCCGCCCAGGCTTTATTTCAAAATTTGTTTTTTACACCTGAGCGTTACGACTTGTCGGCTGTTGGGCGAATGAAATTTAATCGTCGTGTAGGTCGTGAAGAAGAAACGGGTGAGGGGACGCTTTCTAAAGATGACATTATTGAAGTTTTAAAAGTACTGATAGATATCAAAAATGGTAATGGCTCGATCGACGATATTGATCACTTGGGTAACCGACGCATTCGTTCGGTTGGCGAGATGGTTGAAAATCAATTTCGAGTTGGTTTGGTGCGTGTAGAACGTGCGGTAAAAGAGCGTTTAAGTTTGGCTGAGTCTGAAGGTTTGATGCCTCAGGAGTTAATTAATGCTAAGCCGATATCTGCTGTGATCAAAGAGTTTTTTGGTTCTAGTCAGTTATCTCAGTTTATGGATCAAAATAATCCCTTGTCAGAAATTACACACAAACGACGGGTCTCTGCGTTAGGTCCGGGTGGCTTAACGCGTGAGCGTGCTGGTTTTGAGGTGCGCGATGTCCATCCTACGCATTATGGTCGGGTTTGTCCTATCGAAACACCTGAAGGTCCAAATATCGGATTAATTAATTCTCTGGCTGTGTATGCCCGAACTAATAAGTATGGTTTTTTGGAAACGCCGTATCGAAAGATAACGGATGGCAGAGTGACAGAACAAATCGATTATTTGTCAGCTATAGAAGAAGGGCGATTTGTTATTGCGCAAGCGAATGCTACTTTAGACAAAGACGGTGTTTTAATTGATGAATTAGTCTCTTCGCGCCATCAAAATGAGTTTATGTTGTCCTTCCCAGGAAAAGTGGAGTATATGGATGTTTCACCGAAGCAAATTGTTTCTGTGGCCGCATCCTTGATTCCGTTTTTAGAGCATGATGATGCTAATCGCGCATTGATGGGATCCAATATGCAGCGTCAGGCAGTTCCTACTTTACGTGCTGAAAAACCACTTGTAGGCACTGGCATGGAGCGTAGAGTCGCGATTGACTCGGGTGTAACGGTTATTGCAAAACGTAGTGGTGTTATTGATTCTGTAGATGCGAGTCGGATCGTGGTGCGAGTTGATGATGATGAAACGGCTGCGGGTGAGTCTGGGGTCGATATCAGTAATTTGATAAAGTATACGCGCTCTAATCAAAATACGTGTATCAATCAGCGCCCATTGGTGAAGATAGGAGACAAGGTAAGGTGCGGCGATGTTTTGGCTGACGGCCCCTCAACCGATTTAGGTGAGCTGGCATTGGGGCAGAATATGCTTGTTGCATTCATGCCGTGGCATGGTTATAACTTCGAAGATTCGATTCTCATCTCAGATCGAGTGGTAAAAGAAGATCGCTTTACTACCATTCATATAGAAGAACTGACCTCGGTTGCGCGAGACACGAAGCTAGGCTCCGAAGAAATTACGGGTGATATTCCGAATGTTAGTGAGGGTGCTTTATCCAAACTGGATGATTCGGGTATTATCTATATCGGTGCTGAAGTAAAAACAGGCGATATTTTAGTAGGTAAAGTGACACCAAAAGGTGAGACACAGCTTACCCCAGAAGAAAAATTACTAAGGGCTATCTTTGGCGAAAAAGCTTCAGATGTTAAAGACACTTCTTTACGCGTTTCAACGGGAACCGTAGGTACGGTTATTGATGTGCAAGTTTTCACTCGTGATGGTGTTGAAAAGGATCAGCGTGCTCTGGCTATTGAAGCAGCAGGGTTGGTTTCCATAAAGAAAGATCTCAGAGATCAGCTGCGTATTTTAGAAGACGATGTTTATCATCGTGTTGAGAAGTTACTTGTTGGTAGTCTGGCGAATCGTGGTCCTAATGGTTTAAGTGACGGAGATACGATTACCAAGGAATATCTCGACAATTTAGATCGCAATAGTTGGTTTGATGTTCGCTTGCAAAGCGAAAAAATCACAACCCAGCTTGAACAATTGGGTGAGAATCTTATTCAACATCGCGTTGATTCCGACAAATATTTTGCAGAGAAAAAACGCAAGCTGGAAGCGGGTGATGATCTTGCCCCTGGTGTTCTCAAAATGGTTAAAGTCTATTTGGCCGTGAAGCGTCGGATTCAGCCGGGTGATAAAATGGCGGGGCGACATGGAAATAAAGGGGTTATTTCACGTATTGCCCCAATGGAAGATATGCCCTTCATGGAAGACGGTACGCCTGTTGATGTGGTTTTGAATCCGTTGGGTGTGCCTTCGCGAATGAATGTTGGGCAGGTGCTTGAAACCCACTTGGGTTGGGCAGCGAAAGCTTTAGGTTTGAAAATAGGCGGCATGTTAGATAATAAAAAGCCGGTTGGAGATTTGCGTGATTTCCTAGATAAAGTTTATAACCAGTCTGGTGGTAAAAAAGAAGATTTAGATTCGTTTGCCGATGAAGAAATTGTAGAGCTGTGCGGTAATCTCAAGCGGGGAGTACCTACTGCAACACCGGTTTTTGATGGTGCAGACGAAAGTGAAATAAAAGGTCTTCTCAGATTAGCTGGTTTACCCGAGTCGGGTCAAACAACACTCATCGACGGAAGAACGGGAGACACGTTTGAAAGGCCGGTGACGGTGGGTTACATGTATATGTTAAAGCTGAATCACTTGGTTGATGATAAAATGCATGCTCGTTCGACGGGACCCTATAGCTTAGTTACACAGCAACCTCTGGGTGGTAAAGCTCAATTTGGTGGCCAGCGTTTCGGGGAAATGGAGGTTTGGGCATTAGAAGCTTATGGTGCCGCCTATACATTGCAAGAAATGTTAACGGTTAAGTCTGATGATGTTAGTGGTAGAACCAAGATGTATAAAAACATAGTCGATGGTGATCATCGTATGGATGCTGGTATGCCTGGGTCGTTTAATGTTTTGCTCAAAGAAATTCGTTCTTTAGGGATAGACATTGAGCTGGAAAGCGACTGATTGATTGTATTTGATAGATAGGAGAAACACTGTTGAAAGACCTACTTAATCTGTTGAAACAGCAAGGGCAAGTTGAGGAATTTGATGCCATCCGCATTGGCTTGGCATCCCCAGAAAAAATTCGCTCCTGGTCATTTGGTGAAGTCAAAAAACCAGAAACCATTAACTATCGGACTTTTAAGCCGGAGCGTGACGGCTTGTTTTGTGCGAAAATTTTTGGACCAGTAAAAGATTACGAATGTCTATGTGGTAAATATAAGCGCTTGAAGCATCGCGGCGTGATTTGCGAAAAGTGTGGCGTAGAAGTCACTATGGCAAAAGTGCGCCGTGAGCGTATGGGACATATCGAATTGGCCAGCCCTTGTGCGCATATTTGGTTCTTAAAATCACTGCCGTCTCGCATGGGGCTGTTGTTGGATATGACTTTGCGTGATATTGAGCGCGTGCTTTATTTCGAAGCATTTGTGGTGATTGACCCGGGGATGACGCAGTTGGAGCGTGGCCAATTATTGTCGGATGAGCAATATCTTGATTCAATTGAAGAGTACGGTGATGAATTTGACGCGCGAATGGGTGCTGAAGCGGTGTTGCATCTTTTAAAATCACTTGATCTTAAAGTTGAAATTGCAAAAATTCGTGAAGAAATTCCGAATACGGGTTCGGAAACAAAAATTAAGAAATACACGAAACGCCTTAAGCTGATGGAAGCTTTTGTTGATTCGGGCAACAAGCCGATATGGATGGTTCTCACTGTGCTGCCTGTTTTGCCGCCTGAGTTGCGACCGTTAGTTCCGCTTGATGGCGGTCGTTTTGCAACGTCTGATTTGAATGATTTGTACCGTCGGGTTATCAATCGAAATAATCGTCTTAAACGTTTATTGGATTTGAATGCGCCGGATATTATCGTGCGCAATGAAAAGCGAATGTTGCAAGAATCGGTAGATGCATTATTGGATAACGGGCGTCGTGGTAAAGCGATTACGGGTTCAAACAAACGGCCGCTAAAATCTTTGGCGGATATGATAAAAGGAAAGCAAGGGCGTTTTCGCCAGAACCTATTGGGTAAACGTGTCGATTATTCGGGTCGTTCAGTGATTGTGGTCGGGCCGACATTAAAGCTGCATCAATGCGGCTTGCCGAAAAAAATGGCTTTAGAGTTATTTAAGCCTTTTGTTTTTAGTAAGCTAGAGTTACGTGGTTTAGCTACAACGATTAAAGCAGCAAAAAAATTGGTAGAGCGAGAGGGTTCAGAAGTTTGGGATATTCTCGAAGAAGTTATTCGTGAGCATCCGGTGTTGTTGAATCGTGCACCTACGTTACATCGCCTGGGTATTCAAGCCTTTGAGCCTGTCTTAATTGAAGGTAAGGCTATTAACTTGCATCCTTTGGTTTGTACTGCATTTAATGCTGATTTTGATGGTGATCAAATGGCCGTACATGTGCCCTTGTCAATAGAGGCGCAGTTGGAGGCGAGATCATTGATGATGTCGACGAATAATGTATTATCGCCCGCCAATGGCGAACCTATTATTGTACCATCGCAAGATGTCGTATTAGGTTTGTATTTTATGACTCGCGAAAAAATCAATGGAAAAGGTGAAGGTAAAGTTTTCACTGATATAGCGGAAGCGCATCGTGCTCTGGATGCTGGTGTGGTTGATATTCAGACTAAAGTTAGAGTTCGTATTGTCGAGTTAATTGAAGAGAATGGCGAGAAAAAAGAACAGCGTAGACTTGCTGACACGACAATAGGTAGAGCCTTGTTGTCAGAAATTTTACCGAAAGGAATGTCGTTTGAGCTGATTAATAGAGCGATGACTAAAAAAGCAATTTCTCATTTGATAAATGCTTGTTATCGGCAATTAGGCTTAAAAGACAGTGTTATTTTTGCGGATCAGCTAATGTATATGGGTTTTGCATATGCGACGCGCTCAGGGGTTTCTATTGGCGTGGATGATATGGTTGTACCTGATGAAAAAGTGAATATTATTGCTGATGCTGAAGCGCAAGTTAAAGAGATTGAATCTCAATATACCTCTGGTTTGGTAACTAATGGTGAGCGTTACAATAAAGTGATTGATATTTGGTCGCATACCAATGACCAGGTCGCGAGAGCAATGATGGATATGCTGGGTACCGAGACTGTTGTCGATGCTGAGGGTAATAAAGTCGAACAAGCATCATTTAATTCAATCTATATGATGGCGGACTCTGGGGCTCGAGGTAGTGCTGCACAGATCAGGCAGCTTGCCGGAATGCGAGGTTTGATGGCTAAGCCGGATGGTTCCATTATAGAAACGCCAATTACGGCAAATTTCCGTGAAGGATTGAATGTACTCCAATATTTCATCTCGACGCATGGTGCCAGGAAAGGCTTGGCTGATACTGCGCTGAAAACAGCTAATTCAGGATATTTAACTCGACGTTTGGTGGACGTTGCGCAAGATATGGTGATTACCGAGGTAGATTGTGGCACAACTGAAGGCCTGGATATGATGCCGCTTATTGAAGGGGGGGATGTTGTTGCGCCTTTACGTGAACGTGTTCTGGGTCGCGTTGTTGCAGTTGATGTTCCGTTACCGGCTGAGGCATCAAAAATTGCAGTAGAAGCAGGTACTTTGCTGGATGAGGCGTGGGTTGATAGGCTGGAAGAAATGAGTGTAGATCACGTAAAAGTGCGTTCGCCAATTTCTTGTATCACTCGTCAGGGCATTTGTGCAACTTGTTATGGGCGTGATTTGGCGCGAGGGCACCGAGTTAATATCGGTGAAGCTGTTGGTGTTATTGCTGCACAATCAATTGGCGAGCCCGGCACACAGTTAACAATGCGTACCTTTCATATTGGTGGTGCCGCTTCACGTTCTGCAGCAGCAAATAATGTACAGCTGAAGTTGGGTGGTACGATAAAATTACACAACATCAAGCTAGTGAAAAATAACGATGGCAATAATGTTGCAGTTTCACGTTCTGGTGAGTTGACAGTTGTTGATGAGTTTAGTCGGGAGCGAGAACGTTACAAAATTCCTTATGGTGCCGTTTTGACCGTTAGTGATGGCGATGCTACCGAGGGCGGTCAGGTTGTTGCGAATTGGGATCCGCATACGCATCCCGTTGTGACTGAGGTGGCGGGTTGTCTTCGGTATGGTGATTTTGTTGATGGTATTACGGTTCAGCATCACACCGATGAAACAACAGGTTTGAGTAGCCTTGTGGTTACTGATCCGAAACAGCGAGGTTCGGCGGGTAAAGATTTACGCCCTATGGTCAAATTGGTGGACGATGATGGTAATGATCTGTTCTTGGCGGGGACAGAAATTCCAGCAGTATATTATTTGCCTTCTGGTGCGATTGTCACCTTTGATGATGGTGATCAAGTTGGGGTAGGGGATGTGGTCGCACGTATTCCTCAGGAAAGCTCAAAGACTCGTGATATCACGGGGGGGCTTCCTAGGGTTGCTGACTTGTTTGAAGCGAGAAAGCCCAAAGACCCCGCGATACTCGCGGAGATAACAGGCACGGTTAGCTTTGGTAAGGAGACTAAGGGTAAGCGGCGCTTGGTGATTACAGGTAAGGAAGAGCGCTATGAAGAGCTTATCCCTAAGTGGCGTCATGTAACGGTATTTGAAGGTGAGAATGTAGAAAAAGGCGAAATTATTGCCGATGGCGCGCCGGTTCCACACGATATTTTGCGTTTGCTTGGAGTTAGTGCTTTAGCCAATTATATTGTGAACGAGGTGCAAGACGTTTATCGTTTGCAAGGGGTTAAAATTAATGATAAGCATATTGAATCTATAGTGCGTCAAATGTTACGTAAAGTTGAAATAACGGATGCGGGTGATACCAAGTTTCTTCGTGGTGAGCAAGTAGAATGGCCGCGTGTTATAGAGGAAAATGAGCGTATTGCCGCTGAGAGTGATGCAAAAGTTTTGGCAAAGTATGATCCAGTACTGCTGGGAATTACTAAAGCATCGTTGGCGACAGAATCTTTTATTTCAGCAGCGTCTTTTCAGGAGACTACGCGAGTGCTAACCGAAGCTGCCGTCAATGGTAAGTCCGATGATTTGCGTGGTTTGAAAGAAAATGTCATTGTAGGGCGTTTAATTCCGGCGGGAACGGGCTTGGCCTATCATGCAGAGCGGCTTCGCCAGAGAACGGCTAGAGAGCAGGCCAGATTAGGCAGAGAGGTTAAGCCGGTTGCGGTACCTACGAGCGAAGATGTTGAAGCTGCGTTAAGTAAGGAGCTTGGTATTAATTAGGACTGCTAGCACCTGGAAGAGTCAGGCAAAAAACCCAATAACTACTCAGCATATTCATCTTTTGCTCCAGGTCTGTGTTGTTTTCGTGCTCAGTCGGTTACATATTTCTATATGGACCCTTTTTCCGTGCGAAAACGCACTTCTAGTGCATGGGTGCAGGCAGTTAGGACAAATGTCGAAGCAATTGTTGAGATCTGAAGTAAAATATAAACACGCTGAGTAGTTGCAGTCCAATCAAGATATTTAAGAAAAGTTTAGGGATTTGTCGAGACAGAAAAAATTATTTAATGCCGAAGTGGCTTGAATGCACGTATAAAGAAGTTCAAGCAGGACGGAATCAGTATTTGGATGAGGCAGGTTTTTGGAAATGGGTTATTGTTAACTTATCGCTTGACTCATGCTAAGTAGTTGCACTATAATCTTGCGGCTCTGATGGTCAGTCAAAGTTTAAGTTCTTGGTTGTTGGGTCTGTAAGTGGGCGTTTTTCCTTGTTAAATCCGCTGGCTTTTCGTTTTGGGTTAGGAGTATAAAATGGCAACAATTAATCAGCTGGTGCGCAAGCCGCGAGTTCGGCAGAAGGTGAAAAGCAACGTGCCGGCTTTGGGTGCTTGCCCGCAGAAGCGAGGTGTTTGTGTTCGGGTGTATACGACTACGCCAAAGAAGCCAAACTCAGCGCTGCGTAAGGTTGCTCGTGTGCGATTAACAAACGGAATGGAAGTAGCCTCATATATAGGTGGTGAAGGTCATAACTTACAAGAGCACTCTGTAATCTTGATTCGTGGCGGTCGTGTTAAAGATTTACCTGGGGTACGTTATCACACTGTGCGCGGTAGCTTGGATGCTTCAGGTGTTACAGCACGTCGTCAGGGTCGTTCTAAATACGGTGCAAAACGTCCTAAGAATTAGCTTGGTAATGATAAGTTAATTTTTGGTTAGATCTGGTTATAGTGAATTAAGAACTAAATTTCAGGTAGAAAAGATGTCAAGACGACGAGTAGTAGCTAAGCGAGAAGTTATACCCGACCCTAAGTTTGGTGATCAGACTGTGGCGCGTTTCATGAATATAATTATGGAAAGCGGTAAGAAATCGGTGGCAGAACGAATCGTCTACGGCGCATTTGAGAAAATGGCAGAGCGGTCCAAGCAAGATCCGCTGGAAATGTTTCAAAAAGCATTAGAGAACGTTCGTCCTATGGTTGAAGTGAAGTCTCGGCGTGTAGGGGGTGCTACTTATCAGGTTCCTGTTGAGGTACGTGCAGAGCGTCGCAACACTTTGGCAATGCGCTGGATTGTAGAGGCGGCGCGTAAACGTGGCGAAAAATCCATGCCTCTGAGATTGGCGAGTGAGCTTTCTGAGGCTTCGGAGAAACGCGGTACAGCAGTTAAAAAACGTGAAGACACGCACAAGATGGCAGAAGCAAATAAAGCGTTTGCACATTATCGGTGGTAAGTCTTTTGTTGAGCGCTTAAAGTTTTAAGGTTTCGAACGTGGCACGCAAGACACCGCTAGAGCATTATCGAAATATTGGCATCATGGCGCACATAGATGCGGGGAAAACGACAACTACCGAGCGTATCCTATATTACACAGGAGTGTCGCACCGAATAGGCGAAGTTCATGATGGCACAGCGACCATGGATTGGATGGAGCAGGAGCAAGAGCGAGGTATTACTATTACCTCGGCGGCTACGACTTGTTTTTGGAGCGGTATGGCAGGGCAGTTTCTGAAGCATCGTATAAATGTTATAGATACGCCAGGTCATGTAGATTTTACGATTGAAGTGGAGCGTTCATTGCGCGTCCTTGATGGTGCATGTGCTGTATTTTGTGCCGTAGGTGGTGTTGAGCCTCAATCTGAAACCGTTTGGCGGCAAGCCAATAGGTATGGCGTGCCTAGGTTAGTATTTGTCAATAAGATGGATCGAGCGGGAGCAGATTTCCTGCGAGTGATCGAACAAATTAAAGAGCGTTTAAATACTCTCCCTGTGCCAATACAATTGCCTATTGGAGCGGAAGAAGGCTTTTGTGGCATAGTAGATTTGGTGCGAATGAAAGCGGTTGTTTGGGGCGAAGAGAGCCAAGGAATGTCTTTCCAGGAACAAGAAATCCCAACTGATATGTTGGAGGTTTGTAGCGACTGGCGTGAAATAATGGTCGAAGCTGCGGCCGAAGCAAACGAAGAATTGATGGATCGTTATCTGGAAGAGGGTGATTTGTCGGTTGAAGAGATTAAACAAGGTTTACGTATACGTACGTTAGCTAACGAAATAGTAGTGGCATTGTGCGGTTCCGCTTTTAAGAATAAAGGGGTTCAGACAATGTTAGATGCCGTGATTGAGTATCTGCCTTCACCCGTCGATATTCCGGCAATTATAGGTGTGTTGGATGATAAGGTAGAAAGTGAAGTTGTACGCCGCCCTGCTGACGATGAACCTTTTGCCGCGTTGGCATTTAAAATAGCAACGGATCCTTTTATGGGTAATTTAACCTTTTTTAGGGTTTACTCTGGTGTTTTGGCTTCGGGTGATGCTGTTTACAACTCAGTAAAGAATAAAAAAGAGCGTGTTGGTCGGATAGTGCAAATGCATGCTAATAGTAGAGAAGAGATAAAAGAGGTTTGTGCTGGAGATATAGCAGCAGTAGTCGGTCTGAAAACGGTAACTACGGGTGACACATTATGTGACCTGAAGCAAGTAATAACACTTGAGCGTATGGAATTTCCGGAGCCGGTTATCTCGATAGCTGTGGAGCCCAGAACTCAAGCGGATCAAGAGAAAATGGGCTTGGCTTTGGCTAAGCTGGTGGCAGAGGATCCGTCATTTAGGGTGTGCATGGATAAAGAGTTCGGACAAACAATTATTTCAGGGATGGGTGAACTTCATTTAGAAATAATTGTAGATCGAATGAAGCGAGAATTTAAAGTCGAGGCGAATGTAGGTGCTCCGCAGGTAGCGTACAGGGAGACAATCCGAGCTACGGTAGATCAAGAAACAAAATTCATTCGGCAGACGGGTGGTAAAGGGCAATATGCTCATGTTTGGTTAAAGCTTGAGCCGAGAGAATCTGGTGCGGGATATAAGTTTAAAAATGCGATAACAGGTGGCGTGGTACCGCGTGAGTATATTTCTTCTGTGGATAAGGGTATCCAGGAACAAATGGAAAATGGAGTTGTTGCTGGTTATCCAGTCGTTGATGTAAAGGTAACCTTGTTTGATGGCTCTTTTCACGATGTGGACTCTAATGAAATGGCATTTAAAATCGCCGGTTCAATGTGTTTTAGAGAAGCGGCACAAAAAGCAAAGGCCGTACTGCTTGAACCCGTGATGAAGGTTGAAGTGGTTACACCGGAAAATGATATGGGCGATGTTGTAGGTGATTTGAATCGGCGTCGTGGCATTATTCATGGCATGGATGATTCACCTGCTGGAAAATTAGTAAGAGCGGAGGTGCCGCTGTCTGAAATGTTTGGTTATGCCACGGACTTACGTTCAGCCACGCAAGGTAGAGCGACCTACACGATGGAGTTTGGCTGCTATGCCGAAACTCCAGCTAAAATTGCTGAAGCAGTGATAAATAAAAATTATTGATAGTATTTGTTTTGTTAAAGGGGTGACGAAAGTGTCTAAGGAAAAATTTGAACGAACGAAACCACATATCAATGTAGGCACAATAGGTCACGTTGATCATGGAAAGACGACGTTGACAGCGGCCTTGACGAAAGTACTAGCGGAAGCGCACGGTGGTGAGTATAAAGCCTACGACGAGATAGACGGTGCCCCGGAAGAGCGCGCACGAGGTATAACCATTGCGACGGCACACGTAGAGTATGAGTCGGTGAATCGTCATTATGCCCACGTAGATTGCCCGGGTCATGCGGATTATGTAAAGAATATGATTACGGGTGCGGCGCAAATGGATGGCGCGATTTTAGTGTGTTCCGCTGCGGATGGGCCGATGCCACAGACGCGAGAGCATATTTTGCTTTCCCGTCAGGTGGGCGTGCCTTATATCGTGGTATTTTTGAATAAAGCCGACATGGTGGATGATGAAGAACTGCTTGAGCTGGTTGAAATGGAAGTTCGAGAGTTATTAGACAGTTATGATTTTCCTGGAGATGACACCCCTGTAATCATCGGTTCTGCACTCAAAGCGCTCGAAGGCGATGACAGCGAAATTGGTGTGCCAGCGATCATGAAACTAGTCGATGCGATGGATAATTATTTCCCGATGCCCGAGCGAGCCATAGATGGGGCTTTCTTAATGCCGGTGGAAGATGTATTCTCCATCTCCGGTCGCGGCACGGTGGTGACCGGTCGTATTGAGCGTGGGATCGTCAACGTGGGCGATGAAGTTGAGATTGTTGGGATTCGTGATACGAAGTTGTCGACGGTGACCGGAGTTGAAATGTTCCGTAAGCTGTTAGATCAGGGTCAAGCGGGCGATAATGTAGGCGTGTTGCTGCGAGGAACCAAGCGAGAAGAAGTCGAGCGCGGGCAAGTGTTATCTGCGAAAGGTTCGATTACACCGCACACCAAGTTTGAGGCTGAGATTTACATTTTGAGTAAAGATGAAGGCGGGCGACATACGCCTTTTTTCAATGGGTATCGTCCGCAGTTTTATTTCCGTACAACGGATGTAACGGGTTCTTGCGAGTTACCGGAAGGTATTGAGATGGTGATGCCGGGTGACAATGTCAAGATGATAGTGACGATGATAGCGCCGATTGCGATGGAAGACGGTTTACGATTTGCGATACGAGAAGGTGGCCGTACTGTGGGCGCGGGTGTCGTATCTAAAATTATAGAATAGTTTTGTAAGACTGTGAATCCGGTGTCTTTAGGTAGAAAAGGCTCTGGCGTAAACAACATATTTAGGAAGCAGAATGTCCAATCAACGCATACGAATCCGATTGAAAGCTTTTGATCACCGTTTAATAGATCAATCGGCACGAGAGATTGTTGAAACAGCAAAACGTACAGGAGCCCAAGTTTTAGGTCCGATACCTTTACCGACTAAAAAGGAGAGGTTCACAATACTGATTTCTCCTCACGTTAATAAGGATGCAAGAGATCAGTATGAGATTCGCACTCATAAGAGACTGATGGATATTGTAGATCCCACAGATAAAACTGTTGATGCGTTAATGAAGTTGGATCTTGCGGCTGGGGTTGATGTACAAATCAAGTTGAATTAGTAGCAAATTAAAGAACCGCTGTGATAAGTGGTCTAAATGGCTAGAGGTTAAGAAAATGGCAATTGGGGTTGTAGGAATTAAGCGTGGAATGACTCGCTTGTTTACAGAGGATGGGGTTTCAATACCTGTTACTGTAATTGAGGTTGAACCGAATCGCGTTACCCAAATTAAGACCCAAGAAATAGATGGGTACAATGCTCTACAAGTTACTTCGGGAGATCGCCGTGCATCACGAGTCACTAAGGCCGCAGCCGGTCATTTTGCTAAGGCTGGTGTTGGGGCTGGCAGAGGTTTGTGGGAATTTCGATTGAAAAATGGGGAAACCACCTCAATAGCGGTCGGCGATGAGATTAAAGCAGGGATTTTCCAGCAAGGTCAAAAAGTTGATGTTGCTGGTACGAGCATAGGTAAAGGGTTTGCTGGAGCTATTAAAAGACATAATTTTAGTATGCAAGATGCCACGCATGGTAACTCACTCTCCCATCGAGCGCCGGGTTCTATCGGGCAATGTCAAACTCCAGGGCGTGTATTCAAAGGGAAGCGAATGGCGGGGCATATGGGTAATGTGCGAGTCACTATTCCTAAGCTAGAAATTATTCGCATTGATGAAGAACAGAACCTAGTTTTAATTAAAGGTGCGGTTCCCGGTGCTAAAGGTGGTGATGTGATTATTACACCGTCTGTTAAAGCAAAAGATTGAGGTGAGACGCCATGCAATTAAATATAACTAACATAAAAGATGGTGCAGCGAGTGTTCAGATTGATCTTTCTGACGTAGCGTTTGGCGCAAAGTTTAACGAGTCATTAGTCCATCAGATTGTAACTTCTTATTTAGCAGGCGGACGGGCAGGTACGCATTCGCAAAAAACACGAGCAGAAGTTCGTGGCGGTGGTGCAAAGCCTTGGCGCCAAAAAGGCACAGGTCGAGCTAGAGCAGGGACATCAAGTAGCCCGATTTGGCGTTCAGGTGGCCAAACATTTGCTGCGTCTACGCGTGATTATTCACAGAAAGTAAATAAAAAAATGTATGGTGCTGCTATGCGCTCCATATTGTCAGAGTTGGTTCGTCAAGACCGTTTGATTGTGGTGGAAACTTTGGATGTACCTGAACCTAAAACTAAAAAATTAGTTTTTTTATTGGAAAAATTAGGTTTGGAGGGTGGGCTTTTTATCGCGGTAGAACTTTCAGATAACTTGATGTTGGCTTCTCGTAATCTGCATAAAGTACAAGTTGCGACAGCAGCAACAGTGGATCCTGTTAGTTTGGTTCGCCATGAAAAAATAGTTATTACTGTTGATGCAGTTAAAAAACTTGAGGAGCGTTTGGGATGAACCAAGAGCGTTTAATGAATATATTACTGTCTCCTCACATTTCTGAAAAGACGACTACTCTAGCAGACCAACATAGGCAATTTGTGTTTAAAGTCGCTGTAGATGCAACTAAACCAGAAATAGCAAAAGCGGTTAAGCTGCTTTTTGAGGTGGAGGTGGATGGAGTGCAAGTGTCAAACGTGAAAGGTAAAGAAAAGCGATTTGGTCAAAGGCTTGGGCGGAGAATAAATTGGAAGAAGGCTTATGTAACGTTAGCTGACGGTCAAGATATCGACTTCCACGGCCCGCGATAATTAGGAAGGTTAATTAAAATGGCACTGGTTAAAACAAAACCAACTTCACCTGGAAGACGATTTGTAGTAAAAGTACAGACAGAAGATCTTCACAAAGGCGAGCCTTACGCGCCACTGTTGGATAAAAAATCAAGAAAGGGTGGACGTAATAATCACGGTCGTATTACGGTTCGACATAAAGGTGGCGGTCATAAAAAGCGTTATCGTATCATTGATTTTAAGCGTAATAAGGACGGTGTAAGTGCAACTGTAGAACGTATTGAATACGATCCAAATCGTAGTGCGCACATTGCATTGTTATTATATTCGGATGGTGAACGTCGTTACATTATTGCACCGAAAGGTATTGAGCAAGGGTCAAAAATATCATCCGGTGCTGCAGTTCCAATTAAGCCCGGTAATTGCTTACCTCTGCGTCACATTCCAATGGGTTCAACAATTCATTGCATTGAGCTGAAGCCTGGTAAAGGTGCTCAGGTAGCCCGAAGTGCGGGTGCGTCAGCGCAACTGGTGGCGAGAGAAGGTGGATATGCAACACTGAGATTAAAGTCTGGTGAGACGCGAAAGGTTTTAGCGGATTGTCGAGCTACTTTGGGTGAAGTAGGTAATGCAGAGCATGGATTGAAGTCTCTTGGAAAAGCGGGTGCTTCACGTTGGCGCGGTATACGACCAACGGTACGAGGTGTTGCTATGAACCCTGTTGACCATCCTCATGGCGGCGGTGAAGGCCGAACGTCAGGCGGGCGTCATCCTGTATCACCATGGGGTGTGCCAACTAAGGGTTACAAAACGCGTAGTAATAAGCGCACAGATAAATTGATTATACGGCGACGTAGTAGTAAAAAGCGTTAAATAGTTAAAGTTAGGAATAGGGGAACCAGCGGTGCCACGTTCAATTAAAAAAGGCCCATTTCTAGATCTTAGTCTGGAAAAAAAGGTCGATCAGGCGATTTCAACTAATAATAAACGCCCCATTAAAACATGGTCGCGTCGTTCGATGGTTATGCCGCAAATGGTAGGGTTAACCATTGCGATTCATAATGGGCGGCAACATGTACCGGTATTGATTACGGAAAATATGGTTGGGCACAAATTAGGTGAATTTGCAGCAACACGTACTTATCGCGGTCATGTCGCTGATAAGAAAGCAAGATAGCGGAGAAGGTAGATGGAATCGTTTGCAAAGTTAAAGTACGCACGTCTATCTGCTCAGAAAGGGCGGCTTGTTGCGGATATGGTACGAGGTATGCCCGTCGAGCGAGCATTGGAAACATTAACTTTTGACCCAAAGAAGGCATCGAAGATAGTAAAAAAAGTACTTGAGTCTGCTATTGCTAATGCAGAGCATAATGAAGGTGCTGATATTGATGAGTTGAAAGTTAAGATGGTATGTGTTGATGAAGGTCCAACCCACAAGCGGTTTCGTGCTAGAGCAAAAGGACGGGGTACGCGTATTTTAAAAAGAACCAGTCACATCACGGTGACAGTGGCGGATAATTAGGAAGAGGAACCGTAATGGGACAAAAAGTACATCCGACTGGTATTCGGCTTGGAATCGTAAAAGACTGGACCTCTAAGTGGTATGCTGATAGTAGAGATTATGCTGATTTTTTAAATACGGATATTAAAGTACGTGATTTTATAAGAAAAAAATTAGCAAAAGCATCTGTTAGCCGAATTCAAATTGAACGCCCAGCTAAGAACGCAAGAATTACAATTCACACGGCTCGCCCTGGAATTGTGATTGGAAAGAAAGGTGGGGATATTGAAACCCTGCGCAAGGCTGTAGCGGCATTGATGGACTTACCCGTTCAAACGGTACATATTAATATTGAAGAAATTAGAAAACCTGAACTCGATGCTTTTTTGGTTGCGGAGAGTGTGGCGCAGCAATTAGAGCGTCGAATCATGTTTCGTCGCGCTATGAAGCGAGCAGTGACTAATGCAATGCGTTTGGGTGCTCAGGGGATTAAAGTTAAAGTGGGCGGTCGTTTAAACGGCTCTGAAATTGCTCGTAGTGAGTGGTATCGAGAAGGTAGAGTTCCTTTGCATACCTTGCGTGCGGATGTCGATTATGGTACTGCATCTGCAAGTACTCCTGCTGGTGTAATTGGCATTAAAGTCTGGATTTTTAAAGGCGAAGTGTTTGCCGCCGGCGAAGAAGCTGAAGTTGCAGCAACGCTGCAACAACGTGTAGCGATGAAGTAACGAGGTATAAAGATGCTACAGCCGAAAAGAACAAAGTTTCGAAAACAATTTAAGGGCCGTAATCGTGGATTGGCGACAAACAGTAACCAAGTGAGTTTTGGTGAGTTTGGCTTGAAAGCAACGGCTCGTGGTCGCATTACTGCTAGGCAAATCGAAGCGGCACGTCGAGCAATGACTCGACATGTAAAACGAGGTGGGAAGATTTGGATTAGAATCTTTCCTGATAAACCCATAAGTAAAAAACCTCTTGAGGTTCGAATGGGGAAGGGAAAAGGTAATGTTGAGTATTGGGTGGCTGAAATTAAACCCGGTAGTATGCTTTACGAAATGGAAGGTGTTTCTGAAGAATTAGCGCGTGAAGCATTTCGTCTTGCTGCCGCTAAATTGCCAATAGCAACTACCTTTGTTACGCGGACGATAATGTAATGAATGCTGGACAATTAAGAGAAAAAAATAGAACAGAGTTGCAAGATGAGTTGCTTAGCTTGGCTAAAGAACGATTTAACTTAAGAATGCAGAGCGGTTCTGGGCAATTACCAACACACCATCAGCTGAGAGTTGTGCGAAAAAATATTGCAAGAGTGAAAACAGTGATGCGTGAAAAAGCGAAGGCAGAGTCATGAGTGAAAAAGAGCAAGTGGAACGTACTCTAACGGGTCGTGTGACTAGTAACAAAATGGATAAATCCATTACTGTGTTGATAGAGCGACGGGTTCCACACCCTCTATATAGAAAGTATGTAAGAAGATCCACTAAAGTACATGCTCATGATGAAAATAACGAGTGTCATAATGGTGATGTTGTTACAATTAAGCAATGTCGGCCACTGTCTAAGTTAAAGACGTGGCGGTTAGTAAGAGTGGAAGAAAAGGCTGTTATTGTTTGATGGTTTTGTATTATTCCCCTGAAACATATAAGTTTGGAGACGGTCAATGATTCAGATGCAATCTAAGTTGGATGTAGCCGACAACAGCGGAGCGCGTCGCTTGATGTGTATCAAAGTCTTAGGCGGATCGCACCGACGTTATGCCGGTATCGGTGATATAATTAAGGTTACCGTAAAAGAAGCGATTCCTCGAGGAAAAGTTAAAAAAGGCGAAGTTTATAATGCCGTTGTTGTAAGGACGGTAAAAGGTGTTCGTCGCGGTGACGGATCCCTCATTCGTTTTGATAATAATGCGGCGGTTTTGCTGAATACTCAGCTGCAACCTATTGGTACACGGATATTTGGACCTGTGACGCGAGAGCTGCGAACTGAAAAATTTATGAAGATTGTGTCGTTAGCACCAGAAGTGTTATAACGCCTAAAGGTAGCGGAATTATGCGTAGAATCAAAAAAGGTGATGACGTTATAGTCATTACAGGAAAAGATAAAGGAAAACGTGGCAATGTTGTTAAAGTTTACACCGATGACCGAGTCTTGGTTGAATCGATAAATCTAGCAAAAAAGCATGTAAAAGCTAATCCGCAACGTAGTATTCAAGGCGGTATAGTGGAAAAAGAGATGCCTTTACACGTATCAAATGTAGCAATTTTCAACCCGACTACCAAGAAAGCGGATCGGGTTGGAGTTAAGACATTGGAAGACGGGAAGAAGGTTCGTTTTTTTAAATCAAACAACGAAGTCGTTGATATATAAGTCAGGTAGTTAGAAATGGCAAGGTTGCAAGAATATTACCGCGATACAGTCGTCAAACAGTTAACTGATCAATTCGGTTATAAAAATCCGATGCAGGTGCCGCGCATATCGAAGATTACTCTCAATATGGGAGTGGGTGAGGCGATTGGTGACAAAAAAATTATTGAACACGCCGTGTCTGATATGACTAAAATAGCAGGACAAAAACCAGTGATTACTAAGGCTAAAAAGTCTGTAGCTGGTTTTAAAGTACGCGAAGACTGGCCAATTGGTTGTATGGTGACATTACGTCGCACTAACATGTATGAGTTTTTGGATCGTTTGATTAGTATTGCTATACCTCGTATTCGAGATTTTCGTGGCTTGAATGGAAAATCTTTCGATGGTCGTGGTAATTACAATATGGGAATTCAAGAACAAATTATATTTCCAGAGATTGATTACGATAAAATTGACGTACTTCGTGGTATGAATATTACGTTTACTACAACTGCGAATACGGATGAAGAAGGGCGCGCCTTAATGAAAGCGTTTAACTTCCCTTTGAAAAACTAAAGGTAATTATTATGGCTAAAGTGTCAATGGTGCGCCGAGAGATAAAGCGAACCCGTACGGTAGAAAAGTATGCGAAGCGGCGAGTTGCTTTGAAAGCGATCCTAAAAGATAAAAATGCGTCTTTTGAAGATAAAGCGGCTGCTCAACGTGAATTTCAAGCTTTGCCACGTGATGCAAGCCCTTGTCGTGGTCGCAATCGCTGCAGTATAACTGGGCGGCCTAATGGTTATTACCGTAAATTTGGTTTGGCGCGGAACAAGCTTCGTGAAGCGGCGATGCGTGGAGATGTGCCGGGGCTAGTCAAGGCCAGCTGGTAGACACTGATTATTGGCCTTAGAAAATATTGACTAGGAGTAGACCTCATGAGTATGAACGACCCTATTGCGGATATGTTGACCCGTATTCGAAACGCGCAGTCAGCAGATAAAGCAGACGTACGGATGCCCTCTTCCACCAAAAAAGTTGCTATAGCGGGAGTGCTAAAGCAAGAAGGTTATATTGGTGAATATAGTGTTAGTTCTGTTGATGGTAAGCCGGAATTGACTATATCTTTACGGTATTATGAAGGTAAGCCAGTTATCGACAAAATTAGTCGGATAAGTCGACCTGGTCTTCGCTCTTATAAGGCCCGGGATGATTTGCCTCGTATTAATAATGGACTAGGTGTGGCGATTGTCTCTACTTCAAAAGGAGTGATGACGGATCGAGCTGCACGCGCTGCGGGCCATGGTGGGGAAGTGCTGTGTGTTGTCATTTAGTATAGAGAGCGCGGAGAAGGGCTATGTCTAGAGTTGCAAAAATGCCTGTCACTATTCCAAGTGGTGTGGAAGTTACCTTGGATGGGCAGGATATAAAAGTAAAAGGCGGAAAAGGGTTTTTAGAGCTTAATATTCATGCCCAGGTTGGTGTGAATAAGGAAGGTAATGAGCTTATTTTTTCAGCAAAAACAAAAGAAAAAAACTCAAGAGCTTTGGCTGGTACAACACGTTCAATCATAGCAAATATGGTGGTTGGTGTTCATAATGGGTTTGAGAAAAAATTACAGTTGGTTGGTGTTGGTTATCGGGCACAAGCAAAAGGTAAAGTGCTAAGTTTGACTCTTGGTTTTTCTCATCCTGTTAATTACGAGGTGCCGGAAGGCATTATTGTCGAGACGCCTAGTCAGACGGAAGTGATTGTTAAAGGAATTGACAAGCAAGTGGTAGGACAAGTGGCAGCTGAAATTCGAGCATTTAGACCGCCTGAGCCTTATAAAGGCAAGGGTGTGAAATATGCAGATGAAATTATTGTTCGCAAAGAAGCGAAGAAAAAGTAATATGTTAGGGTAGCTACCGTGAATAAAAAAGATAGTCGTATTCGTAGAAGACGAAAAACTCGTGCGAACATAAAAGAAAAAAACGTATATCGTTTGAGCGTTAACCGTACGCCTCGGCATATGTATGCACAAATTATTTCTCCTGATGGCTCTTCTACAATAGCTTCCGCTTCGACGGTTGAGAAAATTGTTGGAGAAGGCTTGACGAACAGCGGTAATATTAAAGCGGCGGCAGTGGTTGGTAAGTTATTGGCTGAAAGAGCAAAATCAGCGGGTGTGGTAAGTGTCGCGTTTGATCGCTCCGGTTTTAGGTATCATGGGCGAGTTCAAGCGCTAGCCGATGCTGCTCGTGAAAACGGTTTAGTATTTTAGGGGTTAAAAAATAATGGCGAGTATTGAACGTGCAGCGCAGGGTGATGGCTTGCAAGAAAAATTAGTGAACGTACGGCGTGTCGCTAAAGTTGTTAAAGGCGGGCGTCAGTTTGGTTTTTCCGCCTTAACCGTTGTTGGAGACGGTAAGGGTAAGATTGGTTTTGGTCGAGGAAAAGCACGCGAAGTTCCAGCGGCAATTCAGAAAGCAATGGAAGACGCACGTAAAAATATGAGAACTGTAGCGTTGAAGGATGGTACTTTACAGTACGCTATAAATGCTCGTCATGGCGCGGCTAAGGTATATATGCAGCCTGCGTCTGACGGTACTGGTATTATTGCGGGGGGTGCAATGCGTGCTGTTTTTGAAGTCGTTGGTGTGCGTAACGTTTTAGCTAAATGTATTGGTTCCAATAACCCTGTTAATGTTGTCAGAGCAACGGTTCGTGGTTTAACTGAAATGACGGACGCAGAAAGAGTTGCTGCGAAACGTGGCAAAACAGTTCAAGAGATTTTGGAGTAAGGTGTGATGTCTGCGGGTAATGGTCGATTAAAAATAACGTTGGTGAAAAGTGTTAGCGGGCGTTTAGCTGCTCATAAGGCATGTGTGGCAGGGTTAGGTTTAAGGCGAACACACCAAAGTATCGAGGTTAATGATACACCAGAGAACCGGGGTATGATCAACAAAGTTAACTATCTCCTAAAGGTTGAAGGATTATAGGCATGTACTTGAACACGATTAAACCTAATGAAGGTGAAAAAAAATCTCGAAAGCGTGTAGGTCGAGGTATAGGTTCTGGTTTTGGTAAAACTTGTGGCCGTGGCCATAAAGGGCAACACTCGCGTTCTGGTGGTTATCATAAAGTTGGTTTTGAAGGTGGTCAAATGCCTTTACAACGTCGTGTGCCTAAATTTGGTTTTTCCTCACGAATTGGGCGTATTACCGATGAAGTTAGATTGAATGAACTTGATAAAGTTGAAGGTGCGCACGTTACCTTGGAAACTCTAAGAGCAGCCAATATTATTGGTAACGGAGTCAAAAGAGTTAAGGTGTTCGCTTCTGGTTCGGTATCTAAAGCTGTGACAGTATCTGGTTTAAGAGTTACCAAAGGTGCCAGAGCCGCTATTGAAGCGGCCGGTGGAAAGGTAGAAGAATAAGTGGCCATAGCAGGAGCAAAAGCAGGAGCTGGGGGAGCAAAACATGCTGAGCTACGTAGCCGGCTTTTGTTTGTTCTTGGAGCAATAATCGTATTCCGAATTGGTGCGACTATACCTGTTCCGGGGATTGATCCTGTTGCATTAGCTGCATTATTTGAGCAGCAAAAGGGTTCTATCCTGGATATGATTAATATGTTTTCAGGGGGAGCGTTGGCGCGTGTTGCAATATTTGCGTTAGGGATAATGCCTTATATTTCCGCATCAATCATTATGCAGCTCTTGACCGCGATTCATCCTAAGTTGGAGCAGCTGAAAAAAGAAGGTGAAAGTGGGCGGCGGGTTATTACTAAATATACGCGTTATTTGACGCTGGTATTAGCCTCTTTTCAAGCTTTTGGTATAGCTTTTGCGCTACAGAAACAGCAAATCAATGGTGCTGCATTAGTCAATGATCCTGGGACGATGTTTATTATTATTGCTGTGCTAACGTTGGTCTGCGGTACCATTTTTTTGATGTGGCTGGGTGAACAAATAACGGAAAGAGGTATTGGTAACGGTATTTCTTTGATTATTTTTGCAGGTATTGTTTCAGGTTTACCGTCTGCGATAGGCGGCACGCTAGAGCTGGCACGGACCGGCGAGTTGCATTTTTTGTTGGTCGCATTTTTCTTTGTTCTTGCATTGGCGGTGACAGCTTTTGTTGTTTTTATGGAGCGAGGGCAGCGTCGTATAACAGTTAATTATGCAAAGAGGCAGCAAGGCCGGAAAATGTATGCTGGGCAGAGTAGCCATCTTCCGCTTAAGGTGAATATGGCTGGGGTTATCCCCCCCATTTTTGCATCAAGTATTATTTTGTTTCCTGCAACGTTTGGCAATATTGTTGGTAGTACGGAAGGTATGGGCTGGTTACAGGATATTTCTCAAGCAGTTTCACCTGGCCAGCCTATATATGTACTGCTGTATGCGATGGCTATTATATTCTTTTGTTTTTTTTATACCGCCTTAGTATTTAATCCAAAAGATACGGCAGATAATTTGAAAAAATCTGGGGCTTTTATTCCGGGTATTCGTCCAGGAGATCAAACCGCAAAATATGTTGATGGTGTTATGACTCGATTAACTATGTGGGGTGCGGCGTATATCACGGCAGTTTGTTTGTTACCTGAGTTTTTGATTGTTTATTGGAATGTGCCTTTTTACTTCGGTGGAACTTCGTTATTGATTATAGTTGTTGTTGTGATGGATTTTATGGCTCAACTACAATCACATTTGATGTCTACCCAATATGAAGGACTTATGAAAAAAGCAAAATTAAAAGGTCGGGGTGGAAGCGGGTTGGTTCGTTAGAAAAGTGGTATTTACATTTAGTGTGGTGGGATTATGAAAGTTCGAGCTTCGGTAAAAAAAATTTGTCGTAATTGTAAAGTTGTTAGGCGCAAGGGCGTGGTTCGAGTTATCTGCAAAGATGGGCGTCATAAGCAGCGTCAAGGATAGTAAGCCTTCTTTTTTTGATGGCTCGTATAAATATATTAATTTTTAGTAAAGTTAGCGGCGTTTTTTAAACGCGCTTAGAAAGTTAAGGAGTGTGCGTCAATGGCACGTATTGCAGGTATAAACATACCAACGCATAAACACACAGTTATCGCTTTGACCTCGATCTATGGTATCGGTAGGACAACTGCAAAAAAACTTTGTACGATTGCGGGTTTGAATCCAGAAACAAAGATAAAGGATTTGACCGAGGTAGAGTTAGAAACGCTTCGAACTGAAGTTGCAAAGTATGATGTTGAAGGTGACTTGAGACGAGAAGTCTCTATGAATATTAAAAGATTAATGGACCTTGGGTGTTACCGTGGCTTAAGACATCGTCGTGGTTTGCCTTTGCGTGGGCAGCGTACTCGAACTAATGCTAGAACACGTAAGGGTCCTCGTAGGCCAATACGTAGGTAATGCGTTTATATAAAACACCAGGAACAATGAAACATGGCTAAGACGAATACAGGGCGTGCGAAGAAGCGCGTCAAGAAAAATGTTGTTGATGGCGTAGCGCATATTTATGCGTCGTTTAATAATACCATTATTACTATTACAGACCGTCAAGGCAATGCATTGTCTTGGGCTACGGCAGGTGGTTGTGGTTTTAGAGGGGCTCGTAAGAGTACGCCTTTCGCGGCCCAGGTCGCTGCAGAGAAAGCAGCTTTGGTTGCGCAAGAGTTCGGTATGAAAAACATGGATGTTTTGGTTAAAGGGCCTGGGCCTGGGCGAGAATCTGCTGTACGAGCGCTTAATGCTGTAGGCTTCAAAATTACAAATATTTCAGATGTGACACCGATTCCACATAATGGTTGTCGGCCTCCGAAAAAACGTCGTGTCTGATCTGGCTTGTGGATGTTTAAGAGTGGCCAGGTATATAGATTCAAAATGTCACCGACGTCGTCGAGCTGTACTCCAAGTAATAATCTAAGGGTTATAGTAATTATTTTTTCCAGCAGACGGTAAGCTAAGAGGATATTTCATGCAGGGTTCAACAACTGAATTGCTCATACCGCGTATTGTCGACGTTAAAATGCATAGTGATACGCGTGCTCGAGTTACATTGGAGCCGTTAGAACGAGGGTTTGGGCATACTCTTGGTAATGCGTTGCGCAGAATATTATTGTCATCATTGCCTGGGTGTGCAATTACTGAAGTACAAATTGAAAACGTATTACACGAATATACTACGATCGAAGGAGTTCAAGAGGATGTCATTGATATTCTGCTTAATCTCAAAGAAGTTGCAATACGAATGCATGACAGGGAAGAGGCCACGCTAACAGTCTCCAAAAAAGGCCCTGGTGTGCTTACGGCTGGTGATATCCAGCTTTCTCATGATATTGAAATTATTAATCCTGATCATGTTATTGCGACGTTGACACGTGAAGTGGACTTAACTATGTCGCTTATTGTTAAAAAAGGTCGTGGTTATCAAGCAGCTATGGCGGTTGATAATAGCGTTACGGATGATAGACCTATTGGCGCCTTGCAAATAGATGCCTCTTATAGCCCGATACGAACGATTGCTTATAATGTAGATAGAGCGCGAGTAGAACAGCGTACCGACTTGGACAAGTTAATTATTGAGTTGGAATCGAACGGCACGGTAGATCCTGAAGAAGCAATTCGTATGGCTGCTAGAATTTTACAACAGCAGCTATCTGTATTTGTCGATTTGCAAGGGAAAGATGAGACAGTTGCGGCAGATGAAGAGCCTCAAGTTGACCCTATTTTATTACGGCCCGTTGATGATTTAGAGTTGACGGTACGATCAGCCAACTGTTTGAAAGCAGAAAATATATATTTTATTGGTGATCTAATTCAAAGAACAGAAGTAGAATTGTTAAAAACACCAAACTTGGGCAAGAAATCTTTGACGGAGATAAAAGATGTATTAGCTAGTCATGGACTCTCCTTGGGTATGCGCCTAGAAAATTGGCCACCACCAGCTTTGGCTAGCAAAGAAAGTGCAATTGCATTATAAAAATTGCAAACTTGATTAAAATATAATTGATATAAGGTTTTAATGTCATGCGACATCGAAATGTAGGTCGGCAACTGAGTCGAAACAGCAGTCATCGTAAAGCAATGTTACGTAATATGGCAGTATCATTGCTTAATCACGAGCTTATTAGAACGACTGTACCTAAAGCAAAAGAATTACGACGTGTTGTTGAGCCTCTTATAACTATGGCTAAAAATGACACTGTTGCTAAAAGAAGATTAGTATTCGCTAGAACGCGAGACAATGCAGCGGTTGCAAAGTTATTTAATGACTTGGGTCCTCGATATAAAGAGCGACCAGGTGGATATCTTCGTATACTAAAATGTGGCAGCCGACCTGGTGATAATGCACCTATGGCTATTGTCGAATTGGTTGATCGACCTCAAGTTGATGAAGATGATGATTAGCTTGAGAAATTAAGCTAAGTTGAAAATAGAGAAACTGGGCTTGTCCCAGTTTTTTTTTGCTTGAATAATCATTTGATGAATGTTGAACCTAGACTTTATGTATTAACTCGCCAACAACTTGTAAATCTCAATATGTTGCTTATTGGCGAGTAAATACATAAAGTCAGATGGTATTAGATAATCAGTATTCAAAAAAAGACTTCTAGAATAACGAGTTGCGAGCTAATACATATCAGAAAAGTCAGCTGGATGCGGAGTGTAAGATATTCGCTTTGAGCTGAGTTTTCTAGGATAATAGCTTAACTATGATAGTGTTGATTACAGACTTTGGTTTGGAGGGTCCTTATATAGGGCAGATGACAGGACGTTTATATGCCAAGGCGGCAGGTATTCCTGTGATTAATTTGTTTGCTGATGTTCCCTCGTTTAATATCAAAGCGGCGAGTTATCTTATCGCAGCATATAGTAAAGAATTTCCCGAGAACACGGTTTTTCTTTGTGTAGTTGATCCTGGAGTGGGCAGCGATAAATATTTCCCTGTTGTTGTTGAGGCGAATGGCAAATATTTTGTAGGACCTGGGGATCTTCTTTTTTCGGTAGTAAAGGCTAATAATAAAAAAAATTATAAGCAATATAAAATTGGCTGGCAACCATCACAACTTTCCAATACCTTTCATGGGCGCGATTTATATGCACCGGTTGCGGTATGGTTAGCTCTGGGTGAAAGAGAGAAAGCATGCTTGGAAGTAGTAGACAGTCAGGTTGAGCCATATGCACCGCTTGATCTGTTTGAGCTTATTTATATTGATAAGTATGGTAATGCGATGACGGGGATAAGTAGAGATGTACAATCGTTAGGGCAAAAATTACTCATTAAAGGTCGTATTTTCAAAAAAATGCATACTTTCTCAAACGCTGTGCCAGGATCCGGTTTTTTTTATTTGAATTCTAATGGTTTGGTTGAAATTGCCGTAAATCAAGGGAACGCTGCGCAACTTTATGATCTTGAGGTTGGGGATGCAGTGTCGTGGGTCAACTAAATTACTGTGTTTTTATATGGTAATAGGGGGTTAGTAAGTGTAATTATGTCCAACGTCTTTTATAAGTGGTTTAAAAAATATTTTACTGATCCTGAAGGCATTATTCTTGGTTTTCTTTTAGTGCTTGGTTTTACTGTTGTTATTTTTATGGGCGATATGCTGGCACCATTGCTCGCAGCAGTTGTGGTTGCCTATTTGCTTGAAGGTCTTGTAGGTTGGTGTGTTGCACATAAGCTTTTAAAGCGAACACCGGCAGTTATACTTATATTTTGTCTGTTTATATTAGTGTTGTTTTTTCTGAATATAGGTATTTTGCCGCTGGTTTTTGGTCAGATTACACAATTTTTTGAAAAGCTGCCTGATATGATTGCAAAAGGCCAGCAGACTTTATTAGCGTTGCCGCAAAATTATCCGAGTTTCGTTTCTGAAGAACAATTAAATCAAGTGTTTGTTGAGATGGGCTCTGCTGCGAGATCACTAGGGCAGGAAGTAGTCTCTCTCTCTTTAGCTTCTATATCTGGAATCTTCGTCATACTTATCTATTTGATTTTGGTTCCTGTTTTAGTCTTTTTCTTTTTGATGGACAAAAAGAAAATTCTGGATTGGGCGACGGGCTACCTACCTAAAGAACGTGGTTTAGCGACGCGAATTTGGACTGAAATGGATCAGCAAATAGGTAATTATATTCGTGGCAAGATTTCTGAAATTTTGATTGTTGGTATTGTCAGTTATGTTACTTTTGCGATCATGGGACTTCAGTATGCAATGTTATTAGGAGTGCTCGTTGGGTTTTCTGTCATTATCCCTTACATTGGCGCAGTAGCGGTAACATTCCCTGTGGCAATAATTGCTTATTTCCAATGGGGTTGGTCTAGTGAGTTTGCTTGGTTGATGGCGGCCTATGGCATTATCCAGGCTTTGGATGGCAATGTGTTGGTACCTTTGTTGTTTTCAGAGGCTGTGAACTTGCATCCCATTGCCATCATCGCGTCAATTTTAGTTTTTGGTGGGTTATGGGGCTTTTGGGGCGTCTTTTTTGCTATCCCTTTAGCGACTTTGGTTAAGTCGGTATTAGCTTCTTGGCCTCGTTCTGACGATGAGGATGTTCCACCGTTAGAAGTTGAGTCTAAAGAAACAAAAGCTGCTTTATAAGTTTAAGTATACCCAAAGAGCCCAGTATTGGTAGTTACGAGAACGTAACTACTCAGCGTGTTTAGATTTTTCTTCAGATAAAAGGTGGTCACTTGAGTGCTTTAACTGCGGTTAGCACCTCATCGACATGACCTTGTACTTTTATCTTGCGCCATTCTTGTGTAAGCGTACCATCAGAATTAAATAGAAAAGTACTACGTTCGATGCCTCTCACTTTTTTCCCGTACATATTTTTCATCTTTATTACGTCGAACACGCTACATAATACTTCTTCAGGATCAGACAAAAGGTCAAATTTAAATTCTTGTTTTTCTTTGAACTTTTGGTGACTGGCGATATTGTCTCGGGATACACCGAGGATAATACAGTTGCTGCGTTTGAACTTTAGATAGTGACTATTAAAGTCCAGGCCTTCTTGGGTGCATCCTGGAGTGCTGTCTTTCGGATAAAAATAGAGCACGATCTTATTGCCAGCCAGCGTGCTGAGGTTAATGACTTGATCTCCTGTGCCATTTAGATTGATATCCGGTAAGGTATCGCCTAATGAAATTGTATTCATAATACTAAGGTTCCTAAGCTTTTACGGGTTCAAGTATGGCATCCAGATTATATTCATCACAAAAAGAGATAAACTGCTCGCGCAAACTGGCAATGTGCGTAGAGGCGGGGATGCCGATCACTAGACTGACTGTAAACATTGAAGTTCCAGTATGAGGTGCGGAATAACAATCGGTACGCAAATCTTCAATGTTGATGCTGCGCTCAGAGAAAAACCCAGCCAATTGATTAACAATACCTGGATGATCGATCGATACTACGTCGACAGCGTAAGGGAGTAACTCAGGTCGATCAGAGTGATCATTGGTACGTTTGGTTGTTACCAACAAGTTAAATTTTTCTCCTAGAGATTGATTGCTGCTTTCCAGTTTAGCAATGGCGCTCCAGTTGCCACTGACCATCAAAAGTATGGCAAACTCGCCGCCTAATACTGTCATGCGGCTATCTAGAATATTACAACCGGTATCGAGTATGGCTTGTGACAAATTGCTGACTATCCCAGGTCTATCTTGTCCCAACGCAGTTATGACTAAGCAGTTTTCCATGATTTTCCTATGCGGCATTCTCAAATAGCTTATAATACGAAACTTTCGTTTGCATAGAAATAGCAAAATGGAGTTATTAATATGTTTCACGGTAGCTTAGTAGCATTGGTGACGCCGATGAGTGACGGTGGCGCGGTGGATTCTGTCGCATTGGAGCGACTGGTGAACTTTCATGTCGATAAGGGTACGGATGCTATTGTGGCGGTAGGCACCACAGGCGAGTCGGCAACGTTGAGTGCCACAGAGCACTGTGATGTCATTAAACAAGTTGTTGAATATGCGCAAGGGCGCGTGCCTATTATTGCGGGAACCGGATCTAATTCAACGACAGAAGCAATCGATCTTACCCGTTGTGCAATGACGGCGGGTGCGGATGCTTGTTTGCTCGTTGCCCCTTACTACATTAAACCAACTCAAGAAGGGATTTATCTTCATCATAAAGCGATTGCTGAAGCGGTACCTATACCGCAGATTCTCTACAATGTGCCAGGGCGCACCGTTTGTGATATTCAGCCTGAAACGATAGCTCGGCTCGCGAAGATATCGAACATTATTGGCGTCAAAGAAGCGACCGGTGATCTCAGTCGAATTTCTCGGATATTAGAGCTTTGTGGCGATCAGATGGATATCTATAGTGGCGATGATGCGACGGCCATGGAAGCTATTTTGCTTGGCGCAAAGGGCGATATTTCCGTAACCGCGAATGTGGCACCGCAACAAATGCACGATTTGTGTAAAGCGGCTTTGGCAGGTGATCGGAATAAAGCAGAAAAAATTAATACTCAACTGATTGAACTTCATGAGCTATTGTTTGTGGAAGCGAACCCTATTCCAGTGAAATGGGCGGTATCAGAGATGGGTTTGATAGCTAAAGATATTCGCTTGCCACTTACACTATTGTCCGAGGGTTACCGAGAAACACTTAGAGATGCTTTAAAAAAAGCGGAGATAATATAAAGGTATGCAGCGTAATTTATTTGTGATTTTGATTGGCCTCTTGCTTGGTTTGAATGCGTGTAGTGTTGTTGATGAGAGAAAGGCCGCATACAAAGACATAGAGTCCACCGCAGTTCTTGAAATACCACCTGATTTACTTAGCATGGAAGCCGGTGATGAACTTGCGGTTGCGCTTGCTCCGTTGGGGGGGAGCGTTACCTTGTCTGAATTGAATCAGCTTAAAGTAAAAGATTCTGAGGCAGGCCCACTTCAAACCACGGATGTCGTGGGTGTGACTTTTAGTGAAAATCTTCGTTTAGAACGTGATGGTGCTGAACAATGGTTGGTTGCAATGGGAACTCCAGCGCAATGGTGGGACGAAGTCATACTCTTTTGGTCATTGCGTGACATAGAGATTGAAAGAAAGGATCCTTTGTTAGGCGTGATGCAAACAGAATGGATAAAAGAAGGTAAAACCTCGAGATCTTCTTTTTTGAAAAAACAGTTATCCAAGTTTTATGATTCAGGGATCAGAGATCAATATATTGTTCGTTTTGAAGCTGGTCTTGAAGAAGGAACGACTGAAATTCATATTATTCATCGCGGAATGCGAGAAGATGTGGTGGGTAAGCAGAAGCATTGGCTGCCGCGGCCTTCTGAGAATGATTTGGAGATTGAGGTACTAAAACAATTAGCTATTCATATCTCAAAAGATGATGTTTTGGCTGAAAGATTGGTGGGTGATCGACCGATGGCAGTGAAATTGGCTAGACTCGTTGAGTCTGATGATGGTGTGGTGTCATTGCGCGTTATTTTACCCTTTTCCAAAGCATGGCGTCGTACGGGCAACGCTTTGGTACAAATGGATTTGAATATAGATGATTTTAACCGTGCCTCGGGATTGATCGAGATGACCGGCGTAATGGCTAAAGGAAAAAAGGAAAAAAGTTTTACTGAGCGGCTCTTTGGTGCGGATGAAGTAACAGAAGAAAAATTTAATTTGCAGTTTAAAGAGCAAGGCTCAGAAGTTGTTATTACAATGTTGGATGAAGAGACCGGTGAACAGCATGACTCGCCCGATACAAAGAAATTTTTTGAACGGTTAGCATTATTGTTAAATCAAGGGTAAGGGATGAGCATAGGCAAACTGAGTAGTTACACAGGGTTAATTTATGAAAATAGGTAAAGAGCTCTATTCAGGTAAAGCAAAATCAGTTTATGAAACGGACGAGCATGACCAGTTAGTTCTCAAGTTTCGCGATGACACTTCGGCGTTTGATGGCGAAAAAATGGAAAAATTAACGAGAAAAGGCGAGGTAAACAATAGGTTTAATGCCTTTATCATGACTCAATTAGAAAAAGTCGGCATTCCTACACATTTTGAATCTTTGCATTCGGATACAGAGTCTATAGTTAAACGATTGGATATGATTCCGGTTGAATGTGTTGTTCGCAATATCAGCGCAGGCAGTCTTTGTAGACGTTTGGGTGTGACTGAAGGCCTGGATCTTACACCGCCTACCTTCGAGTTTTTTCTTAAAAACGATTCGTTACACGATCCCATGATTAATGAGTATCATATCCTTTCATTTTCCTGGGCTTCTGAAGCTGAAATTGAAAAAATGAAAGCTTTGACGTTTAAGGCCAATAAGGTCTTAAAAAAACTGTTTGCCGATGCGGGGCTTTTGTTGGTCGATTACAAGCTGGAATTTGGTCGTTTTAATGGTGACGTTATATTGGGTGATGAGTTTACACCGGATGGTTGTCGGTTGTGGGACGCGACCACCAGAGAAAAATTTGATAAAGATCGTTTTAGACAAGGTTTGGGCGGAGTTGTTGAAGCCTATGAAGAAGTTGCAAAACGCCTTGGAATATCGATTTAACTTAGAGTGAATTCTTGTAAAAAGTACAATGATAATATTACTAGGAAAAGACGCTCTTACTCCATTCAGACAGAACAGGTTGTTGAAAAATTGCCAACAACACTGTACTGAATTGGTGGCGGTGCAGGCTCGATATCTTTATTTTGTCGAGCTTGAACAAACACCGAAGAATGAAGAAATGCTTGTACTTAAACAACTCTTGCAGGCGACAAAAACGAATGACGACGAGTTGGATACGGGTGTTTTAGTGGTTCCTCGCCTGGGGACTATTTCTCCCTGGTCCAGCAAAGCAACTGATATAGTTCACAATTGTTCCATAGCCAGCGTTATTCGAGTGGAGCGCGGCCTGTATTATCAGTTTGAGGCAGCAACCGGCGCTTCGCTAAATGAAGCAGAACGACATGTATTGCACCCCTTTTTACATGATCGAATGACAGAAACCATTCTGAATTCTGCCGACGATGCTGCCGAATTATTCTTGACGGCTGAGCCTGGAGTTTTGGCAACGATAGACGTATTGGGTTTAGGTCGCTTAGCCTTGGAAAGAGCCAATAATGAACTCGGTTTAGCTTTAGTCGATGATGAGTTGGATTATTTGGTCGAGAGCTTTTTGTTATTGAATCGTAACCCATCCGATGTCGAACTTATGATGTTCGCTCAAGCCAACTCGGAGCATTGTCGGCACAAAATATTTAATGCGGATTGGCGTATTGATAATCAGCCTATGGAACATTCCTTGTTCAATATGATCCGCAACACACATAAAAAAAATCCCGGTGGTGTGTTGTCTGCGTATAGTGATAATTGTGCCGTAACCTCGGGTTCAGTTGCACAGTGGTTTTGCTCGGATATAGAAAGTGGCCGCTATATTTACGATGAAGATGCGGCACACATCTTGATGAAAGTGGAAACGCATAATCACCCCACGGCCATTTCTCCTTTCCCTGGGGCGGCAACGGGGGCGGGCGGTGAAATACGAGATGAGGGTGCCACCGGAAAAGGGGCTAAACCCAAAGCGGGTTTGGCCGGTTACACCGTATCCAATTTGCGCATTCCTGGTGGCGAGCAAGCGTGGGAAAAAGACTGGGGCAAACCGGAGCGTATTGTCTCTGCTTTGGATATTATGTTGGAAGCGCCTATTGGTGCTGCGGCATTTAATAATGAATTTGGTCGACCTAATCTGTGTGGTTACTTTCGCACCTACGAAGAAGAAGTGTTAGGTCCTGACGGCTTGGAAATTCGAGGTTATCACAAACCGATTATGATCGCAGGTGGGCTGGGCAATATCCGTGATTGTAATGTTCAAAAAGATAAAATAGCGGCGGGTACGCAATTAATTGTATTGGGTGGCCCGGCTATGCTGATTGGCCTGGGCGGGGGGGCGGCGTCTTCCATGACATCAGGTTCCAGTCACGAAGCACTTGATTTTGCATCCGTGCAGCGAGGCAATCCGGAAATGGAACGTCGTTGCCAGGAAGTCATTGAACGCTGTGCCGCGTTAGCTGAAAACAATCCGATTGTTTCCGTACATGACGTTGGTGCGGGCGGTTTGTCTAACGCGTTTCCAGAATTGGTTCATGATGCGGGAAGAGGTGCCAAGTTCGAATTACGAACTATTCCTAACGCCGATGTGAGTATGTCGCCGCTGGAAATTTGGTGTAATGAAGCTCAAGAACGTTATGTACTGGCTATTGAAAGTAAGAATATCGCAAAATTTCAGGCGATTTGTGAACGAGAACGCTGTCCCTACGCGATAGTGGGTGAAGCTACGGCGGAGCAAACACTGATTGTGGGCGATGCGCATTTCGACAATACACCGATCAATATACCTATGGATGTGCTTTTGGGTAAACCGCCCAAGATGTTGCGTGATGTTCATCATCGGCCTTACCATAAAGAAGATTTTGACGTTAGCGATATTAATACATATGAAGCTGCGTTGCGTGTATTGCGGCTGCCTGCAGTCGCCAGCAAACAGTTCCTGATTACTATCGGAGATCGTAGCGTTACGGGCTTGGTTGCGCGAGACCAAATGGTGGGCCCCTGGCAAGTTCCGGTTGCCGATGTTGCTGTGACGACAGCAGATTATCGGGGCTATTATGGCGAAGCAATGGCAATGGGTGAGCGTACACCGGTTGCCATCATCAATGCGGCTGCGTCGGCTCGCCTTGCCGTTGGCGAAGCACTTACCAATATTGCAGCGGCACCTATTGCGAAAATTAAAGATGTTGTTTTGTCCGCAAACTGGATGGCGGCGGCAGGTCATGGCGGTGATGATGCGGCGTTATATGAAGCCGTTGAAGCGGTGGGGATGGAATTATGTCCCGCATTAGGTATCGCGATTCCGGTGGGAAAAGATTCTATGTCAATGAAGACAGTCTGGCAGCATCAAGGCAAGACGCGTGAAGTGTCTTCCCCCGTCTCATTAATTGTTACCGCATTTTCACCGGTTACCGATACCCGTAAAACATTAACACCACAACTTCGCACAGACCATGGTGATACAGACTTGATCTTGATTGACCTGGGTAAAGCTAAAAATCGCATGGGTGGTTCTGCTTTGGCGCAAGTGTATGGTGTAGTCGGGCATCGCAGTGCCGATGTGGATGATGCGCAAACATTGAGCGCCTTTTTTGCTGCGATACAATCACTTAATGACCAAAGCTTACTATTAGCCTATCACGATCGTTCGGATGGCGGTTTGTTTGCGACCTTGGTCGAAATGAGTTTTGCCGGTCGTACGGGGGTGACAATTAACCTGGATGACCTGGACGGTGAAATTAACGCTATCCTTTTTAATGAAGAGTTGGGCGCGGTTATTCAAGTCCGACATCGAGATGTCGACCTCGTGATGGACAGCTTAAAAGATGCCGGCTTAGGACATCATAGTCATATTGTTGGATCGTTAAATGACGATCGAAAAATTTGTATTGCATACCATAAACAAACATTAATTAATGAAAATCTACTTTCGTTGCAGCAGGTCTGGTCCGAAACTAGCTGGCGTATAGCCGCAATGCGCGACAATGCCGAGTGTGCGCAACAAGAATTTGATGCGATTGCCGACGAATCGGATCTGGGTTTAACAGTGACACTCAGTTACGATATAGATGAAAATATTGTTGCACCTTATATTTCTGTCAGTAAGCAACCTCGTATTGCCGTATTGCGAGAGCAAGGAATCAACGGTCATATTGAAATGGCAGCGGCATTTGATCGGGCACAGTTTAGTGCTATTGATGTTCATATGAGCGATATACTGGAAGGCCGCGTATCACTGTCTCAATTTTCTGGTCTGATCATGTGTGGCGGTTTTTCCTACGGAGATGTATTAGGAGCAGGCCGAGGCTGGGCATCGTCTATACTTTATAGTACGCGAGCGTTTGATGAATTTAGTACGTTTTTTCAGCGTGAAGATAGTTTTGGCCTGGGTGTCTGTAATGGTTGCCAGGCCATGTCCCAGTTGACCTCACTGATTCCCGGTAGTGTGTTATGGCCACGTTTTGAACGTAACCTTTCCGAACAGTTTGAAGCTCGTTTTAGCTTGGTGGAAGTAGCCGAGTCCCCATCGTTGTTTTTTGCCGATATGGTCGGCTCGCGTTTGCCTATTACTGTCGCGCATGGTGAAGGTCGAGCGGTGTTTGAGAATAATACTGCGCTTGCTGCTGCTCAGAATGAAGGCATCGTGTCACTGCGTTACATCGATCATCGTGGTGATCCCGCTGCAACCTATCCGTCTAACCCTAATGGTTCTCCTGAAGGCATCACTGGACTGACCACCACAGATGGACGCTTTACTATTATGATGCCTCATCCTGAACGTGTTTTTCGCACCATCCAGAACTCGTGGGCTCCCGATGAATGGGATGCTGAGGGAGCCTGGTTGCGCTTGTTTCAAAATGCAAGGCGCTGGCTGGATTAGAAGCGTTCAAAAAGGAGCCGAAACGAAGATGAGCATTGTCCATATTTCGAGTAGGCTCCTTAGTACAATCAAACATTATGTTGCTTATGGCAGCGCTATATTGTTGCCGCTTTTGATCGCATTCATCTTGGTTTTCCTGGGTAACAGCTTACGAGAGCCTTTTGATCCTCCTTTGATGTTGTGGAACACGCCGCAATTAGAACCCGTACAGTTTGTTTCCGTGGAAGCCATGGAGTCTTATTTTCAACAAATTTCCTACATCTGGATTCCCGCTCCCGGCGCGAGCGTTCCCCTTATCGAATTGAGCACAATACCGGCGGGTATCGGCCAAGTGAAAGACGTCTCACGAAAAAAATCAATATTTTTTAGAATATTACTTCCTTTGGTTATTGAAGAGAATAATTTCATTCAAGCGCAACGTTCATTATTACTGAAATTATCGCAGAAACTCACCAGTGAGTGGTCAGCCAATGAGCGTTTATGGTTTTTAGAATTGTTAACCTGGTATCGCTTGTCAGAACAGCAGCCGAATCCCGCATTATTTACAGAGCTGCTTTCCAGAGTAGACAGCATCCCAACCGATTTAGTGTTGGCGCAGGCGGCAAACGAAAGTGGCTGGGGCACATCACGTTTTGCTCGTGCCGGTAACAACCTTTTTGGCATGTGGACGTATGATGAAAAAAAAGGCCTTATTCCAAAAAATCGAGCAAAAGGCGAAAAACATGCAGTCCGTATTTTTTCTTCGCTTCGAGATTCGGTACGCGTTTATATGCGTAACTTAAATACACACACCGCCTATCAATTATTACGAGACTCCAGAGCCTTGTCTCGTTCGCAAGGGAAAGAACCAGAGGGTTGGAAGCTGGCGCCAGGCTTATTGAAGTATTCATCACGGGGCAAAAATTATGTCGCAGAACTGCAGTCCATGATTAAAGGTAATCAGCTGGCATTAGTGACATTGCTGAGTTTGCGTTTGGCAGCGGTAACTCATCATCAACAGTTTGAGCCGTGATAAATATTTAAAATGGTTTCGTTTTGCTTGCTCTCAGCGGCTCTTACGACCAGCCTTGTTTCCATGATTGTGTCGGGTGTTAAGCTGATAGAGTCGATGCCCATTGAAACGAGATCTTCTACCATATCCGGGTAGTCTGAAGGGGCTTGGCCACATATCCCCACGTAAATGTTATTTCTTTTGGCTCCTTCTATAGTTAGCTTAATCATCGCCTTCATCCTGGGGTCACGTTCATTAAAAAACCGGATGTAGCGACGCATCAAACTCATGAAATGCCTCCCTTATTTATGATGTAGCCAAACCGTAAGGGATGAGGAGAAAATTAAAATACCAATATCGCGTAGGATTTTTGTTGGTAGTTTAAGAAATTATTCATCCCTAAGATGCGCGGAGTTTTATTGTAGTCATCATTGCAGCGCTGAATGCAGAGTGGGCTATGTCACTAAAGTGCAATGAAAAATACAGACAAAAAAGCAGCGAGCGGGTGCTTCACGATTATCACATCTCTAACCACAGTAGGCATATTCTTCTTGGGCAGAGATCATGAGGAAAGTTCAATTCTATACCCATGGCGTTTTGAATTTAGATCTAATTGCACACCCTGTTTGCTCCATGGCTACGTTGTTGTTTTTGTAATAGAGAGTTCTAGATTACTTTGAGACAATACAATATTTTGGTCTGATATTTGCTGACTATTAATATTTTATTCAGCATAATTGTTTACTCAAGCGAGGGTCATTATGAAAACTCTGCAAGGAAGCATTGAAAAACCCCGACAGTTT
>UOFO01000149.1_pt1 | contig 42871 bp, 36 predicted proteins | sample 1988801 | NCBI WGS metagenome assembly UOFO01 (sample SAMEA4712195, study PRJEB27164) | hydrothermal vent metagenome | biome: marine basaltic hydrothermal vent biome; feature: marine hydrothermal vent; material: mineral | place: Pacific Ocean | collected 2011-06-14/2011-07-23 | depth 1719 m
CTGTAGATACATTATCAATATAAGATTTACCATTTCCAATTCGAAGTAATGCGCCATTACTTACTATTCCATTATTCAGAACTAAGGTATCAATACGAACGGTATTAATCGAACTTGGGCAAAGCGCATGTAAAATTTGATGTTGCTCAATAGCAGGTTGTACTATAAATTTTTCAAATCGATCAGAGAATAAAATACCGAAGAACGCAACCTCATCATAAACCTTATCCTCTATTAACAATTCCCCATCTTTCAGTTCAAACTTGAATATTCCTTCTCCGCTTCCACCGTTATAGGGTTTAAAAAAGAAATACTTATTATTAAATTGACTTAACTCACTCACAAACCTGTCAAATTGAATCGTTCTATTACTATCCAGATGCAATATTCCATTGTGGCGGTCAATTACAAAATAAATAGGCACAATAGTGACACTTGCTGCTGCCATTAATTGATTAAAAATAGTTTTATCGTCTACATTAACTCTGCTGTAACCAGGATTTACATCCCGCTGGTAACGTGCAACCAGCTCTGGAGGAAGATAGTCCAACACTTCTCCTTCAAAAGATTTTCGATAACAACCATGCTTAATATACTGATAAGGAGGGTATTGATAATAAGACCAAAGAGCACGTAGATCTTTATATTGCTGGAAATAGGCCTTCTTATCCTTTGCGCGAAGATACGGAGGAATCTCTTCACTCAAAAACCGTTTTATACGCTGCAACATGGTTTAACTTTCACCCTTTAATCTTGATTAAACGTAACTACTCAACATCACCGTAGACATGCCGACACAATAATTCTTGATTAATCACCCGCCCTAATGTTATTAGTTTACTGCATTTTCCTGCTCGTGCTGATGTTAACATTTCATTAAGCGTTTGAGCATTGTAATGCTCACCGGTTAACATAGTATCGGCAGATTTAAACCACTTGGCATAGGGGCCACTATCAAGCATTTTTTTCATAATAAGCTGATGATGATTTGTACGGTGATGCATAGACAAAGATTTTTTCGCATGCCCAAATTTAAATAGCCTACGCTGAACACCGCTCATCAATTGCTTTGTCTGGCTTATATAACCAGGGACAAAAAGAGGGAAACGACTACAGGTTTGACGAATGGTGGGGATGCCCATCTCGGTTTTCATAAAAGCTAACTGCGGAAATAATTTTTCAGTACAGGCTCGGGTAACCTTTCCGCTACTTTTATACCCTGGTGGCATTTGATATATGGAACGTGTCATATCCCGGAGGCCCAGAGGCAAATAAAACGGCTGTTTTATACTGGTACCCCACACGGATGTTTGAAAAACTCGCAAGAGATGATCAACTTGGATAGCAGCTAAATAAGTATCAACTTCTTGTAAACTAGATTCGATTTGCGTACGTATTTGTTCATAGAATCGAGCATGGTCTAGTGCTGTCAAACCTGGGCTGTAATCCAATAAATATTTAAACTTAAGAAGGTAATCTATATTAAGTTTTTTTTGACGAGAAGGAAAAAATACTCCAGCTCTTAAATAGTATGCTCCTCGAAATGCTTCTCCCCCAGGCATCCCGCACAAATGTACTTGGCTATACTCTCGAGGACGTCGGTTTTGGTGTGTAGCAAAAAATATAGAATTCGTAAAAAAAGATCCATACCCATCCGAGGCCAAACATACATCAAAAATAACTTGATCAAGCTCTTCCTCTGACTGATAGGTATATTCTTCAATATCCAGCTCTAATTTCGTACTTTCAGCACATTGCTGTGCAATGCTTATATCCTTATTCCCAGGAAAGCCCAAAACACGGGTACGCATAGGCAGCCCTAAGGCGTGACACTGCGCAACAATTAGCCTTGAATCCTCGCCCCCAGTTAAATCTGCAGACAATGGATAATTACCAGCATATTCAGGAAATAATTTAACCGACTTATTTAAAAGCTCTCCCCATTGAGAAACAGTATCATCAAAACTCCCTGTCCAGGGTACATCCAGCCCTGGGTTCCAATAGCAGCTTTTCGATACGCTCATTTCGTGTAACACTACCAACTCACAAGCCCTTAATTTTTTCGCCCCTTCAAAGCGCGTCTGCTCCCCCCAAGTACTGCCCAAATGTACAGCCTGGGTCAAACCAAAAGCGTCTATTGGTAAGTTTAGCTCTTTTGCTAACTTTGCTTCGGAGCTTGAGAAATAGACATTATTTCCTTGCCTGGAAAAATAAATAGGTATGAAAGAATTGTAATCTGTTGCAAAGTAAACATTGTTATTTTCGGCATTATAAGCAAATAATGCGAAGTGACCATCTATCTCTTCACGTAATGATTTTTCTGGTTTGTCAAAAAACCGAATGATGAATTTCTGAATAGCTGTTTCATTATCGATGTCATTTATAATTGGCATGCCAATTAATACTATCCATGATTTCGTATCGGCAGATCTTAAGACCAGGTTGGGTATAGGCTTAGGAGTATCCTCAAAACAAATTCCACCTCGAGAACAGCTAACCGTTATAGGACTACCAGGAAGATTAATATTACCCCACGGCAAAGAATCTCCACAAAGTCCAAAACCACCATAGAAGTTAGTCATTCCTTTTCCCAATAACGTATTATATATTTTTACAATTTAAGTTTAATAGCTTAATAAGAGTTGTTAATTCCGCATTCAATTCTTCATCCATCGTTACCTTTAGTTCAGCTAGTTTTTTTCTCAAAACGGGTCGATTTTTCAATGCGGTTTCAATTCCTTTTACGATTGAAATAGGGGTATTTTGAACAAAAACAGGAGCATCCTTATATAGTTTTCTTGCTGTATCTATATCTGATAACACGAGCGGAATTTCAAATGAAATGGCCTCGGAAGCAGCACTTGATTGAGTACCTTCTCGAGTCGTCAAGGACAATACAGCACCCGCATTAGCAAATAAGCAATTAAAATCGTCTGCCTCCAAAAAACCAGTGAACAAAATATTTTCTGGCATTGAATTTCTCAAATGTGAGGACAAACGTTCAACAAACCAAGTTGACACATACTGGATATGAGGCGTTAATCGAGCGGCCTCTGCAAACTCTTCCAAGGGTTCATCGGGGGCAAAGTTCCAAGGAACAAGCACATACCCATCTTTTTCAAGCCCCCATTTTTCTACAGAATCTTCAAGATTAGACGTTTCGGGCAACGGGTCGCGTATAACGACGGCATTAATCCCTATCTGATGGGCGCTATCCAAAACCTGCTCATTATGAACCAAAACACTTGTTGGGGCTGCAAGCATTTTACTGACCAACGGCCATTTCACCCAAAAACTCTGAATCATAGCATTATGGCAATCAGCAACAAGAGTTGCGCCAGATAATTTACAATACAACCAACCCAAATATAACAGTGGTGTAGGTGGTAATTGTAAGATAACTACCTTAGGCCGATAGCGAATAAAATGAGCCAATGTAACGCATAACTTGAGAATATACGAAAGAGCCTTAAAAAACTTTGACTTCTCTTCCCACGAATAATGAATATACTTTACAACGAGATCAAGCTTACCCCCAATAGACTCTACTCTTCGCTGATACACTTTCCATACAATATATAACCCGTTATCCACTTTTAACATATCAGACCTCAAGCATTTTTCCCTGACCGATGTCATAAAACTTACAGCTTCACTTTCTTGTCCGATACTTTTCGACCAAAAAAAGCTGTACAAAAAATTGTTATGTAAGGGCTTAAAAAATAAAGAGGCCACTTCCAACCACGCCACCTTTTCAGATAGACAACATAATCACCGGGTTGCAACCCTTTTGGTTCATGTAATTTTTTTATTCTTTGAATAATGGTCAAATTTAAATCTTGCCAAGAACCACTGATGGGGTTTTTGGCACATACAGCAACATATTCCCCAGTGATCCAAATTGTAACGCCTTTGTTCTTGGCTCTAAAACAGTAATCATGATCACCCCAACGATGAAGAAAAACCGGGTCCAGATTACCCACCTTTTTGGCTACACTTTGTGGAATTAATACACAATTCCCATTCACAGCATCAACTTCTATGGGCTTACCTTGCGGAGGTATGTGTAAATACTTTTCTCTGAATCCTACCGTCTTTTTTATCCCGCCGTATGTGAATTCGCCACTCACGGGATCTCGAGCCGCACCAGATAAAACCACATCAGAGTGACCCTCAGCAGAAAATGAAACTATGTTTTGCCAATCTTGCAGTAACACTGAAATAGCCTGAGGGAATAAAACTGTATCATCATTCAACCAAAGATATTTATCGTAACCATGCGCCATTGCACATGCAAACGCCTTATGCATCCCTCTGTTCCAATAAAGATTACCATCACCTTTAATCAAGTTCACATTGGGAAATTGTGAATGTACAGCTTCTGCAGTACCGTCAGTACTGCCGTCGTCAACGAGATAAACATTTATTGACACGCCTTGATCAAGTGTTTGATTACTAATAGCTATCAAACATTTGATGGTTATCTCTCTTCTATTATGACAAGTCATCAACACCGCAACTGTAATTTCTTTCATTAGACCTACCTATTACTCACTTTACCAAGCAGTACTTTCCTGGCAACGTTATAGCTTTTTTTCTCTATGAGGGGCATCATAAACAAAAATTGCTGCGATTAAAGCCAGTATAATATGTGAAAATACAAAGTTAGATTGCGAATACAAAAACACCATCAACAAAAAAAACCCTGAAAAAATAACTACTCGATCATGGAAAAACTTATAAAAAAAGAAAAACAATGTGCCAAAGAAAAACAATGTAAATGGGAAGCCATATATAGCAAAGGTTCGTGTAAAGCCATTTGAAGACCCCGTTCCTTCCTTCAATTGTCCTACTTGTGCAAAATTTTTTGAATATTCATCGTAGCCAGCACCAAAAGGATAACTCTTGAATACTTCTATATCGACCAGAACATCTAAACTTCTTCTATTGTCGGAATCGGTAATGTCTTTGATAGAGGTGTAGCTTTCAAGCTTTTTTAAAATAATCTCATTCAGAAGTAATGGAGATGAAGCCATCATTATAGCGCCGAACACTAAAACACCTACTTTCAACTTTCCTGTTAACAATGGACTTTTCAGCAACATAACTAAAAGAAGAAACGCAAACATTAAGTAACCCGTAGTCGAACCCGTTGTGAGTAATGTAACCACCAAGACCGCGAAAAAAATCAACTTGGTTTTCCTTGGTATAGAAACATTAGAAAAGGCCAGTACAAAAATAGCTGCATTTAAATAGACTTGGTAGGCTCCTGGCTCATAAAAAATGGCATTATTTCTCTCTAAATGTATATGATAATCAAAATGATAAATGAACTTCCAGGCCTCACCAGGTAATATGCTCAACATAACGGGCCTAAAACCCAAGCTATCAATTGAATAACCAATCAAACTAATGACGGCAATCACCATAACAACTCGAACAAACGACTCCAGAAAATGTTCTCTAACTATGCTTAAGATTGCATACGCGATAAACAAACTCATCATCGTACCGATAATCGAAGGTAGCGGTAAGCTCCCTTGTGTATAAAAAAACAGGGCTAGCAAAATTGCCAACATAAGCAAACAGTAAAAAAAGAAAACGATACTGATCCTTTTTTTACTAACAAGCATAAGCGCTACTAAGCAAGGGAACACAGACAGAAGAATCATTTCTTTGTTGGCATTATATAATGACGAACCACTGATCAAGATCAAAAGATAGGTCAAAGCATAATTTTGATATGTTGGAGAATTTTTCATTATATTCATACTACAAAAACTCTATGTCACAGTTTATTTTGCTCCCAGTCCTGTTTTCCCTTTAAGAAAAGACAACCATGCATATTGTTTTAAGAACTCCCTGAAGCGATAAGGAATAATTCGTTTAGCTCCCCGAACAAGGAACTGCTTGAACAGTATTTTTAAATTGTACGATGTTTCATCATTGAAGTCGAAAACTGCCTCCAAAGCTTGCCAAGCATCTTTAAAGTTACCTGACAATATTTTACTTACCGAAAGATGAATTATAACTCTTGCAAAATATCTTTTTCCATATTTCAATCCGGCAACATCGCCAAACCATTCATGGAAAGAAGGCATCCATTTTTCCACAAACATTCTGACACCTTTGATACGGTAAACCGTATCACTCATCATCGTATTGCGACCCTCTCGTCCGTAATCTACAACTAATGCCTCCTCAACAGCCCAAGCATCATAACCTCGGGTAGCGAGTGACATCCAAATATCATGATCAATTGACGAAGGTAACTCTTCATCAAAGCCATTCACCTCTTGCAGAGCAAATTTAGAGAACAAAAAAGTTGAAGAAGGCGTTATCATTCCATTTTCCATTATGGCCTCTTTCATATTCCCAATATTACCCGCTCGCGCAACAGAGATATATTTTCCGTTATTGATAACAGTTTCGACACAACAACTGACAACACCACATTTTTCTCGTGCTTCTCTGCTCAATGCCCTAATAAGATCCATTTGCTTCTCAACACGCATAGGTTTCCATTCATCATCATCATCGAGAAATGCAATATATTCTCCTTCAGCCATCTTAATTGCTGTATTTCTGGCAGCGGCAAGTCCACGGTTAGTCGGGTGCTGTATATATTTTATATTTTGATCACAAAATTGAGCCAACCACCCCTCAATACCACTGTCTCCACTATCCTCAACCACGATAATCTCAAGCGAATTGTAAGTTTGAGAGATCACACTTCGAATCGCTCGCTTTGCTAATTCAAATCGGTTATATGTTGTTACTACGGCTGTTACTTTCATTTTGTAATTAAACTCAACCCATATGATTAAAAAAGCTCAGTATGTAATATCTGAGAGCATGGCAAAATTACGGGTTAAATCTGCGAATGCGATTAAAACAATAATGTAAAACAACCTTTTTGTGCATCAAACCTTAAAAGATATAGAAACATTATTTTACAACTCTGGCCTTTAACCCTCGAAATAACAGTCTATAAATTCGCATACAAAAAGGCGCTTTACCAATAGCCTTCGCATACCAACGGATAGCAATGCCCAATTCTTTTAGTTGGCAATAGTGATGCCCTATAAATGCATAGATAATAGCCGTTTGTTGCGGATAAGCAGCTAATTCATTTTTAAACTTCTCAAGCTTATCTTTTTGACAGAAAATACCATGCCGGATACCCGTTTCATCAGACCGTGTAATTCTTTGATAGCCGTGATTAATGACATATTTAATCAAAAGTTCTGGAACGAAATCGACATCATAATGCAACGTAACTCGCCTTATGAAATCACCATCATTTCCTCTTGGTAAGCTTTCGTCAAACCCTCCTACTTGCTCAACAATATTTTTTTTGACTAACAAAGTTGAACAATTCCCAATACGCTGTTCGTCCAGCACTTGGCTAAATACATTACCTTTTATTGTAGGCTCATAATTTCTAACAACGTCGCCCTTGCCATCGCATACTTTTGCCCAACAATACACCATACCCACTTTCTCAGGTGCAGCCTGCATACAAGCTATTTGTTTTTCTAATTTGCTAGGCATCCATTCATCGTCATCATCAAGAAACGCAATATACTCTCCTGACGCCCGTTCTATTCCTGTATTTCTAGCTGCAGAAGCATATCTAGGTGTTTCATGCCGGAGGTAAACTAAACGAGGGTCTTTAATTTTGCTTAGTAAGTCGCATGTACCATCCGTTGAACCATCATCGACCACAATACACTCAAGGGACTCATAACTTTGAGCAAGTACGCTATTAACTGCTCGGCACAACAATGCAAAACGATTATGAGTTGGAATAACAACTGAAACCAGCGGTAATTTATTTGGCATAGGCGGATCCCAGATAAAAAACGAAAATAGCGATCAATTTCGAAAAACATGTTGGTTCCTAAGGAACCATTCATACGTATTTTCTATTCCTTGCCTAAGACTTGTTTTTGCTTGCCAACCTAATGTTGTCATTCGATCCACGTTCATAAGCTTTCTTGGTGTGCCATCAGGTTTGGAAGGGTCAAATTCCAAACGCCCAGAGAAACCAACAACATTGCAGACCAACAACGCTAATTCTTTAATCGAAATATCTTTACCTACACCCACGTTAAAAAGCCCTTCTTCCACGCCATTTTCCATCAGAAATAAACAGGCATCAGCCATGTCATCGACATACAGAAACTCTCGTAGAGGAGATCCGCTGCCCCATAAAGGTAAAGCATTTTCACCTTTAAGTTTTGCTTCATGAGCTTTACGAATCATAGCGGGTAGAACATGGCTATTTTCAAGGTTAAAGTTATCATTAATGCCAAATAAATTTGTTGGCATTGCTGAAACATAACGAGTTCCGTATTGTTTGTTATAGGATTCACACAGCTTAATTCCTGCTATTTTTGCAATAGCGTACGGCTCGTTTGTTGGCTCTAATTCACCAGTTAACAAATAGGACTCTTTCATTGGTTGCGAGCACTCACGCGGATAAATACAGCTAGAACCTAAAAATAGCAGGTTATTAACGCCCGCAAGGTAAGCCCCATTTATGAGATTACATTCAATCATGAGGTTTTCATAAAGAAATGTCGCCGGGAAAGTCGAGTTTGCATAAATACCCCCAACTTTTGCGGCAGCAACATAGATATAATCAGGTTTTGTTTTCGCTAAAAAAGTATTTACAGAAGTTTGATTTAATAAGTCAACTTCCGAGCGAGTTGCCGTTACAATATTACGATAGCCTTTCTTCTCTAATTGCCGAACTATCGCCGAACCCACTAACCCATTATGTCCCGCCACGTATATTGGAGAAGAAGAGTCTATTCTTGAATTGCGCATCGAATCCGCCTTGTTTATTCGTGGTAATTAGGCGCTCGAAAGCCATGATCCTGAATCAAGCTGTCACGTTTTGCTATTTCCAGATCAGCTAAAGCCATCTCAGAAACAAGTTCTTCAAAACTAATTTTTGGGATCCATCCAAGCTTTTCTTTTGCCTTGGTTGGGTCACCAAGAAGTGTTTCTACTTCCGTTGGTCTAAAATAACGAGAGTCAACTTTTACGATAATACGACCATTGTCATCAATACCCTGTTCCTCTATACCCTCACCACGCCATGAAATGTTGATATCCAGTTCACGAGCAGAGAGTTCAACAAATTGTCTAACACTAAATTGCTTCCCTGTTGCGATCACAAAATCTTCAGGCTCATCTTGTTGTAACATTAACCACTGCATTTCCACATAATCTTTAGCATGGCCCCAGTCACGCAAGGCATCAAGATTCCCCAAATACAAACAATCTTGCAAATTTAATTTAATACGTGCCATCGCTCGAGTTATTTTTCGGGTAACAAAAGTTTCACCTCGACGAGGAGATTCATGGTTAAACAATATGCCATTACAGGCATACATCCCATAAGCTTCTCTGTAATTCACCGTGATCCAAAAAGCATACGCTTTAGCAACGGCATAAGGGCTACGGGGGTAAAATGGGGTCGTTTCCTTTTGCGGTATCTCAACAACCTTACCGTAGAGTTCTGAAGTAGAGGCTTGATAAAAACGCACCTGCTTCTCCATGCCCAATATACGAATCGCTTCCAGGATTCTTAACGCGCCTACCGCATCACAATTGGCCGTATATTCGGGTTCCTCAAAAGAAACAGCAACATGAGATTGAGCAGCCAAATTGTAGATTTCAGTAGGCTGCACATCTTGAATTATACGTATCAAATTAGTCGAGTCTGTTAAGTCTCCGTGGTGCATCTTAAATTTCTGGTCTTTAACATGAGGGTCCACATAGATATGATCTACTCGCTCTGTGTTAAAACTGGAAGAACGTCGCTTTATTCCATGAACTTCGTACCCTTTATCTAAAAGAAACTCCGCTAAATACGAACCATCCTGTCCTGTTATTCCAGTTATAAGAGCTTTTTTCATCCGTTGTCCCATAGTGATTAAATTATACAAACTCAGAAAAAATTGAAAATCAAAATTTGTTCATGATGCTGCCTACCACATTTACTTTCATGCTTGTTAGCATCTGAGACAAATCTTTTAAGTCGTTAAACTTTGTATGATCTTGTCGCGCCACAATTAATGCGTTTTGCGCACAAGAACAAAGCATCTGTACATCAGCTCTATAGGAACCTGCCGGAGAATCAATAATTATGATATCAAAGAATTTTTTAACTTCATCTAGTATGGATTGAAAACGACCATTACTAAATAATTCAACCGGATTAGGAGGGACAGCACCTGCGCCTAATACTGTCAAATGAGTAAAAAAGGGCACTGCTTCAGACATCAAACTTAATTCTTCTTGTTTTATCCGTCCAGACAACATTGAGGATAAACCTAACCGCGCCGTAGAGCCAAATATTTTATTCTGTCTTGGTTTTCTTAAGTTCGCATCAATCAATAATGTTTGTTTAGACATCTGTGCAAACGTAACCGCCAAATTAGCAGCAACATAACTTCTCCCTTCGTGCTCGGAAGGGCTGACTACCGTCAATACCTTTTGTTCATCGGCCAAAGTCATCGTAAGCTGAGTCCGTATGGTACGAAATATTTCAGCCTGTTTACCAAAAGGGTCATAAGCGGCCACCAATTCATTACTAAAAACACCTTGAGAGGGATGTGCGGTAGGATAACCAAACTGTAGAGCCAAAGCGAACTTAATATCCTCTTCAGAAACAAGCTTTAAGTGTCTTGCCGCATCCCCAAAAAAAAGACTTTTTTTCTCTTGCCAATCGAGAATACGCTCAACATCATGCGCATCAAGCTTACCTTGATCAACTAATATTTTACCTAAGTTTCGATCTTCAAAAAAACGATCTGAATCATCTTCCTTGCCACGCTGCGAATGCGATTTTTTATCTTGGGAGTTGTGAGGATGAACAAGTGTTATTGTCTTATCATTGTCTTTCACCGCTTGCTCCATTTCATCGTATCGATCATCAAATTTTCTTTCATTACTTTGATTCATAGATTATTAGTTGCCATTGTATACTTAAAAAGCTCATCATGCTTCAGCGTTCTAACAACGCTCCAATATTGCAAGCACAGGAATGCCGAGAAGGTTATCCATATCTTCCTTAGATCTAACCCGGCGATCTACCAGCTCCATTAAAATCACAATACCCAGCCCAAATACAAACCCAACAAAAACCCCAATTGCTAAGTTCTTCATTATTTTAGGGCCTGAAGGCGCGCTCGGCGTTTTGGCTACATCTACGATATTTGCATTGGTTTGATCAACAAGACTTCTTAATCCACTCTGGTTCTGCTGCATTAAAGCAGTGTTATATGTTGTCTGCGCACTGGTTACATCTCGTTCAAGCACTATAATTTGATCGTGCTGATACTTGAAATCCAATACCAGTTTTTTTTGTTTCTGAAAATCAAGCTCGACTGATTTTTCTCTATTTTTTGACAGCTTGACCAAGTTTCTAATACTAACAATAACGGACTTAACGGCCTGCTCCAGATCGTTGTTTGCTTCTCTAAGTTCTATTAAGGTGCGCTGGTATTGAGGATGATTCAAGCCTAGTTTACTTGACTGCTCCGCACGTTTAGCTTCCAACTTACGTACGTCAGAGCTTAACCGTTGAACAAGCGCATTCTCGAATATCACAGACAGAGTTAGCGGTGAGTTGCCGCGCCCTAAAGTCGCATCAAGTTGCGCAAGCTGCTCAACAGACTGTCTGGTTTCACTTTGTGCTTCAATGAGCTCACGAGTTAAATTCTCAAGCCGACGGTTTTCCGTATCCATTCGTGCATTCGTGGCGACAATTCCTTGGCTCTGTTGATAAGCGGTTAAACGCGCCTGGGACTCTTCTAATTCCTCACGCAACACTGAAATTTGTTCTCCAAGCCAGTTTTTTGTACGTTTGGCAGGCTCGGTTATCATCTCTATATTTACGGCTATATATGTATTCGCATAAGCATTCGCAACAATTCGTGCGATATGAGGGTTAGTAGAAGTATACTCAACCCATACAAAACGACTTCCATAAACGGGTACAGCCTTAAGCCGAGCACGCGCCGCACCTGCCAACCATGGATAACGCTGGTGATTCGTGAGTTCCACCGATGAAGTGGTATCAGCCACACCAACAGATACTCGGCCAGAGGTGCTAAAAAAACCTAAAATACTCTTCCTTCCACTACTTATTAAGTTATCAAGAGGAGAACGACGAGCAGCAACCGCAGCCAATAAATTTTCTAATTCTTTTTCATTTAGGCTGTTTACCACCTTCTCTGCAACAACTCGACTCTTAATAACATCCATCTGTGTTTGAATGTAAGGACCTTGGCGCGTTACATTCGATTCATTAAAAAACAAGTTGCCACCTTGAAAGTCAAAGTTTATAGACGTCTTTGCGGTATAAACTTTCGGAAGCTGAACCGTATAGCCAGCAGCCAAAGCTACTGATAGAAGAGGCATAATAATTAAAAGGAATCGCCTTGCTCTAAGAATATGGAAATACTGCCCTATTGATATTTCCGCTTGCTTAACATCCATAAACTTTCCACCTTCACCATCAATCAGTAAATAAACTGTTGCCTCACCCAAAAAGCAACCGCATTAAAATGTAACTACTCAGCGTATTCAGGGGTTACATATTTCTATATGTGCCCTCTTTCCGTGCGAAAACGTCTTGACATGAAGCAAAATCTAAACGCGCTGAGTAGTTACATTAAAATAAACTTTCTTTAACATATAGAACGTCATTAGGCTTTAATAAATCATTTAATCCTACATTAAGTTCTTTTATCTGGCCGTTTGACTTACGGCTTACTCTTAATCCTCGGTCTGTTCCTCTATCGGTTAACCCGCCTGCAAGCGACAAGGCCTGCATTACCGTCGTACTGCGCTCAAGTCGGTACGAATTAGACCGACGAACCTGACCATAAACAAAAAAAACATCCATTTTTGGGACGACGACGACATCGTCATGTCCGATCTGTACATTCAGACTCAGATTTCCAGTATAAATCTGTCCTATATCAACAATTACTTTAGTCGTCCTGCCGTTGTTATTCTTGAGGACATTCACAACCTCTCCTGCATCCGCCTTTAAACCTCCGGCCATAGCAATCACATCCAGTATCGTACTAAAGCCTTCTATCGAATATTTTCCCGGCTTATTAACCCAGCCCAAAATAGAAATTTGCTGACTTCGATAATCAGCCACAATCAAACTAACTTGGGGGTTTTTAATAAATCCTTTTTTTGACAATAACTTAGCGAGCTTATCTTCTGCCCGAGTTGCAGAAAGCCCACCTATTTTCACCTCACCTAACAACCAAAAACGGATAGTTCCTCTTTCACTAATGGGAACAGAGGTCGTCAAATCCTTATGTTCATAAACTTGTATTTTGACCACATCACCCACCCCCAAAAGATAATCATCAGCTCTGACTGAGCCAAACAATATCAATAGAAGCAGGCTAACCAACAAAATATAAGCAAAACAATCCAAGCGTACCCGGCACTCTATTTTATTCTCACAATTCATGACGCTCATGTAAGTCTCCGGTTCACCTTGTTTAGTTAATTTCATCATAAGCTACAAATATAAGCATGAATTATACCATCTACACATGCGGCAATAAAAGGCTGCTTTACAAACAAAAAATACTGTACGACGCTAGGTTCAAGCATATATATCTGGATTTCTGTTAAGGTATTCGACATTTAATGCTAGTCGGTCACTGTGACACCTAATTTAAGCTACAAACTCTTCGTTCCATCCCAGACATACCATGTCATACCTGTCGCTTATTGAAAGGCAATATTCACATAAACCGTACAGTTACATAAATTCTGACGATAACGAAGTCCAGCGTGGACGCTAACTGAAATAGGGAAAAAGATCGTCCTAGGAAGGAAAATTAACATTTACCCTTGTGAAAACTCGGATATAGCCACGAAAAACATTATTCCAAAATAAAGTGTAACTACTCAGCGTGTTTATATTTTGCTTCATATTAAGGCGTTTTCGCACGGAGAGAGGGTGCATATAAAAATATGTAACCGATTGAGTGCGAAAGCAACGCAGATAGGGAGCAAAAGATGAATACACTGAGTAGTTACAATAAAGTTAACGTTATATTCAAAACCTTTATTCAGCTCACTTTATGCGGTAGGTGAACCTCTTCTATGGCTCCTGCATTGGGATCATTAAAGGTATCCATATTTAACGTCCCTTCTGATCGGGCAATAATCGTGGTAATCGCAGCATCGCCGGTAACATTAACCGCTGTGCGCATCATATCGAGCAGCCGGTCTACGCCGATAATCAACGCAATACCTTCCACCGGTAAGCCGACCTGATTAAATACCATAGCCAACATAATAAGCCCCACTCCAGGCACGCCTGCCGTACCTATGGAAGCTAAAACAGCCATGCCAATCACGGTGAGATAACCCATTATACCCAGTTCGATACCATACACATTGGCAATGAATACTGTGGCGACGCCTTGCATAATCGCTGTACCGTCCATATTAATCGTGGCACCAAAGGGGACAACAAAGGAGGCGGTAGAATTATCGACCCCAACGCGCTTTTCAACCGAAGTTAAAGTAACCGGAATGGTCGCATTAGAACTGGCTGTGCTAAAAGCAAAAATTTGTGCAGCCCGCATTTTTTTCATAAAGATCAGCGGGTTAACCTTGCCCAGAAGTTTAACTAGCAACATCAGCGTACCCGTCAGGTGTAATAACAAGGCGAAGGCAACCACCGAGAAGTAACTGATCATGGGTAAGATCAAACCTATGCCCTGTAACGAAAAGGTTTTGGCCATCAGCGCAAACACGCCAATCGGTGCAACATACATCACGACTGTAACCACTTGCATCATAACCAGGTTTAATTTTTCAGCTCCTTCGGCAATCGCTCGACCCGGCTCCCCTATCATTAGAATACAAATCGCAAACAAAATCGTGAAAAAAATAATCTGTAACATTTCACCTTCAGCAAAAGCAGCAACAGGATTACTCGGTATCAAATTGATAAAAACGTCAGTGAGCGGCGGTGCAGGCGGCGGAGTAAAGGATTGCTGTGCTGCCGTCGCTAAATCGAAACCTTGGCCTGGCCCAACAATAACTGCCAAGGTAATGGCTACAGTAATAGCTAAAGCGGTTGTTAACATAAATAAACCAAAGGCTTTGATCCCTACCCGCCCCAATTTACTCACATCGCCCAACCCATAGACTCCGCAAATCAACGAAAACGTAACCAATGGCACAACCAGCATTTTTAACGCGCTAATGAAAAGCGCACCGACGACATGAAATACACCATTAACAATATAATCTTGAATAAACGCAACATCGCTAGCAAAATAATTGATGGCACTACCCACAACAACGCCAACCCCCATCCAGATCAGAATTAAGGTAGTGACGCTCTTCTTATTAGGCATGAATGTCTCCGTTTATTTTAATAAAATCGATCAAATGTGTTTTGGCCTCGCTTAAGGAGGCATGTAAAATTCCGTGTCGCTCAGACTTTACCCAAACAAGCTCAGTATTCGCATTCACTAACGCTCGCTGAATAAGCTCAGAGCTGGCAGGGTCAACAACCGGATCCTGAGTGCCTTGAATCAGACAAACCGGCACCGTAACATTCGACAAACATCTCACATACTCGCCAACAAAACATTTTAATTCGTACAAGGAATGAAACGGTATATTTCTATAATTGATATCTGGATTTTCCGGGTCATTATAACGAAACGGCATCACACCTTCAAATGCAGGTATCCAGCGTGTAATTTGATTAGCGCCATGCACCAAAGGAACTAACATGAAGCTTTTATCCATAAATTTCAGCGGTGAAGAAACAGGCACGACCCCCGCTAGTTTTTCAGGTCGCTCAGATGCTAGACTTAATGCCAGCGCCCCCCCTGTTGAAAAGCCGACGATAATAACACTATCAACCAACTCGCTCAATATAGCGTAATTATGCCGTACCGACTGTAACCAATCTGTCCATTTTCTGCTACGTAAATCCCACGGTGAAGTGCCATGTCCTTTTAAGCGAACACCCATGCAGGTATAACCCAAGCCATTCAGTTCATCGGCAAGCGGCCTGAGCTCTGCGGGGGACGACAAAAAACCATGCACTAACAAAATCCCCACGCGACTTTTTCGTGGTGACATTAATAAAGAAGATCTTAATAAATAAGGAGCCGCTGACTGAGTTGCTGTTTCCTGCTTATTGATCTCGAGATATCTGGGCTTGTCAAACAACTGCATATCCCATTGATAGGATATGCATTCATCGTCAAAACGAAGCTGAGACAATTCATCCTGTTTGATTTTCTGAGCTTGTTTTATGGCTTGTTCTATGGCTTCCGTTACTTCGGTTACCGGATGTGCTTCATTAGCATAAACACTGATTAAATTTTCCAGGCGTATCTCATGAAAACTTTGCTGAGCCCCTAACTTATCTAAAAATCGATAGCTATGATCGGTTGTTTCAATCAAGTTTTTTTGTTCGGAAGCTTCAATAAATTTCAAAACATCGGGTGCGTTACCTTCGAGTAAACCGCTATATGCATCAGGGTTAAGAAGGCTGCGATGTAAATGTACCTGTGATGCGACTTGTACTTTTTTTACCGCCAAATAAAGTATTTTATGGAATAATATTTTATCAATTTCAGTCTTTTTATTTTGGATTAATAAATAAATTAGTCTTGATGCCAGGTGACTCAGGTTGATTGTGACGCTAGCATACACTTTGTGCATATATTCATTTCTAACCTTGAGAACTTTTTTCTTTAGCGACCGACCTAATATTTTCTCAATCATATTGTTATCTTGCTGGCCCATGCCAAAAAATGCCGCCATACTCTCTGCTTCACGCACCGCTATATCGGTGAATTTTCGATCCCAGCGATTCCAATGCTCAGAAGTCGTCACAGGCACTCCTAATCGTATATCCATATCTGTATTTTTCAGTAATAAATTACCTTCAACTAAAAGTTCTTCGCTAGAATGCCGACCGAGCCCCCCCGAAAATAAATCAACCCCTTTACGCAACATATTATCGCTGACCCGAATCGGGAAAAAAGTAATATTCGATGGAATAATCAAAGTAGGTTTGTGGATCTGAGTCAGTAAAGCCGCTCTACTCTCTATCCGTAAACGCTCGGCCCATGTATCAAGCAACTCATAATCCTGTCGTTGTTCCGCTATACGAATACCGGACTTAAACCCCTCCAGCATCATAGCTAATACAGCAGCACCTGTATGATGTTTACGTCGCTCGCGTGCGGTTGGAGAATAAACACTATAATTTCCACACTTATCCAATACTCTGCGGTCTTTTACCATTCCGCCTTCCGGAAAAATAATTACTTTTCTCTCTCTTAATATTTCTTCAGCAAGAAACGGAAGCAAATGAGTATAGTTATTGGGCACAGCACCAACACTGCATAAATAATCAGATAAAGTATCGGCTTCTTCGAAAAACTCGGCAGAAGCGACGGAGCGACATATTGCACCTACTTCTTGATGCATTAGATATTGAGGAATAAATGTTTCAAAACGTGCGAAATGATTAAAGACAAAGATCGAGCCATCTTGAAGTTGATCTTCGCCATGGTGCATTTTGATATTAATACTGAGGATTTTTTTCAGTGTTGAAAAAACACGTATTGACCATTCATACCGTGCTTGACTGATGTTAAACGTATCTTCCGCATAGTTAGGTTTCAAACGACTCTCCAGTAACCCAGCCTAAAAACACCAAAATATATACCTGGAACGCTGAAAGTTCAGGCGCAGGCGTAATTGCATCGCTCTCTTTAGCCTAAAGGGCATATCTCATGATTGTGTTACAAGCACCACGGGTATATCCCATTGTTTTTATGTTTAACTATGCTGAACATAATTAAAAAACACTGATCATATCGCCTTACCATCAAGAACGCGAACACCTGCGCGAGACGAAGCCTTAGATGGCTCATGCTTTAATCTTTACTCTGGTGCTTCTGTCCAACAAGCATCGCAAGATTACGAAAACCTTGCGTCACATTTCCAAGCTGGCCTTCTTCTCGATAAGCCAAGAGATGCAGTGGATTACAAAGTAATAACAACTCGTTGTCATCTAATAAAAAATCAGGGTTTTTAGGGCCTGTATCATCGATTTTTGTTTTAGTGAATGTCTGGTAAAAGAGCAAGCCTTGGGGTTTTAATGCCGCTAATAAATAAGGTATCAAAGTACGATCCAGAAAATGAGTCACTACAATAACATCAAAGCTTGCTGCAGCAGGCGGATCCTGGATCGCATCTCGTATTTCGCCAATAATAGCTAAACTTTCCTCTTGGGCTTTATTTTGTAGCTGTTCTATACCAACGGCGGATATGTCCCAAGCGTGTGTTTCCATGCCCTGCTTGGCCAGCAATAAAGCATTATTACCCATGCCGCAAGCAATTTCCAAAGCAAGGCCGTGAGTCGGTAACAAGTGTTGATTCTCTAATAAAACACGTGAGGCAGAGCTATGGGAAGCCGTTTTATAATGCTCATCCCATTTGTTCACCAGACTTTCATTCGACATACATACCTCTTACATATTTACTCACATTCAGAAACAAGAGAAAGAGAAAAACCAAATCACTTCGCTCTTCCATTTTTTCTGCGGCTAAGAAGACACTGCGAGAGAAGAATCACCAACCACAAAAACGTTATGGTTAACTCCTCCAGAAATGGGGTGTTAATAATACTAACAAAGTGAAAATTTCAAGTCTGCCGAGCAGCATCGCAAAACACAATACCCATTTAGCAACGTCGCTCAAAGAGGAATAGTTGGATACGACTTCACCCAGGCCGGGCCCCAGATTATTCATACATGCTGCGACAGCGGAAAATGCCGTGATATAGTCTAGACCTGTGGCAATCAATATAATAGATATGACAGCGAAACAAGCAATATAGAGTGAAAAAAAACCCCAAACAGCTTCAATGACGCGATCTGGCATTACTTTTTTGCCCATTCGAACGGGTATTTGTGCATTGGGATGGATGAGTCGTTGAATTTCTCGCCCTCCCTGTTTTAACAATAGCAACACACGAATAACCTTCATACCGCCGCCTGTAGAACCTGCACACCCACCCACGAAACTGGCAAGCAGCAGCAAAATGGGTAAAAAACTAGGCCAGTAGTGATACTCTGCCGTTGTAAACCCCGCTGTCGTACCAATAGAAACCGCATGAAATATCCCATCGTACATTGCATCACTGAGCGAGGAAAGCGTGCCCGTAGCATAAAGATAGCTCACGGTTAAGAAGGCCAGCGCCGACAAAATGCTTAGATAAGCACGAGCCTCTGGGTCTCTGACATAGACCATCACACTGAATGAACGCCATGCGACAAAGTGCAAGGCGAAATTGATTCCCGCTAGCAACATAAAAACGATAGCAACCGTCTCTATAAGGTGGCTGTCGAAATAACCAATACTGGCATCATGGGTGGAAAAACCACCAATAGCAATGGTAGAAAAGCTGTGCGCAATCGCATCAAAAGCACTCATTCCAGACAACCAATAAGCCAAAGCGCAGGCGATCGTTAAGCCGAGATAAATATACCAAAGGGCCTTCGCTGTTTCAGTAATGCGCGGAGTGAGTTTGTTATCTTTCATTGGGCCGGGCGTTTCTGCACGATACAGCTGCATGCCTCCAATTCCCAACATAGGCAAAATGGCAACGGCTAAGACAATAATACCCATACCACCCAACCATTGTAGTTGCTGTCGATAAAACAAAATAGATGGCGGTAGGTTATCAATACCAACAATTACGGTTGCACCCGTTGTTGTTAATCCTGAAAAAGATTCAAATATTGCATCAGTCAAACTCATTTGCGGTGTTTCAGACAACATAAATGGCAGTGCGCCAACCGCGCCCAGCACGGTCCAAAACATGACAACAATAAAGAACCCATCGCGCAGACGTAATTCTTTTATATGTGTACGTACCGGCAACCAAATCACCAGCCCTAAAATAAAAGTTAGAGAAAAACCCAACAAAAAGGGCGCAACAACACCGTCACTATAGATGAGAGATACCAATACAGGGGGCAACATGGTGAGGCTGAAGACCATCAAGAGCAGCCCCAAAATTCTTTGTATTGCTTTACGTTGCATAATTAATTTAATTGCTTGAATAGTTAGGGGTGGAACACCTACATAAAGGTAATGCCTACCTGAAATAAACGTTCAACATCCGAAATTCGTTTTTTATCAACCAGAAATAAAATCACATGGTCTTCGGCTTCAATCACCGTATCATGATGTGCAACAATCACCTCATCCGCTCTGACAACCGCGCCTATGGTTGTTCCTGGCGGTAGTTTAATGTCTTCAACGGCACGCCCAACTACTCGCGAATTACTACGGTCGCCATGAGCAATCGCTTCAATCGCTTCGGCCGCGCCGCGCCGTAAGGAATGTACAACAACAACATCGCCACGACGCACATGCGTTAATAAAATACCAATCGTCGCTTGATGAGGAGAAACGGCGATATCAATTTCACCACTTTCCACCAAGTCCACATATGCGGCTCGGTTAATCAGTGCCATAACTTTTTTAGCACCCAGTCGTTTTGCTAACATAGCGGCTAAAATATTCGCTTCATCATCATTGGTTACAGAACAAAATACATCTGTATTTTCTATGTTTTCTTCTAATAGTAACTCTTCATCGGCAGCATCACCTAACAGCACAATAGTTCGCTCTAACTGTTCCGAAATACGTCGTGATCGCTGTTTATTATGATCAATCAATTTAACTTGATAGCGTGACTCAAGTGCTTTAGCCAAGCGAATACCGACGTTTCCACCGCCGGCAATAATAATTCGCTTACACGGCTTATCTAACTTTCTCAGCTCACTCATTACGGCGCGAATATTTTTTCGTGCGGCGATAAAAAACACTTCATCATCAACTTCGATGACGGTATTGCCTTCTGGAATGATTGACTTGCCACGACGAAATATCGCGGCTACACGCGTTTCTATTCCCGGAATATGATCACGTAGAGTCCGCAGCTCATGACCTACAAGTGGCCCGCCATGATAAGCCTTTACACCGACTAACCGCACCTTGCCATTGGCGAAATCCAGAACTTGAAGTGCTCCTGGATATTCAATCAAACGCTCCATGTAATCGGTAATGACTTGTTCCGGGCTGATTAATACGTCAATCGGTAACGCACCTTGCTCAAACAATTCTTTGTATTTTAAATATTCATAAGCGCGGACGCGGGCAATTTTTGTCGGGGTATGAAACAAGGTATATGCAATTTGGCAGGCAATCATGTTGGTTTCGTCGCTATTAGTCACCGCAAGAATCATATCGGCTTCATCGGCACCGGCTTGGCGCAACACATCAGGGTGAGAGGCGTGCCCGACATAAGTACGAATATCTAATCGGTCTTGCAAGGCTTGTATGCGTGAAACATCCGTATCAACTACGGTAATGTCGTTGGCTTCGCGAGCCAGGTTTTCTGCTACCGAAGAGCCCACTTGGCCGGCTCCAAGAATAATTATTTTCATACTTTATAAGATTCTCAATCCTTAGGGTTAATGCCCAGGCTTTTTAATTTTCGATACAAATGAGTACGTTCGACTCCCGCAGCTTTCGCAACCTGGGTAATGGCACCACCACTTTCTTTTATCAGATGTTCAAAATATGTTTTTTCAAATTGTTCTCGAGCTTGCCTAAGCGGCATTTCAAAGTGACTTTTTGGAATGATCACGGCTTTATTTTTAGATAATTCGGAAGGAGAGCCTAAAGCAGCTTCAACTTCGGAAAATTCAATGTTTGGATCAGAACCTAAGATTAAGAGTCTTTGTACCAGGTTTTTCAACTCTCGAATATTTCCCGGCCAGACATAATTGCGTAACCGGTTTTGGGCTCCGACACTAAACTTCCGAAAAGGCAGTCTGTCGCTTTGCACAAAACTATTTACGTAGAAACTCAGTAAATCAGGAACATCTTCCTTGCGTTCTCTCAGTGGTGGAACATTAATCGGCACTACGCTGATTTTATAATACAAATCTTGCCGCAAACGGTTTGATTCTACCATTTTCACTAAATCATATTGAGTTGCTGCAATAATACGAACGTTAAATGGAACGGGTTCACTGCCACCGACGCGCAAAAAAGTACTGCTTTGCAGGGCACCCAACAGTTTTGTCTGGATGTCCATATTCATGTCGGCAATTTCATCAAAAAACAAAGTTCCGCCATTGGCACGTTCTAGTCGGCCGTAATGCAATGTTTCACCTTCTTCACGGCCAAACAATTCTACAGCGGCATTTTCTTTGGTTAGTGATCCTACGCCCACATTAATAAACAAACCGCTGGATCTTGCGCTTTGCTCGTGTAAATAACGTGCGCAAGTTTGTTTTCCTGTCCCCGCTTCCCCGCGCACTAAAACCCAGGCATCGGTCTTGGCAATGCGATCTATTTGACCTTTGAGCATGCGCATCCCTGCACTCTTAAACAGAGTTTCAGGCAGGTCAACAACATGTTCCCGTAACCCTTTATTCTCGGTTTTTAATTTATCGGCTTCCAAAGCTCGCTGAATCGTCAGTAACAACCTGGCCAATGAAAGCGGTTTTTCCAGGAACTCATAAGCACCGAGCCGGGTCGCTTCAACTGCAGTTTCCACCGTACCATGACCGGAAATCATAATAACTGGCGTTTCAATTTCACCTTCTTCAGACCACTCTTTAAGTAACGTGATACCGTCTACATCTGGCATCCAGATATCCAGCAAAATAAGATCAGCACGCCGCATTTGTCGGGCTCTGCGGGCCGTGTCACCATTTTCAGCCAATGTGACTTCATAGCCTTCATCTTCGAGAATTTCTTTAACGGTATCCCGAATACCCTCTTCATCATCCACAACCAGGATATGGGCTCTACTCATCGGCAAACATCCTTTTGGCACAAATATTAAGCAGTATGAATTTAAACATCGTGTTTTATGCTTGTTGCAACTTCATTGGTTAATGGAAAACGAAGTGTAAAACAAGCACCGCCTTCCACATTATTTTCTGCCTGAATAATGCCGCCATGCTCTTCAACTATTTTTTTAACCACCGCTAAGCCCAAGCCACTACCTTTGGGTTTGTTGGTGACATAAGGATCAAATAATTCACCTTTCATATCTTTGGGTAATCCTGAGCCATTGTCATTAATTGTCATTTCAATGACATCCATCGCATCAATACGATTTTCTTGCAGTCGTCGTGTAGTGAATATAACAGTAGGATGCTCTGTATTTACTATTGCTTCGCTGGCATTTTTTATTAAATTATGCAGCAGTTGACGAATACGACCATCATCCGCGTTCAATTGTGGTAATGAAGAGTCGAAATCCTTAAGCCAACGAATTTTCCTCTCCCCCCCTTGATATAATTCTACAACTTCTTCAATCAGTTGGTTCAAACAAAGTGGCTTAATGTTTAATTTTGGTGAGCGGGCATAATCAGAAAATGCTTCCACCATTTCTTTCATTGCACCTACTTGTTGTACTATGGTATGGGTGGCTTTATCCAGCACAACGGCATCCTCAGGGTCCATGGTGTTCAGATATTTGTGACGCAATCGTTCTGCTGAGAGTTGTATCGGTGTTAACGGGTTCTTGATTTCGTGCGCCAAGCGACGAGCCACTTCTCCCCAGGCAGCATCACGTTGAACTTGTATCAAGCTGGTAATATCGTCAAAAACAATAACCACGCTCGCTTTACCAACCTCGCCAAGTAAGGCCGTACCACGACACATTAAAGTTTGTCGTCCGGACGCACCAAAAAAAGTAACTTCATCTCGCCACTCAGGTTTCTCACGAGCAACATGCTCAGCAATGGCTTCTATAAAGTGCGTTAATAATGGCTCTTGTTTGCCAATATCCTTCCAGTGTGTGCCCACAAAACCATCCAGCTTCACCCCCAAGACTTGGCACGCGGCCTGGTTTACCGTACGCAAACGCAGACCTTTATCCAGCACTAATACGCCGGAAGATAAACGTGTTAACACCGCTTCTAGATAGGCTTTTTGTCGTTCCGCTCGCTGTTGGCTTTGTTCGGCTTCGTCCCGAGACTGAGCTAATTTCTCCGTCATATCATTAAACGATTCAACCAGGTAACCGAGATCATCTTTTCTTTGCAAGGGCAAGCGCCAGCCGTATTCACCCGATGAGACCAGCCTCACACCAATCGCCAAAACACGAACAGGTTCAACCAGGCGCCTTGCAGCAAAAAAAGCAGCCCATAATGCGGTAAACAAAGTCAGTACTAACACTACAGAAAGTGTCATAACAAAACTAAACTTGAGCGGTTCACGTAAATAAGCCATCTCTTCATAACGAGCATAGCCGGTTTGTACTGCTTCTGCCAATACATTGATACGTTTTGTGACGGGTACCAAGGCTTGCAATATTCGAGGTTTTGCCATTGTTTTTGATGCAACACTAACTACTATTCTCAGATATAAACCATCCTCATGCAACGGATCAATACGGATGTAATCATGACCGCGGCGTACTTGAGACAGAATATTTTCCTGGGGGTAATTTGGAACAATCACCGCAGGGTTAACACTTGCCGTTGCGATAATGCTTCCCGAATGAGATAACATCAACAACTCTGTCGCTGAGCTGGTGCGACGTAAGTCTTCAATAATAAAGGTAACATCACTATTGGCGACATTAACCAGTTCTTTGGCCATACGTCGTGTAGATTTTAACTGGGCTTTCATGCGTTCATCTAAAGCGGCCTGGCTCAGCTTTAACGCACCATCAAGAGCCGCTTCTACTTTGATATCAAACCAACTGTCTACGCCTCTACGCAGAAACTCTACAGAGAAATAATAGACGATGGAAACTGGGGCGACCGTTAATATAACGAAGATAACAATAAGGCGAACACTGAGACGCGAACCGGTTGCTTTGTTTCTATATTGACGGAACAGTTTTAGTACATCACTGCCAATAAGCAATAACAGAATAATCAATTCTGCTCCGGTGACGATAGTCAAAATAGGGTATAAGGCACCAAATTGTTCTGGATTTTGGGTGGCACGATTCAACAGGTAGAGCGAAAACCCCAACAAAGCCAGAAGTAATACGATAATCCCTATCCCAGACGTGCTGCGCTTTACATTCGGAGTGTCCATATATACCAATCGCTACTGAGCTGCCAGTTCGGCATAAAATATGCGAGCATACGCAAAGGCACGGGCAAAGCATCTAAGTCCAGGCGCACCCGTGCCCGAGCGTAGTAACGCTCTGATGCTTGCACATTACGCCGATCCAGGATAGGAAGATCGTCAATATCACCCATCACGTCCAAGGCCGTTTGAAGTGATGAGAAGCTTTCCTTTACGCCACTGTTAAGGTTTTCTATTAAATACTGGTCGGATAAGGCATGATAACGCAACACATAACGTTGACTGAGTGACGCAACTTGCTTGTCCAGCCAGTAACGCCTGCTTTTGGTCACATAAACATCAAGTACTATTGTTAACGCAACACCTTTATGCAACGCTTCTATTGCGTTGCCACTCAGTAAGGACGTGATTCTGATATCGATGTGATAAACCCCGTCACGCCACATTCCTTCTACATCATTAACCTTGAAATCTTGTTCAGCAAAACTTTTAAATGGCGACAACAATAACAGTAGCAGTAAGCAATATTGTTGTGCTCTCACTTTCACTAAACCTTGACTACGCGCGCATAATAAAAACCATCCATGCTTTGGTCTCCCGGCAAGATCTGACGCCCCACTTTCATTTTGTGCCCCCACTCTGCTGTTATCACGTCTTCTTTTGCATCTTTGTTGTTCACCAAAAAGGTTTGCATCTGTTGCATATTTTCGTCCATCAAGATGGAACAGGTTGTATACAATAGTTTACCGCCAACTTTTAACAAGGGCCAGAGCGCGATCAACAGTTTGTTTTGCTCTTTCACTAAAGCATCAATGTCGCTGGCTTTGCGTAAAGATTTAATATCAGGGTGACGCCTGATAACGCCGGTAGCAGAGCAGGGCGCATCGAGTAATATTCGATCATACTGGATGCCGTCCCACCATAATTCAGGTTGCTTCGCATCGGCAACAATCAGCTGGGCCTCTAAATGCAAACGCTGTAAATTTTCATTGACGCGGCCAATACGCTTTTCATCGATGTCCAACGCCTGTACTAGGTGTAGTTTAGGCTGAGATTCCAAAAGATGACACGTTTTTCCACCTGGCGCCGCGCACGCATCCAGAATGCGCTGTTCTGGCGCTGTATCCAACAAGTGTGCGGCCAACTGTGCGCCGCCGTCTTGAATTGCAACCGCACCTTCTTTGAACCGAGGAAGTTGATCTACATTAACAGCTTGCGTTAACACAATGCCTTCTGGGGCGGCATCATGAAGCGCCGCAGCCCACCCGCATTGCTCCAACTCGGCCAAATAAGAAACTCTGTCCGTACGCTGTTGATTAACACGTAATATCATAGGCGGACGCTCATTATTCTGTGACAATATCTGCTGCCAATGCTCAGGCCAATCTCGCTTTAAACGTCGTATCAACCATTTTGGGTGTGACCAACGACAATGTGGTTGTTGATTCACCTGCTCAAGTAACGCGTCTTGACTTCTCTGTGCCTGGCGCAAAACCCCATTGATTAAGCCAGCCGCCCAAGGTTTATTAATCAGCTTTACTGCGTCAACGGTTTGTGAGACTGCCGCATGATCCGCTGTTCGCATATAGAACAACTGATACAAGCCCACCAGCAGAATACAATGTACATCTGCATCTTTTTCTTTCAATGGTTTTTGTAATAATAAGGTAGCAACAGCGGCAAGCTGTAATCGCCAGCGCAAGGTGCCGTAAGCCATTTCCTGAAGTAATGGTGCTTCTTTTGCATCATCCAGGGAGGCTGCTACGTTCGGTATGACTCGGCTCAAGGATTGTCCATCCCAGCTAACAAGCTTAACAGCACGCGCGGCTGCAACACGAGCGTTCATTCTGTTGGGCCAGTAAAAACACTGCCCACTTCGATCACCCTCGAACGCAATAAATCAGCAACGATAACAGGCCGTTTCCCAGGCAATTGTACTTGTGTAATCCGCAGTACACCGTCCCCTGTTGCAATATCCAGCCCTTGGTCTGTTGCCGCAATCAGCTCCCCCGGAGTCGCCTGTTGTAAAGACTCAAGCCGCTCTGCATCCCAGATTAAAAAAGTTTGATTGGTTAAATTGCAGCGTGCAACGGGCCAGGGATTGAACGCTCTGATTTTTCGCGCTAATTCTTCCGCACTTAAAGACCAATCCAGCCAAGCTTCTTTTTTAGCAATTTTTGCGGCGTAACAAGTAAGAGCATCCTTTTGTTTAACCGGCTGCTGCTCGCCCGTACCGATCAGATGCAAAGCAGCAAGAATGGCCTCTCCGCCCAAATGCGCCAGCTTGTCGTGCAAGCTTTGCCCTGTCTCATCATCATTAATAGCGCAGGGATAACGCAGTAACATGTCGCCGGTGTCCAGTCCCTCATCCATTTGTATAATAGTAATACCTGTTTCAGCATCTCCGGCCATGATTGCTCGATGAATCGGCGCAGCGCCCCGCCATCTTGGTAATAACGAACCATGAATATTGATGCAACCCTTTTTGGGAATAGACAGGACGTTAGCAGGCAAGATGAGACCATAGGCGACAACAACCATAATATCGGCATCATGCTGTTGTAATTGCGCTACAATCTCAGGTTTTTTTAGACTTGGGGGCTGATAAACGGCAAGGCCGTGTTCCTCGGCTAGTAATTTCACTGGGCCCTTTTTCAATTTACGGCCGCGTCCAGCAGGACGATCCGGTTGGCAATACACCGCACAGATAGTGTGGCCTAATTTAATCAGTGCCGCCAAGGCAACAGCGGCAAAATCTGGCGTACCGGCAAATATTATTTTCACGATATTCCTTAAATTATTTCTTTTAAAGAGTGCGCAAGCGCATTTTCTCCATTTTTTTTGTGATTCTGTTTCGCTTCAATCGAGACAAATAATCGACAAACAATTTGCCATCAAGGTGATCAATTTCATGTTGAATGCAAACAGCTAAAAGATCGTCGGCGTCCCGCTCAAACGGTTCACCTTCTTTAGATAAGGCTTTTACCACCACGCGGCGTGCACGTGAAACCGGTTCGTACAAATGGGGAAAAGACAAGCAGCCTTCATCTTGTGTTTCAATGCCTTCTTTTAAAATTATTTCTGGATTAATCAAACAAATAGGATCGTCTTTCAGCTCCGAGGTATCAATAACAACAATTCGTTTATGCACATTAACCTGCGGGGCTGCCAGGCCCACACCCGGCGCATCGTACATTGTTGCAAACATATCATCCACTAGAGTACGAACACGATCATCAATGTCGGTGACTGGTGTGGAGACTTTCCTCAATAGAGGGTCAGGAAAATGAAGTATTGGTAAAATAGCCACAGATTATCATTAAGTTAATTTAAATGGGGGCGATACAATGCTAGTAAGGATTGGGATGATACCGAACTTAGGGCACTCATGGCCAGTCCTATGGATAAGGAAATTTATCTATCGCAAGGAAATCAGAGGACTACACTTCGATGGCGATATCAAAATACTTCGCGACATTGCTTATAATTTTGTTTTTGAGCCTCGGAGCTCATGCTGAAACGATTACAATCAAACCCGATGCACCGGATCGCTACGTGGTGCAAAAGGGAGATACTCTTTGGCATATTTCTGCACGGTTTTTAAATACTCCTTGGTTATGGCCCAAGATTTGGCAGGTTAACCCTGCTATAGGAAACCCACATTTAATCTATCCTGGCGACATTATTTTTCTAACCTACGATGCAGACGGGAGGCCCATCCTCACCTTACACCGAGGCAGACCCACCGTTAAACTCTCGCCGGAAGCCCGCCCATCAAGGATTGACGAAGCGATCTCCGTTATTCCGCTTGACGCGATTCAACAGTTTTTAACGAACAGTCGAGTTGTAAGTAAAGAGGAATATGACAAGGCACCTTATATTGTCGCTTTTCAAAACGACAGAGTGATCGCATCAACAACGGACAAAGCTTATATTCGAGGCGTCCCAGAAGATATCAAACAAAGTAAATTTAGTATTATTCGACTTGGAGAAGCGTTTCGTGACCCAAGCCGGAATAACGAAATTCTTGGTTATGAAACCATAGAGGTTGCAGGCGTCACCCTCGATAAATTGGGCGACCCAGCCTCATTCATTATTTCCGGTGTTGAAAGAGAAACTCTGGCGGGAGACCGATTGTTCTCTATTCTTAATGACGCTTTTTCGAAAAGTTATTCTCCTCACGCACCCAAACAGGAAACAGACGGGCAAATTATTGCCGTACTGGATGGGGTTTCACGAATCGGTCAATTTCATGTTGTTGTACTCAACCTTGGTGAAGAGGACGGCATGGAGCTGGGGCATGTTCTTGGTATTTTTCAGTCGGGCCGCGAGGTTAAAGACAAGTTTTCTGAGAAATTTGGTGGTGAAACCGTCACTCTTCCAGACGAAAAAGCGGGGCTGGTACTTGTTTTCCGCGTTTTTGAAAAGGTAAGTTATGCCTTGGTCATGCGTGCAGAACGAGATATCAGGGTATACGATCGCGCGGCTAACCCAGAGTAAGAGTCTATACTTCTTTTCCGGTAATTCTCAGCGACATTTACCTACATTCATTATGGGGCAACACCTGACTCAGGGTTGCCCCGTTTTTTTTATGATGCTTTTCTTATGACTTAATGAAAGAAAAGAATCGCACTTGACATGAACGATCTCAATTATTGGTTAGCCTTATTACGCGCTCCGAAAATAGGACCCGCAAGCTTTCACAAATTACTGCACCACTATAAAACACCCAAGGCACTTTTTGAGTGTTCAGCCAGTCAAATTGCCGCTCTCCCACTGCAAACACCAACACGACACTATCTTGCTCAGCCGGATTGGCATGCCGTAGAGAGAGATTTAAGCTGGAATACACAAGACAATCACCATATTATTACGCTTCAAGACCCATTTTATCCTGAATTATTAAAAGAGATTCCTGGCGGCGGGCCACCCGTATTGTTTGTGCATGGCGACATCACACTATTAAGTCGTTCACAAATTGCGATCGTCGGCAGTCGCAATCCGACTCATCAGGGGCGAGAAATTGCCTATGCGTTTGCGCAAAACTTATGTAGTGCAAACTATGCCATCACCAGCGGCTTAGCCATAGGCATCGATGCAGCAGCCCATCGCGGTGCTTTGAGCTGCCACGGTACAACTCTTGCTGTGGCAGCCACCGGCCTGGATCAGGTTTACCCCAAACGCCATTATCAACTCGCACAACAAATCATTGAGCAATCGGGCGCAATAATATCTGAATTCCCTTTAGGCACCTCACCTCAACGTTCTCATTTTCCGCGACGCAACCGCCTTATCAGCGGTCTCAGTCAAGGCACCTTAGTCGTTGAAGCCGCCATACGTAGCGGTTCACTGATTACCGCCCGCTTTGCCGCTGACCAAGGCCGTGAAGTTTTTGCTATTCCTGGCGCTATCACGAACCCATTGTCTCGTGGTTGTCATAATTTAATCAAAGAGGGTGCAAAATTAACAGAAACTGCCGATGATATAATGGAAGAGCTTGGGTCAACGCTGATATTCTCGGCGCCAACGCCTTCATGGATGAACGATAACGAAACAATTGAAAGGACTCTTAATAAAAAGGATTGTGCTGTTTGGAGATCATTAGGGTATGATCCCGCGCTGATTGATACAATCATTGAGCGAAGCGAACTAACAGCGCAGGAAGTATCCTCCGCACTAATGGACTTGGAATTACGTGGTTATATCACTTCGAGCTCAGGTGGTCTATATGCCCGAAATGCGTTAAGAGGCAAAAAATGAAAGAAAATGTAATAGACGTCCTGATGTATTTATTTGAACATTACATGGACAGTGAATTAGAAGTCACCGCCGATCACAAGTCATTGAAAAATGAACTTATAGCGGCAGGATTTACTAATAATGAAGTCGATAAGACATTTGACTGGTTAGATGGATTAGCCTATTTAAAAGAAAACCCAGAAGAACAATTTGTTACTCACCGTTCTATTCGGATTTTCGCTGAACAAGAAAATCAGAAATTGAGCCTGGAATGTCGTGGATTTTTGATTTTTCTTGAGCAAATTCAGGTTCTTGATTCAAAAAACAGAGAGTTGGTTATTGATCGAGTCATGGCCCTGGAAGGCAATCGTATTGAGCTACGAGAGCTCAAGTGGGTCATTTTAATGGTGCTTTTTAACCAACCCGGACACGAAGCTGCATTAGCCTGGATTGAAGATCAGGTTTTTGAAGAAGTTGCTGCAATTACACACTGACTCTAAAAAACAACTCGAATTCCCCTGGCGAGCCATGTAAAATTCAGGCTCGCCAAATCCAATGAAAATTAATTTATTGAGCTTAAACAACAGGTTGAAGGGTTCAGTTTATTTCTCGTGACAATCTCACAAAACTATCATTTGACCAAACAGCATTCGGTTTTGTAGAGTACCGCCACATGGATAAAAACTACGTCCTAATCGCACCACCTATCGCTTGACGAAAGATTAAAAGAGATACGGCTGCTTTCGAGGCACAATAACAGTCATCGGGAAACCGACTTAACCTAAAATACTATACATAATGGGAAAAAATCTGGTCGTTGTAGAGTCACCCGCAAAGGGCAAGACTCTCAAAAAATATCTGGGCAAGGATTTTGAAATTTTGGCTTCGTACGGTCATGTGCGGGATTTAATTCCAAAAGAAGGCGCTGTAGATACCGAGAACGGCTTTAAAATGAAGTATGAAATCATTGAGCGTAATTCTAAACACCTTGATGCCATCATTAAGTTGTTAAGAAAAAGCGACGCTCTGTATCTCGCAACGGATCCGGATCGCGAAGGGGAAGCCATTTCGTGGCATCTGTACGAAATACTTAAAGACCGAAACATTCTTAAAAACAAACCCGTATATCGGGTTATGTTCAATGAAATCACTAAAAAAGCGGTGCTTGATGCCATAGCAAACCCCAGAGAGCTGTCGATGCCTATGGTAGATGCTCAACAAACACGACGCGCTCTGGATTATTTGGTAGGTTTCAATCTTTCGCCTTTACTGTGGAAAAAAATTCGTCGTGGCCTCTCTGCGGGTCGAGTTCAAAGTCCGGCACTACGCATGATCGTTGAGCGAGAACTTGAGATTGAAGCCTTTAAGTCACAAGAATACTGGAGCATTACCAGCGACCTGGAAAGTGATGGCCAAGGCTTTCCTGCTCGACTCACTTATTTGAACGGGGAAAAACTAAGCCAGTTCAGCATCACCAATGACGAACAAGCCGCCGCCGCTAAAACCACACTGCTCGCAGCGGCTAATGGCCAGTTAACCGTTGTAAAGATCGATAAAAAACAACGACGACGCAATCCTTCAGCCCCTTTTACCACCTCAACCTTACAACAAGAAGCCTCACGCAAGCTAGGATTCACCACTAAACGTACGATGCGTGTCGCACAGCAGCTCTATGAGGGTATCGATACCGGCGATGGCGCGACAGGTCTTATTACTTATATGCGTACCGATTCGGTACATCTTGCCAATGAAGCGCTGGAAGAGATTCGCAGCGTTATTCAGGAACGCTATGGGGCCGACCAACTGCCAAAAGAACCTCGCGGATTTAAAACAAAAGCAAAAAATGCACAGGAAGCACACGAAGCCATTCGCCCCTCTTCTGCTGCAATTGATCCTGAATCCATTAAGGCAAGCTTAACGGTTGAGCAATTTAAACTCTATAGCCTGATCTGGAAACGCACCATTGCCTGCCAAATGATCCAGGCTACTTTTAATACCGTCGCGGTCGATCTGGCTGCAGGTTCTGAAAAACAATTGTTCAGGGCAAACGGATCTATTATCGTCAAGCCTGGCTTTATGGCCGTTTACCGCGAAGATGTGGATGATGCCAAAAAAGAGGAAGATGACAGCAACAAGATCTTGCCGCCGTTAGAAGTAAAACAAATCGTACAGTTAAACGAAATTATTACGACCCAACACTTTACGGAGCCTCCGCCGCGTTACACCGAAGCCAGCTTGGTGCGTGACTTGGAAGAGCATGGTATTGGCAGACCTTCAACTTATGCGTCTATCATCGCAACTTTGCAAGACAGAGAATATGTTGAGCTTGAAAAGAAACGCTTTACGCCAACGGATGTGGGTCGTGTCGTCAACAAGTTTTTAACCACTTATTTTCATCGTTACGTTGATTATAATTTTACCGCCAAGCTTGAAGATGATCTTGATGCGATTGCTCGCGGTGAAAAACAATGGGTACCCTTGCTGACTTCATTCTGGGCACCGTTCAAAGAACTCATTGACCACACCGAAGAAAATGTCCAGCGTAAAGATGTTACGCAGGAAATGATGGATGAAAACTGTCCTAAATGTGACAAGCAGCTCTCCATTCGCCTGGGCAGACGAGGGCGATTTATTGGTTGTAGCGGCTTTCCAGATTGTGATTACACGCGCAACATGGATGGGGATGAATCATCCAATGAACCTGAGATAGTAGAAGGACGAAGCTGTCCTGAATGTGACTCCCAACTTATTATTCGTATTGGTCGCTACGGTAAATTCATAGGATGCAGCGCTTACCCTAAATGCAAATTCATAGAACCTCTGGAAAAACCTTCTGATACCGAAGTTAAATGCCCAACTTGTCATGTCGGCACGATGTTACAAAGACGCTCTCGCTCGGGCAAAGTCTTTTATTCCTGCTCAAAATACCCGGACTGTAAATATGCAGTCTGGAATGAGCCGCTTGACGAACCTTGCCCCAACTGTGCATGGCCTATGATTACCCTAAAAACAACCAAACGGCGCGGCACAGAAAAAGCGTGCCCGCAAAAAGAATGCGGGTTTACGGAAGAGTATGAAGCCGAAGAAAAGAAAGAAGAAGAGTAACTGTTTAACGTGATCTTCACGTCACAAACATTGACAACATTTTTCACGAATTGTCTACAAACGTAAGCAGATCAATAATGGCAAAACCTTTTAGAGTTTTATTCGATCCTCTTTTTGCAAAAGCAGGATACCAACTTACTCGGCTTGAACCCAAGGAATACCCTGTGGAGTTTGACGCAGAGGATCGGGCGATTATATCCCATATCTCTGTGAACAAACTTTCCATGACCTCCTTCGAGCGCATGTACGCAACCTTGATGGCGTGTAGATCCGTATGCGCTAATAAAATAGCCGGTGATTTTGTAGAGTGTGGTGTGTGGCGAGGCGGCAATTCACTTATTGCAGCAGATGTATTTAAACGTTTCGCACCAAGCAAAAAAGTCCATCTCTTTGATACCTTTGCCGGCATGACAGAACCTACTGATTTTGATGTTGCTCGTGCAGGCGCTAAAGCAAAAGATCAATACGCAGAAATGTTGAGAGAAGATCATAGCGAATGGTGTTATGCCTCACTGGAAGATGTTCAAAGCAACTTCAAAAATAAAGACCTTTCAACACAAGTTCATTTCATTAAAGGCGATGTTCTGGAGACGTTAACAAAAGAAGAAAACTTACCTGAAAAAATCAGTGTTTTACGTTTAGATACAGATTGGTACGAGTCAACCAAAATGGAACTGGAGATTCTATATCCACGACTGCAGCTTGGTGGCGTATTAATCATAGACGATTACGGCTATTGGGGCGGCGCAAAAAAAGCGGTTGATGACTATTTTTCTACTCACCCCAAACCTTTTCTGCAATATACTGACCACACAGGGCGAATTGGGGTCAAGGTGTGCTAGAAGCTTTTAACAACATACTAGTAATTCGCCGCGATAACATTGGTGATCTGTTGTGTACTACACCTCTAATCTCAGCGCTGCGAGCAGGCTATCAAGAGGCTCATATCGCCGTGCTTGCAAACAGTTATAATGCCGCTGTACTCGCTAATAATCCCGATATCAATAGAGTGTATCAATACACTAAAGCAAAACACAGCAGCAGAGTAAAATTACACACATGGTGGCATGAATGGCGATTATTCCGAGCGTTACGCAAAGCGCGTTTTGACCTGGTCATTCATGGCAACCCAACCCCTCACCCTCGTACCGGCAAGCTCGCAAAATATCTGAAAGTGCCGCAGCGTATTGGCGTTGCCAATAGCGCCGACGAAGGCTTCAATATTGCCATTTCACCACAAGATGTACATGGAATACACCATGTTGAGCAGGTTTATTCGTTGCTTAAGCCGCTAGGAATCGTCGATGTGCCCGGCTCGATGACTTTGAATATTGAAAGGCAACATTCGCATCTTTCTCTAAAACGTCCCTTAATTGGCATTCATATCAGTAGTCGGCGGCCAGACAATCGCTGGCCTGTTGAATCGTTTATTGAACTCATAGAAAATTTACAGGTGAAAGGGGCGCATTGTGTTTTATTCTGGGCCTATGGCGAAAAAAATGACCCCAGATACCCTGGCGATAACCATTTAGCTCAGCAATTAATAGATCGATTTACCGAAGACATCGCCCCGTATCCAATGGAAACACTAGAAGATTTAATGTCTGGTCTCGCGCAAGTAGATGTAATAGTCACCCCCGATGGCGGCGTGTTGCATATTGCTTCGGCATTATCCAAGCCGGTTGTTGCCTTATTTGGTTGTACAGATTCAGCAACCTGGGGGCCTTGGCAAGTGCCGCACCGTACTTTGCACGGACAAGGGCGAGCGACGAATATTAGTGTAGACGATGTTACCAAAGCAACGCTGCAACTGCTTCCATCCTAACAATAACGCAAAATTACTCAGCGCCTCTGTTCCTGTTGGTTTTTCCGTAATTCAATCAATTTAACATATTTCAAAAAGCTGTTATAACAACCAATCAAAATATGCGTCAAACCCGGCAAACCGTCTCTAAAACCTTGCCGTAAAAAATAAAATTTAATGAAGCGAGTTAATGGACTCAGTACGATGCGAGCCAAACCTACTTTGGTCTTGCGTTGCAACATGGCCTCGGCTTGTAAGCTGGTATAACGGTTTTGTTTTGCTAAATATTGTTCTAAAGTTTCTTGAGACTCATGTTGCAAATCGCCCGCTAATCGCCCCACCGCTTTATTCTTTTGTTCGTTGCTTGATTTCAACACGACATGCTCATGCACGATATCTTGCGTCCAATGCGCATGCGCTCGGTGAAAAAGTCGCAGATTGTAATCAGGGTAACCTTCACCAAAGCGAAGCCAGCGGCCCATAAAACGATTGCACCGTGGCATTTCATAAGCATTGTACTGGGGAGCTTGCAGCGTCTCGATAATGCTGTGTTTAAGCCGTTGGCTAATGCGTTCATCTGCATCCACACACAGCACCCAATCATGCTGCGCCTGCTCAACAGAAAACTGTTTCTGAGGGCCGTAACCTAACCAATCTTGATGCAAAAATTTTGCGCTATGATGGTTCACCAATGTGGCCGTGCTATCGGTACTGCCTGAGTCCACAACTATAATTTCATCAGCAAATGCTACGCTTTGCAGACAAGGCTCAAGCTGTGTTGCTGCATTATAGGTAATAATAATAACGGATAGGGGTCTGTTCACTGCGCTCAACCTGAATGTTGTCGTCTAACATTAATAATTGGAATAACCAGCGTAAAAATAAATAACCGCGTGTTAGGGTAGCGAGAATTTTCAAAAAAGCCAACAGACTCGTAACATTTGAAATTCAATTGTGAATTATTCATATACCATAATGATTTTCATTTTTTCACCTTACCTGTGCCATAATCTGTTGCATGACAAACCACTACGATCTGATATGTATAGGTGGTGGCAGCGGTGGGCTTGCCATGGCTCGCCGTGCCGCGCAGCATGGCGCACATTGCGCTGTCATCGAAAATAACAAATTAGGGGGCACTTGCGTCAATGTAGGTTGCGTACCCAAAAAAGTGATGTGGTATGCCAGCCAAACTCATCATGCTTTGAACCATGCGAAAGATTACGGTTTTAATTTCACTAATCTAACATTTGATTGGTCAACACTGTACACGCACCGCCAACGTTACATCAGCAAACTAAACGAAATATACCGTACTTCATTAGCAGACGCACAGATTACACATATTCAAGGTAGCGCCTCTTTTGTCTCAGAAAAAACAATCCAGGTTAATGATCAGACCTATACTGCGAACCATATTGTTATAGCTACAGGAAGCAAGCCTGTTGTCCCCGGCGTGCTAGGTGCCGAGTACGGCATCACATCCGATGGTTTTTTTGAGCTTCAAAAAAGACCGGAGCGTGTTGCTATTGTCGGATCCGGTTATATTGCGGTTGAATTAGCCGGTTTACTCCGTTCATTGGGCAGTGAAGTGACTTTGTTATTGCGTGGCCCTGGAATATTGTCTCGCTTTGATTCTATGCTCAGAGACAGCTTAACGGAAGAAATGTTAAATGAGGGTATTAATATATTGCCTGGAATGCAGCTATCACACATCACTGAAGAGCAAAATAAACTCACCTTGCACAGCACGAATTCACAACAAATGTCAGGGATAGATTGTTTGATATGGGCAATAGGTCGCTCGCCGAATACCAGCACTTTAAATCTTGAAGCTGCGGGGGTTCATACCGACGATCATGGTTTCATTACCTGCGATGAATTTCAAGACACCAATCAATCTGACATCTATGCCCTCGGTGATGTCACAGGGCGGGCCGCACTCACTCCCGTAGCGATTGCTGCAGGCCGCCATCTTGCTGATCGTTTATTTGACGGAAAAACCAATGCGCGCCTGGATTATTCTACTATTCCCACGGTTGTTTTTAGTCACCCGCCCATTGCAACAATGGGGCTTACAGAAGATGAGGCTCGTGAAATACACGGCGAATCAATTCGTGTCTATCAAACCCGTTTTACGCCTATGTCTTACGCACTGTCTGAACATAAGCAAAAAACGGCGATGAAGCTGGTTACTGTTGGGGTCAATGAGAAAATTATTGGTTGCCACATTATGGGTGACGGTGCTGATGAAATGCTGCAAGGTTTTGCTGTTGCCATAAAAATGGGAGCAACCAAAGCCGATTTCGATAAGACAATAGCCATTCACCCCACGAGTTCGGAAGAATTGGTCACCTTACGATAAAGGAATGATATGGGTACTCGCGCATTTAAAGGCTTGACCCCCACGCTGGGTCGCAATGTATATATTGATGAGCAGGCCACGCTTATTGGCGACATTACCGTCGGCGATGACTGTTCATTTTGGCCTTATGTGATTGCACGAGGTGATGTACAAAAAATCACGATTGGTGCTCGTACTAATATCCAGGACGGTTCTGTGCTACACGTCACCGCAGACAATCGTTTTAATCCTGGCGGGTTCGAATTAAGTATCGGCAATAATGTTACGGTTGGGCATCGTGCTGTACTCCATGCCTGTACAATTAGAGACTATTGCTTGATTGGTATGGGGACGGTCATTCTCGATGGTGCCACTATCCATGAAAATACGTTAATCGCTGCGGGAAGTGTAGTTAGCCCGGGCAAAGAACTTGAAAGTGGTTTTCTTTGGGTAGGGCAACCTGCAAAAAAAAACCGCCCATTGTCAAAAAAAGAATTGGAATACCTTGAGTTTTCAGCCAAACATTATGTTGAATTAAAAAATGAATATCTCAATCATTCCTAAGTAACACGTACAGTTTATTCCTTAATTTAGATGTCGCTACTACTTTCTGTTTGTCGGTGCATGCTAAAATGTTTCTATTTTTTATAGATTATGATACTTAAATTCACCAAAATGCACGGCCTGGGTAATGACTTCGTATTGATTGATGGAATTCAACAAGCCTTTCAGCTTTCACCTGAGCAGTACAGATTCCTCGCCGACCGCCACTTTGGCATAGGCTGTGACCAGATTTTACTCATAGAAAAGAGCAGCAATCCTCAAGCTGATTTTCGCTATCGTATTTTTAATGCCGATGGCAGCGAAGTTGAACAATGTGGCAATGGCGTACGTTGTTTTGCTCGATATGTAAAAGACCAAGGGCTGACCAAAAAAACGACCATCGCCGTTGAAACTCGATCTGGAATCGTTTATCCCAGATTGGAAGAAAACGGCGAAGTGACGGTGAATATGGGCATTCCAGAATTTGAACCCCGCCGCATTCCCTTCCTGGCAGAAAACAAATCCGTTGACTATTTGCTACGTATCGGTAATCAACACATTAATATTGGCGCTGTTTCAATGGGGAATCCTCACGCCATATTACTGGTAGATGATCTGGATAACGCACCCATTGCGGAATTGGGGCCTCTTATCGAAAAAGATAAACATTTCCCAAACAAAGTTAATGTAGGTTTCATGCAAGTGGTGAATAGCGATCACATTCGCCTTCGCGTTCACGAAAGAGGTGTAGGTGAGACCTTAGCCTGCGGAACAGGAGCCTGTGCCGCCGTTGTGGTAGGTCGCCAACAAGGTCTGATTAATGATAAAGTGACCGTGCAATTACCAGGCGGAAGATTATTTATCCATTGGCCAGGAAATGGTCGCCCTGTCTGGATGACCGGCCCCGCTTCTTATGTTTATGAAGGAACCATTACATTATGACGAAACAGCAGGAATCCGAAGCGGAATCAAATGTTCATAACGAACAATCTATCGCCCAGTTTTTATTAAAAAATACCGATTTTTTTTGTCGAAATTCAGCGGTGCTCGAACAATTGCTGCTGCCCCATCACACAGGCGCGGCAGTATCTCTGATTGAACGGCAGGTTACCGTTTTGCAAGCCAAAAATCGGCTGCTAACAAGCCAGCTGCGCGACCTTATTCATAATGCACGAGAGAATGACAAGTTGAATAACAACATGCAGGATCTCACTATCGCGTTGCTTGAATGCCGTAACACGACAGACATATTAGAAACCGTACAGCATCACCTGAAAAATCAATTTTCAGCCGAAGCATTAACGTTTCCATTACTCTTCGCTCCTTCATCATTGGCTAATAATGCATCGCAACCGACTGCTATTCGCTTGATACCCAAAAATGACTCAGGATTAAAAACACTGAAAAAGTTACTTGAGCGTGAAACACCATTGTGTGGAAAATTAAGCCAGAAACAACTGGATATCGTATTTGGTTCACTATCAAGCGACATAAAATCTGCTGCTATTATCCCTTTGCAACAAAATGGTAAAACTTTTGGTGCCATCGCCATTGGCAGTAAAGATGAAAAACGTTTTCAGGCTGACATGGGGACGATATTTTTATCACATTTAGGAAAGATGGTTAGTCAGGCATTGCAGCTTTATTAATGCGATTGGAGATAAGTTCTAGTATTTTGGTATTGTGTTTCATAGGGATTGTTATAGTTTTACTTTTATCCAGAACGGCAATGCCAAAAAAAGCATATAGAATATTATTAGCACTGGTGGTGGCGTTAACCATGCCTGCTTTTTTACCAGGACATAGTGAATTTGTAATGCTTTTACCGAGCGGAGCGCTATTTGGTGTTTCCTCTGCTACCGCAACAGGTGCGGGAATTATATTCACAATAATAAATTATTTTATTGCCTGGTTTTTTCTTTATAAAGTATGCACATATTTTGAAAACTAACAAAAACGATATATCGTAAAGTTATCTATGACTTGGTAAACCTATCCACAGATTCAGTGGATAAGCCTGTGGATAATCTGGTTAACAATTCATTTTTATCTAAACAATCAATACATTAAATCTATTGATGCCTCAATGGCTAACGGATGACCAATCGACAACAACAATATGGTATGGTTGGCTATATCTATATTAATACTTGTACTGGGAAGGCTGTCCGAGAATAGCCTCCTGAATCCAGCCTAAAAAATGAGATCAGCATCATGAATAAACAGACTATCTGCATACTGGGCGGCACGGGATTTGTCGGTCACTATCTTACTCATGCACTTGTCAATGCGGGTTATCATGTTCGCATCCCTTCTCGACGACGTGAACGTAATAGAGAGTTGCTGGTCATGCCTGGTGTAGATGTTGTGGAAGGCTCAATCTCTGACCCTGCTTTTTTAAATCAAATAATAGAAAAAAGTGATGTAGTTATTAATCTCGTTGCACTTTTAAATGAAGGAAAAAAGGGTGATTTCCAGAAGATTCATGTTGATCTTCCCAAGCGTATCAATGATGTTATGGCAAAACACGGAGTCAAGCGCTTGTTACATATGAGCGCCTTGAATGCCGATGCAACAGCAGGCCCCAGCCGCTACTTGAAAAGCAAAGGCGAAGGTGAAGACATCGCGCATTCTGCTGAAAAAAACAATAACGTTAGCGTAACCAGCTTTAGGCCTTCCGTCATTTTTGGTTCGGGTGATCATTTTTTCAACATGTTTGCCCTTCTTTTAAAGCGTTCAATACTCGCTTTGCCCTTAGCTTGTCCGAATGCCAGGTTTGCACCTATTTATGCTGAAGATGTTACTAGCCATATGGTTGCAGCGCTGGTCAACGATGATTCAGCAGGAAAACGTTATGATCTGTGTGGCCCCCACGTTTATACATTAGAACAATTGGTGGAGTATACGAATAAACTCATAGGCACAAACAAAGCACTAATCGGCTTAGGTGATGGTGCTTCCAGATTTATGGGTTCGGTATTACAATTTGCCCCTGGAAAGCCGTTCACTCCAGACAACTATCTATCCATGAAAAAAGACAGTGTCTGCCCAATATCGAAGGACGAGCAGCAACAGCGAACTTCTTTAGAAGCGGTAGTTCCTCTTTATCTGGGCGGGACAAAGCAAAAAGATCATTACGACAATTATCGCTATTACGCTCGCCGCGAGACCCAGTAAACTTTCATTGTACCTGCCATGAAAGCAATGATTCTGGCAGCAGGAAGAGGGGAGCGCATGCGCCCCCTCACCGACACTCTACCCAAACCGCTGCTGCCTATTGCCGACCGCCCCATTATTGAACATCATATACTGCGCCTCGTTCGTGCTGGTATACGCGACATCGTCATCAATCATGCCTATCTTGGCGATTTAATTGAACAAACATTAGGCGATGGCTCCCGATTCAATGCTAATATCACTTACTCACCTGAAGCAAAAGGATTAGAAACCGGCGGAGGCATATTTAATGCCCTCTCTTTGCTCGGAGAAGGCGCTTTTCTCGTTGTTAATGGCGACATTTGGTGCGACTACCCTTTTGCAAGCATAAGCCTGAAAAGTCGAATTTTAGCCCATTTAATATTAGTCACAAATCCCAAACACAATCGGGCAGGTGATTTTTCCATAGCAGAAGGTTTACTCTCTTGCTCTCCCCGTACACTGACCTATAGTGGTATAGGTATTTACCACCCTGACTTTTTCAAATGTTGCCAAGCGGGCGTTTTTCCACTTGCACCTCTGTTACGCGAAGCAGCAACAAAACAACGTATATCTGCTGAATGGTACCAAGGACATTGGTTTGATATCGGTACACCTGAACGACTAAGCCAGGTCGATACGTTTCTTAAGAGTTAACTACTCAGCGCATTCATCTGTTGCCCCATATCTGTGTTGTTTTCATACTCAATCGGTTACATATTCTTATATGTGCCCGAGCGCAGCGACAAAGTACTCTTGGGGTGCGCCCTCTTCGAAGCAAAATATAAACACACTGAGTAGTTATAAATTTAGGCTCAGTATGTATTCTGGGGTCGAGCTAAAATATCCTCACATTACTAGATAGTGCCCGCCCGAAAACTCTCTAACCTAATAATTTAATACAAAAACGCCCGCCATTTTTGACACGAAGAAAGCTATAATACAATCTTCTT
>UOFO01000022.1_pt1 | contig 42701 bp, 38 predicted proteins | sample 1988801 | NCBI WGS metagenome assembly UOFO01 (sample SAMEA4712195, study PRJEB27164) | hydrothermal vent metagenome | biome: marine basaltic hydrothermal vent biome; feature: marine hydrothermal vent; material: mineral | place: Pacific Ocean | collected 2011-06-14/2011-07-23 | depth 1719 m
AAAGGTAAGCGGCTGGTTTGTACAAAGCTTGACTGCATGTCTCTTTAATGAGACTGATAAGTTATAATTTCGAATTTTAGTCTCATTAAAGAGACGATGCAAGAAAAATAAAAAGGCTGTTTTGATAAAAATAAATACAAGAATTCAGTAGAGATCTATCAGCAGCCCGGCTATTACTCGATAACCGCTCCTGCGTTGTTCTACCTTCGGCCATCCTTGGCCTCGTCGTTATATCGCTTGGCCATGAAATAAATAGAACGCACATTCCCATATTTCTTCAGGCAGCATTTGATAATCTTCTTCAGTCATCACCTTTAAAATTTGTTCTTCCCACAGTTCCCAGAATGGATTCACGAGGTAACAGGCTATTAAAAATGACTTTTGAAGATCAACTTAATGCGTTAATTTTCTTCCTCCTGGGAGAGTGCACCTCGCTGGGAAATCGAAACGTTTTTTGGTTGGTGGAAAAAGCACCTTCGTGTTTATCATCTTATTGCGCGTAGCAAACACGGTTTAATGGTGCAGACTTATCCGGTTTGATCACCTACCTTCTGCTTGCTATTTATTGTCATGAAGAACATGGCGAGCGTGTTTCTATAAAGCGAGAGAGAGCTGCGAATTAGAATTCTTAATGAAAATCGAGAGTCCGAGGACCCGTCACTGGAATCGAGGGAGGCGGATTCTCAAAACTCCGAATATTTACATGCAAGTTCTCAACCGGACACTGCTGTAAAAATATCATTGAATATTGAAGGCGGAGGGCATGTCAAAAAAGAAAGTTATGTCTGTTGTGACATTGTTTGTTGCAAATGAGAATCATTCTTGTTATCGTTACGCTAGATCGACCGGTGTCTACCCCGGTTTTGCATAAAGGAGCTTAGCTCAGCCAGGCTGATGTGTTATTTGAAATCAAAGGAGGTCTGTTGATGGCCTATAAAATTGATGCCCGACTGGAGAGAGGAGCGCCTTCGTTAACCTTGATTGATGCAGAGACCGGCGAGGTAAGGCTTCATTGGCGCGGTGATCGTTTGGCCAATGGTGAGCGTGATTGGCCGAGTTTGTTCAAGCGATTGACGCTGCTTTCTTGTGCGGATCAGCTTAGCTTGGTTCAGCGCGCAACGCCATTGGTAGTGAGTGCCGCATGTATTAATGAAGATGAGCGGATAAAAATTCAGGGATCTGTTTTTTCTACAGATAGGGAAAGAATGGAATGTTAGTTAGAGATATGAAGCATTTGAACAAACAAAAAATTTCCCCCTCTGCGGTTGTGGGAGCATCACAATCAGGTAATGTCCTTCGTATAACCAGTGCTGAATTATTGGCTGGACAGCGAGAACTGGTGATTGAACATGGGGCTGAAGAGTATCGCTTGCGGATCACCAGTAAAGGAAAATTGATTCTTACGAAATGAAATGAAGGTGCACGCGGGCACCTAAAAAGCCAGCCACCCATGCCTCTCGGCAAAGGTAGCCAGCCAGCAGCGATGGTTTGGATATTCTTTGAGGAGGCTTTTTATGTGCATCGAACTAAAAGTATCGACAAGCAGTGCTGGTGTTGATTCGTTTGCGGGCAAACGCCTTGATTTGCGGCGTAAAAAAATTTGGGAGCTTGAGCACCGATTCCATTGTGCTGTTGCGGGCACTTGTTTCACGTTGGCCGAAATGCGTCGGTTTTGTCGTAAAGCTCAGGTAGAAACAAAAGGGGCTGTCAGCGATTATGAGCTGCATATCAGTTTTGTTGATATTCTTGGTGATGCTCAGGCCGCACGTCCGGCGGCTAAATATCTTGATCGAAAATATAAAACGTCAATACAGAATTTTGAACATGCGGATAATTTGCATGAGCTGACGCTGCTATGGAATGAAGCTGTTTGCCAAGGAGAAATAGCAGCGGCTTTTTGGTCAGTTTTAACCCATCCTCGGGTCACGGAAGATTTTCTTTTTGGTGTGTTCGGTGAAGTACACATGCTTTCTCACCTTTCTGGTGCCTCGGTTCGTCTGGATATGCAGGCGCTTATTCAATTGCGTAAACGTCTCCCCAAGTTAGAAAAAGAAATCTCCCGGTCTCGTGCGGCCTTACTCAGTCGTACTCGTCAAAAAGATGAAATCATTACAGCGTTGAATAAACGTTTAAGCGAAGCATTGCAAAGTGAAAATAAACTCCGGAAAGTTGAAGAGAGAATTAATTTTCTCGAAAGTGGCGACAGATTACGTTACCTGAATTTTCAGTTAGACGAACGTTTAAGTGATCTTGAGCAGGCCAAAATACGTGCGGAGCGAGCTGAGGCTGAGGCGAAAAAATACAAGGCACTTGCTAAAGCAATAAATGTTAAAAGTACGCAGACTGAAAACCAATTAGTGGTACTGAGTGCTGAGCAACATGCATTGGAAATTGCTTTGGAAGGTGCGCTTTCTACCCAGCATGTTGCTGCTGAAAAGAATGATGCACGCCAGCAAAAAATAGATCTTTTTGGACATTGTATTCTTTATGTGGGCGGGCGTAACCGGCTCTGTGCTCATTTTCGTACCTTGGTTGAGCAACAAAATGGACGTTTCATTCATCACGATGGCGGACGAGAAGAAAGCCCTCATCGACTGGATTCTTTGTTGAGCCAGGTTGATGCGGTGCTTTGCCCGTTAGACTGCGTAAGTCATGATGCGGTGCATCGAATCAAGCGTGATTGCAAACGCTATGGCAAGCATTTGACCTTGCTGTCTCAATCCAGTTTATCCGCCTTTGCCAAAGGTGTTCATGAATATTCTAAAGTTTCGGCCGTGAGACATTAAATAAATATTAGATTTAATAATTTAAAGAATATTTTTATAAGGCTGTCATTGGAGTATTTTTATGGGCCGTTTAGCCTTTGTTGTTATTTTTATGTGGATCTTTACCCTATTTTTGATCAAACCGGTAGCGGCGGAAGAAAGATCAAAAGACAACTTTATCAGCGATGTTGTTGAACTCGGTGAAGTGGTTGTTACCGGTACGCGCACTGAGAAGCCCGTGCTTGAAGCGCCAGTACGTACTGAAGTGGTGAGTCGTAAGGAAATCGAAAAGACGCATGCCCGAGACTTGAAAGAGGCGCTGGAAGATGTGCCGGGTTTGCTGCTCAAACCCATTCATGGCAAGAGTGGGTTTGAAGTTTGGTTGCAGGGTTTTAACGCGGACCGAGTGCTGGTGGTGCTTGATGGTGAACCTATTACTCCGAGCACCGGCTCTTCTGTTGATCTTAGCCAAATCGGTACGGCGAATATCGAACGCATCGAAATCGTCAAAGGTGCTACTTCGGCACTCTATGGCAGCAATGCGATGGGCGGTGTGATTAATGTCATTACTCGCAAACCGGTACGGCCGCTGGCCTATAGCCTGACGGTTGATGGCGGCAGTTACGGCGATAAAAATCTCAGCGGTGATGCTAATGAAATCAGCGTACGCCATCTGGCGGGTAATTTGGCCATCAAACGCCCCGGTGGTTATCTGCAATTCAACGGCAGCTTGCGCGACAAAGACGGTTATGATCTCGACCCAGGCACCTTTCGTTCAGAAGGCGAGGCAGGAACTAAAAGCAATCTCGACCTGCGTCTGGCCTGGACGCCTGATGACAACACTGAAGTCTATATCGCGCCGCGTTATTACCAAGAGGATATCAGTAATAATCTTTCAACGTTTGCCCCCGGTGTTGGCGAGATTAAGCAAAAAAAGAATGAAGAGGCTCGACGGTTTCATACAACAGTAGGTATGACGAAAACACTGGCAGACGGAGGACGACTGCGCGGTTGGCTACTACAGGACAACTGGCGTGATGTTACACAGCAGGATGTTATTGCTACTCCTGGTGTGGAACAAGAACGCACTGCGGAGATCGACCTCTATCGCGCCGAGTTGCAATGGGACAAACCGTGGGGAGAGAACCATGTTTTCACTTCAGGAGTGTTACTGGGTCAAGCTACCCTTGATCAATACCAAGACAGAATCGGTCAGAATCGCACCATCGAGGTGGATGGAAAAGAACAGCGCAACATTGAAGCATATTTGCAAGACGATATTTTTATTGGCAGGCATTGGGAGATTGTACCCGGCATCCGTGTTCAAGACGACAGCGATTTCGGTTTTTACGCAGCACCCAAGATCAATGTCATGTTCACTCCAGGGTGGTTTAGCGATGTCACTACTAATATTCGTATAGGTGTAGGTCGAGGCTACCGGGTGCCTAACCTGAAGGAACGCTTTTTTGTTTTTGATCATAGCCAATTGGGTTACATGGTTCTTGGTAGTGATGAGTTGCAACCGGAACAATCCAACAGCTACCAGCTTGGTATCGAATTCGCGCAGCTGGGTGATTTTCATGTTGACTTCACGTTATTTCACAATCGCATTAAAAATCTCATTGATACCCGTATCAATGTCGATAAATCGGCGCAGACTAACCTGAATATTTTCGATTACCAAAACTTCGCCCGTGCTATGACTCAAGGGATGGAATTCAGTGGCAACCTTTATCGGGGTCGCTTTTCTATGAAGGGCAGTTACACGCTGCTCGACAGCGAAGACCTCGATACGGAAAAAACGTTGAAAGATCGCCCCCGCCATCAAATCAAGATGGGGATTGATTGGCAAAACAAGGCATGGGGCACCACGGTGACTTTACGTGGCGTTTACCAAAGTGAAGAGTTTTTTGATGCAGAGAACTCGTTGGAATCACCCGGCTGGACAACTTGGGATATGAAGCTGACCCAGGTTATTGGCGCAGGATTCAAAATTTTTGGTGGTGTGGATAACTTGACCGATGAACATCGTGAGCCAAGCATTCTTCATGATCAACGGCCTGAGGCCGGACGTTTTATTTATATGGGAGTAAGTTTTGATGCTTGAAAAGCAAGTTATGGAGAGCGGAGTGCGAAAAAAGAAATATGCGAATCCCTCCCTGGAACGTGTTCGCACTCCGTTCTCCATAGCTTGTTTGCTGAGGAAATGAAAATGAATAGCATGATTTTAGTAAGGAGGCGTGTTATGAAAATAACGGATCTTAATTTTACTACTTTAATTGTAGGCGCAGGAGCAATTGTTAGCGGTGCTGTATTGGTAGCAGGGTTTTCTATGGAGGGTATTTTGTTTGGATGAGAGTTAAGTATACAGCCCAAGGTAGCAGAATCGATGAATGATAATGAACAGATACCAAACACAGTGTTACAGCAATTATAAAACTACAGATGAAGGGTAAAAAAATGAAAACAAAAAAAAATAAATTGACCTGTTCAATATTGTTTGCTCTTGCGGCAGGTGCGTTGTCGGCGTGTGGTGGTAGTAAGAATGATCCCGCACCTGATGCTACAGGTAATACTACAGGTAATACGGGCGGAGTTATTACCAAGCAGGTCAACGCGACAGCGGGTGGTTTCGGAGCACAGCCGGATGACCCAATGAATAAATATACGTACTTTAATTTAGCGACAGAGGCGGTGGTTGAATTGACTGATGATGAGGCTGAAGCGTCCAGCGATTGGCATATTGCTTTCAAGCGAACGAATTTCAAATTAAATGGCGGGGTGTCTGGGCCGGCGGGTATTAAAGGCGCGGTTGCGGATTCTCAAGATGATTTTTACGATGAAAATGGTGATCCCGATAATTCGGTTTTTCTCAATGCCAGCGCAGAGAACGAACAGGCATCACTGAATGCAGTCACGGACGTGAGTACTTTATCATTTAAAGATGATAGTAACACGCCTTATATTAAGGGAGATGGCAGTGACGATGGTTGGTGGCTTTATGCGGGTCCACCTACCCACGCCGTTTCTGCTAATCCGGATAAATGGTGGTTGATCAAATCGTCAGCGGGTGACAGTTACGCTAAATTTAATGTGACGGATATTGTGCAAGTCAGTCGTGATATAAGCTTGGATATATTTATTCAAGGTGCGACAGACAGCCTGTTTTCAACCACAGCAATATCATGGACGGCAGCCATTGGTGAAGCCGGTGGCAGTAAGTGTTTTGACATTGATGCTGATGCTGCAGTAGAAGTGGATTGTATTACGGCTGCTGCCGACTGGGATATCAAGGTAGAAATTACGGATCGAGATTGGAATATTTGGACTAACGGCGGTGTTGCTGGTGAAGGTAGTGGCGGTGCTTTTGGTTCGTTTGATGCGGCAGGTGCAGCCACCTATGTCAGTGGTTCGGTTGGTCCTGGCGGTGACAGTCTCTCTCGGTTTTATCGACCAGACAGTGTGGGTGGCCTTTTCAAGGACGATACCTGGTTTTCTTATAGCCTTGAAGGCAATCAAAAACTCTGGCCCAACTACCGCGTCTATGCCATTGATACCGGCGCGGTGCAATATAAATTACAAATTCTCAGTTATTACGACGATGCCGGTACCAGTGGCATGATTAAATTTCGTTACGAAAGTTTGTAAACGGTTATGCCCCGGTTCCCTACCTCCTCAGAACGGTCTCTACCCCCTCCCTACAATGGAGGCCGTCCTCCCCCAAACACGTAACCAACGTGCGGGGAGCCGGGGTTTTTATTTATGTTAACTATGATGTCAAATTTACAATAACAAGGAAGGAGGATGAGAAGTTTTACAACAACAAAGAGAAGAAGTTCTATTACAACTTAAAGAGAAGGAACTAACATGAAAAAAACAGTAATTTCAACTTTATTTATTGTCGGAATGTGGATGTGTGGCACGACGTTGGCTGCTGAGCACGAGATTAAAATGCTCAACAAGGGAGCGGATGGTAGTTTTGTCTTTGAACCTGGTTTTCTTAAAGTGGCCAAGGGCGATACGATCAATTTTAATCCGGTTGACATGGCACACATGCCGCAATCGGAAGTAACGCCAGATGGTAGTTCCTGGAAAGGTGATATGAACAAGCCTTTTTCGGTAACACTAACGGAAGAAGGCGTTGTAATTTATTCCTGCCTGCCACACAAAATGCTGGGTATGGTTGGTGTGATTCAAGTTGGTGAAGCGGTTAATCTGGCTGCGGCCAAGGAAGCTGCCGCTGCGATGGCGATGATGGCCAAAAACAAAGATAGGTTGGATAACTATCTGGCTCAAGTGGAGTAACGAGTAGAACTCTGGCTCTGTATTTTATTTTTCTCGAATGAAAACGTATTTCCAAACATATAACCTCCGTGTTTGGAGAGGGAAGGAAGTCAGAGTCAGGGTTTTTGTTGAATCAATTGAAGAAAGAAAACGTAATCATGAAGACAGCTCGACGCGTTTAACGGTTTTGCCCGGTTCCCCATTTTTCTTTGCAGAGCCTCCACTCCTTCCGGGGGCTGTCCTTACAACCAATGTGCTGGGGAGTCGGGCTTTTTTATCAGATGGACATAGACTCTGAACCAAGGAGTAAAAACATGAATATTGCACAGATTGAAACATTGATGTATCAGGTCTCAGGACTATTGCTGCCGCCGGTATTGGTGGTGATCACTCTGTTGTTTTTTTACGCCTTTTTTGTTTTGGGTTGTTTTGCCGCTCAATATCTACAAAGACGGCGTAATGATTGTCACTATCATCAAGCAATACGTTCATTGGGCGGAGCAGAACCCGCTTTACGGGTCCGACCTTTGAAAGGGTATCGGTTATTTAGTCACTATCAAGAAAACAGTGAAAAGACCTCGACGGAACTTGAAATATTCGCGCTGAAAGCATTGGAAAAGCAGCGCATAGTCACCCGTATTGCGCCCATGCTGGGGTTGGTGGCCACGATGATTCCTATGGGGCCTGCCTTAAAAGCGTTGGCCGAAGGCAATATTCAGGGCATTAGCGAAAATCTTATTATCGCCTTTGCCGCCGTAATTTTTGGTCTCATGACGGCATCAATTACTTTCTGGACGGCCAGTGTCAAAAAACGCTGGTTTGTCTGCGAGCTGTCAGATCTCCAAACCTGTTGGGCCAAGAAAGAGGCTAGTACATGAAACTGCTACTGGATGAAGATGAAGGGCTCAATCCCATGCAATCGGTTGCGAATCTGGTTGATGTGTTTTTAGTGGTGATCGCGGCACTGCTGATTACTATCGCTCAGAATCCACTTAACCCCTTTGTTGCTGAAAATGTCACTGTTATTAAAAACGCAGGGCAGGCGAATATGGAGATGATCGTCAAAAAAAGTGAAAAAATAGAGCACTATAAATCGAGCGGTGAAATTGGCCAAGGTGAAGGCACGCGGGCTGGCGTGGCTTATCGCATGGAAGACGGCTCGATGATTTATGTGCCGGAAGACGGAAAGGAGTGATGTAGTGATGACCAAAGAACGCGTGAATGAATTAGATCGTTTGGTGTCCGGTGCGATTACTGATTGCGAAGAGTTTGGCGATTTAGTGGATGGCCACATTCTGGAGTTTTGGCGCGGCGCCAAAATGGTTGTGGATGAATTGAAAATAGAAATTGAATCCTTGAGTGAATCGTGTTCTACATAATTAATTATAAAAATAAAAAAAGAGAAGTAATATGGGCTTGAAAAAAATCGCATTGATTGCAGTATTGGCTATTTTGATAACGTTTTGTCCACTTGTTCAAGGTGAGATAAAAAACACCGAACGATCTATTTTAATTTTGGCGACGAACCATGTTACTGAAGCAAAGTTACAATTACTCAGCGACCTTATTGCTCGCAAGTCTTCTAAACCTCAGAATATTAAAATGGATTACAAATATTTGCGCTCACTGGAGGAAGACGAATCACTTTCGGATTTAGTGGCTCCGTATGACCTGATAATCTTCGATGCCGTTAGCGGTAGAGAGACGGCGAAAGATTATGAGCGATTTGAAGCCCTGGTTCAGGCTGACAGCGAACGCCGTTTTTTACCGATTAAATTAACCTCAGAAAGCAAGCTGCGAAAAAATATTTCCTTAGCTCACAGCCAAGCGTTATACGACTATTACTACAACGGCGGCGAAGAAAACTTACATCGTATGCTTGTCTTTCTTGAAAACGAATTTTTTAAGTTAGAAAGTGAGCAAGCGTTACCGCCTATTCTTTTTCCCAAACTCGGAATTTATCATCCTGAATATGAAAAAACAGTATTCGATAATATAGGTGATTACCGAGAGTGGAAAAATGCCAAAGTCGATACTTCCATGATTGGTATCGCCATGTCTCGCGAGACCATTGCTGCGGGTGAGACAAAAATTATTGATGCGTTGATTAAATCGATTGAAAGTGGCGGTGGTATGGCCGTACCGTTCTATTATCCGGGTTTTGGTGAAAGCGAATACCTTGACCTGTTGAGACTGGATGGCAAAGTGATGGTGGATAATATCATCAACACGCGTATTATCCACTGGGCCGAAAAACGTCGTGCGGAGTATGAAAACCTGGGTGTGCCCGTTTTTCAGGCCTTGCCTTATACCCGAGGCGATCAGTCTCAATGGGAAGCGAATCAAGCGGGTATTCCCGCGCAGGTAACTCCGTTTTATTTAACGATGCCGGAGATTGCCGGTGTTATAGATCCTATGGTGATTTCAGCTCGTACAGAAGATAAAACACAGATGCCCATTGACTATCAACTTGATAGCGTGGTTGATAAAGCGTTGAAATTTTCGGCACTGAAACATAAAGCCAATGCGGATAAAAAAGTGGCTATTATGTTTTATAACTATCCTGCCGGCGAGAAGAATGCCAGCGCCTCTTTTCTCAATGTTCCCACTAGTTTGTCGGCTATTTTTAAAACATTGAACAAAACAGGATATTCCGTTGAAGAAAAACCAGAGCAATGGTTTATTGATCGGACGGGCTTGATGTTAAGACCGTTCCATCGTGAATTGCCCTACACCGAACTGCCTGGCATTGGCACGGGAACCGGTGCGGGTGGTTTATTGTCGATGGAACGTTATCTGGCGTGGTATAACACCTTGCCACAAACAACACGGCATGCCATTGAGGCGCAATGGGGTTTGCCTGGAGAAAGCTTTACCGTCGCCGAAATTGATGGCGAGCAACAGTTTATTATTCCGCGCAGCCTCTCCGGTAACGTGATGATACTGCCACAACCACCGCGTGGCAATCGTCAAGAGCGGGAACGATCTATCTATCACGATAAGACTATACCCATCAGTCATAACTATCTTGCCGTTTATCTTTATGCTCGCGAGGAATTTGGTGCCGATGCGATTGTGCATTTGGGTACCCATGGTTCGCATGAATACTTGCCCGGTAAAGAACGCGGCTTGTCGCTTTATGATGCAGGTAATATGGCAGCGGGGACGACACCCATTATCTATCCTTTTATTATGGACGATGTGGGCGAAGCGTTACAGACGAAACGTCGAGGTCGAGCCACGGTCATCAGCCATTTAACTCCGCCCTTTGCCAAGAGTGGGCTCTATGAGGAGTTAGTTGATCTGCATGAATTAATGCATCAATACAAAGAACTGGATGAAGGCGGAGTAAAGGCGCGCACTAAAGAGGCCATTATTGTCACCGTTGAAGAGCGCAATATTCATCAAGACCTGGCTTGGGATAAAGCAGAGTTAGTGAGCCGTTTTGATGAGTTTTTGCCTGAATTGCATGATTATCTTAGTGAGCTGGGCGCACAAAATCAGCCTTTGGGTTTACATACCTTCGGTGAACTCCCCAGCGAAGAACATCTGGTTTCAACGCTGGTGCAAATGCTGGGTAAACGTTTTGTTGCACCAGCGGAACGTTATGCAGAACAGCGAAACGACCAACAACATGAACATGCAAGTGCCAATGATCACGACGGTGCCGTGGATTATCGCAGCTTAAAGCACACGCCCGAATATAAACTCATTAGAACCTTTGTGATGGACAATGCCCGTCTGGATGAAATTAAAGATGATGAGCTGCGTAATTTACTGGAAGAGGCAAAAGCCAACTACGCTAATTTTCAGAACATCGAAGAAAACAGTGCATTACTGGAAGCGCTGTCTGGGCAATATGTGAGTAGTGCGACAGGGGGCGATCCCATTCGCAGTCCTGACGCGTTACCTACCGGTAAAAATCTCTATGGCTTTGATCCGTCCAAAATCCCTACACAAGCGGCCTGGGAAGCGGGAAAAACCTTGATGGACGACCTTATTACTAACTATCACAGTGATCATGGCGCTTATCCCGATAAACTGACTTTCACTATGTGGTCTATTGAAACGATGCGTCATTTGGGTGTGGTGGAGTCCCAAGTGTTGTACGCCATGGGTGTACGACCGGTGTGGAGTGAGGATGGTCGCGTGACCGGTACCGAAATTATTTCGTACAGCGAATTAAAACGACCTCGTGTTGACGTTGTGCTTACGGCTACCGGTCTTTATCGTGATGCTTTTCCTAATATTATGATGATGATTGCCAAAGCGATTGAAGGCGTGGCTGCATTGAAGGAAGAGAATAACTTTGTTTATCGTCATACGAATCAACTCAAAAAAGAATTGTTCGAAGCAGGTATGACTGAAGAGGAAGCGGGCAAGCTTTCTACTATTCGTATTTTCTCAAATGAAAGTGGTAACTACGGAACTAATGTAGGTAGTGCGAGCATGGCTTCGGATACGTGGAAAAAAGAAGATAAGCTGGCTAAGCTTTATTTATCCCGCATGGGTTTTTTCTATGGCAGTGACGAAAAAACCTGGAGCCAAAAGCTTTCGGATATTGATCTTTACGCCAAAAACCTCTCGGGTACCGATGCCGTGGTTTTTTCCCGATCTTCCAATGTCTACGGTCTGTTGACCAGCGATGATCCTTTCCAGTATATGGGAGGTGTTTCATTAGCAGTACGTCATCTTGATGGCAAAAGTCCTGAAATGTTTATTTCTAATTTGCGTGATCCGGATAACATGCGGAACGAGCCCATGGGACGTTTTTTAGCCACTGAACTGCGCACACGCCAGTTCCATCCGCAATGGATCAAAGAGATTCAAGCCGAAGGTTACGCCGGTACGCTCACTACGCTGGATGTATTGAACAACTTTTGGGGTTGGCAGGTGGTAGATCCTGATAATGTTCGTGACGATCAATGGCAAGAGTTCTTCGAAGTTTATGTTCAGGATAAATACGAACTCAATATGCGCGAGTGGTACGAGGAAAACAATGTTCATGCTTTGGCGCAGATGATAGAGCGCATGTTAGAAGCGGCACGCAAAGAGTATTGGGAGACGAACGCTGAAACACTCAAAGAACTTCTTGAGACCTACGTCGAATTGGCACAGCAGTACGATGTATTCACAAAAAATGAAACATTTAAAGAATACGTCAACAAGCAAGCAATGGGCTTTGGTCTGGCACCATTAACGCCCCTTGTTCAGGCGGAAACCGAAGCCGAACAACCACAGGCCACGCCACAACCCGCATCACAAACTCTGGAAGTGGAAGGGCAAAAAATGGAGAAAATGCAGGAGATTGAAACAATTTTAGATAATGATGCCTATTACTTGATGTTGTTGATTGCGCTGTTTTTTATTGGTGGTTTTTTCTATCAATTTTTTCCATGGCCATGAGACCCAGTGCATATACCCATAGTGTTATAGATTTAGGTGCTAGTGCGTGCAGATGTGCCTTAGGTTCGGTTTTTCCGATTGAAAAAAAACGTAGGCCTAGTCGCTCTAGGTTGAGTTTTTTGATTGATGCCTACAGGGATGTAGGTAGTAGGGCAACGCAGGAGCACCGTTGCCGAGGAAAAACCGAAGATGAAATGCAGATGTACGTGAAAATGCTTAAATCTATAACGCTATGGGTATAGCTCAACTGTCTATGAATATCATCGAGAAGGTTGGGCGAGAGAAAATGGTGCAGTTTTAATCAAACTGCAAACAAATAATTTTTTGCCAAATATTTCGATACCTCTTTTGCAGGAATCGGAGAGCTAAATAAAAAGCCTTGCGAAATATTACATTTTCGAGCAACTAAGAATTGAAGTTGTTCTTGTGTTTCCACTCCTTCGGCAATCACTCCAATATTTAATTTATGCGCTAAAGTAATAATAGTATCAACAATAGATGCATCTTCTGGATCAGTTGTTATGTTTCGAATAAAAGAGCGATCTATTTTAAGTGTATGAATAGAAAAACGCTTGAGATAACTTAATGAAGAATACCCAGTACCAAAATCATCAATAGACAGTCTTATTCCCATTTGGTCAAATCTTTTGAGCAAATCAAAAGTAATTCGTTCGTTTTTTACCAGCAAGCTCTCGGTTAACTCAAGTTCAAGTCGATGGGGTTCCGCTGAGGTCTCTATCAGTATATTTTTTATTGTTGGTTCAAAGTCAAGCAAATCAAATTGACGTGTGGATATGTTAATAGACAAATTTTTAGGGGGGATGCCTTCTTCTTGCCATTCAGCAAGTTGCATACAAGCCGTGCGTATTACCCATTCACCAACCTGAGTAATAATCCCTGTTTCTTCCAAAATAGGTACAAATTCACTAGGTAGAACAATTCCCCACTCGGGGTGATGCCAACGTAATAAACATTCAAGACCATACATTTCACCGTTCAGCATATTTACTTGTGGTTGGTAATATAATTCAAATTCATTTCTTCCCAACGCGTTACGTAAATGGGTTTCTAATTTAAGCCGCTCATAGGCTCTATATGTTAGATCAGCCGTATAAAACTCGTATTTATTTCGTCCCAACTCTTTGGATTTATACATTGCAACATCAGCATGTTTTAACAGTGTCCTGGTATCTGTGCCATTGTCTGGGAATAAGCTAATTCCAATGCTTGCGGTCAGAAAAATTTCATATTTCTGTACAAATATAGGAAGGGTTAAGGCCGATACTATCTTTTTTGAACTGGAAGCAGCATCCTTTTCAGTGTGGATACCTTCAAGAATTACCGCGAATTCATCTCCTCCAAGTCTTGCAATGGTGTCACTTCCTCGTAGACATTTCGATAGTATTTTTGCGACGAGCTGTAAAGCTTCATCCCCAATATCATGACCGAGCGAATCATTTACATATTTAAAACGATCAAGGTCTATGAATAAAACAGCGACTTTAGTACGGCAGCGTTTTGCGCGCAACAATGCTTGGCTTAAATGATCAATGAAATAGGTTCGATTAGGAAGCTCAGTTAGTATGTCATGGTGGGCTAGATAATTGAGGCGCTCCTGTGTTTTCATCGATTCGGTAACATCTTTACCAGTGGAAATAAAATGGGTAATTTGGCCTTGTACATTTTTTAACGGGGTAATACTTTTTTGTTCGTAATAAGTAGTACCATTTAGTCTACGGTTAATGATTACGTCGTTAAATATTTTTCCAGAATTTAAGTTTGTCCAAAGTTCTTGATAAAAAGCATTACTCTGATCATCTGATTTTAAAATACTCATGTTTTTGCCGATGAGACTGTGCTTTGAATATCCGGTTATGTTTTCAAATGCAATATTTACATACTCAATAACACCATTTGTATCGGTTATCGCAATAGCATCGGCAGTTTGCTCAAGTGCGCTAGAAAGTTTGTATGCGTGCACTTCTGAATTTTTTCTTTGTGAAATATCACTAATACTGCCACGAATTAACACGCTATCTTTGGTCGGAAGCTTTATTAGTCGAATTTCACACGGAATTAACTTTGACTCGCTAAATATATTCCATTCAAATACAGGAACATTTCCAGAAACGGCAAGATCGCTTTTTGCTTTCAATTCAAGTGATGAATTACAGCCGTAGAGTTCATCAGGTGGCTCAAGTGAGAAGAAGCTTGTATTGCAGTAGTTGTCCTTATCTAAAGACAATAAACCAAACGCATTTTGATTAGCGTCAATTATTATTCCAGTTGTCGCATCGTAGACAATTATAGCTTCAGGTGCATTTTCAACCAGGGTGCGATACTTTTCTTCACTTTCCTGTGATTCTTTTAACGTTAAGCAGATTGAGATTGCATCTGCTATTCGGTGACTTAATGCTTCAAATTTTCTAGTTTCATTTAGAGAAAAAGAATGATGTTGCGTACAATAATGAACACCAAACATCCATGGCTTACCGTGACGTGGATAAATAGCATTAATCATTTGAGAGCGAATAGAAAAAATTTTAGCTTCTATCGATTGACGAAAAAATTCATCTTTCTTGGTATCAAATGTGACAACACGACCAGCATCTAATGCGGTGTGCATAACCTTTTTTACTTGTTCACTGATTTCTATCATGGCATAATTTGCATTTGCACCAGGCCATTCTGGTCTTGTCGATTCAATTGGAACGCTCCACTCAAGTACATTCGGGTCACAGGGGTAAAGCAACCATGCACGATCACATGAGAACATTTCTAAAATCTCATTCATAATTTTATTCAACATTTCATCCATATCATTATACTTAAAAATAATTTGACTAATGCGATATAGAGCGTCGAGATTATGTAAGTTTTGGTATTCTTTTTTATTAACTTGACTTAGTGCTTCATAAGTTAAAAAAGCGTTAAATTTATGAGTGATTGGCTGCACTATATTATCTAAAAATTCTTTTTCTTGCATCATTGTTGATGATGACGTTGTGTTATATTCAAGCCCTAATAGCCAATCGGTGTTGCTTGTTAAATTTAATGTGATAGCTAATAAATTATCAATAGAGAGCGTACTTTTGCACGGGTATTCATTATATTGTGAATGTTTAAGGTTTAATAAATGAACTTTCTGTGAGCTTAAAACTTCTGAAATTATTGCAATAAGGCCTTTGTTTGCTGATATAACCTCAGATGAAATACCCTGATTAGAGACCGTGGTAGTGGAATCTATACTGTAGGTTTGAAATTCTGAGGCAGAAATCGTGCAAGGCTGGAGTATAAATACACCTTTGCATTTAAAAAAATCAAAAAGAAATTCTAATACCTGCTTGATTAATATCTGTTGCGAGGTCGTTTCGCTGTTTATATTATTTATACGCTGTAAAGCATCGAGTAAACGTAGCTTCCTATCGTAAATTTGACCCTCATTCTGGACTAATGTGGAAATGACAAGCTCCTAATCTCAAATGCTACGGGTATATACAAGATATTTTAGGTATTTCTATTATTTAGTTCATACCATATCTAATACCCAGGAAAGAGACTAAATTACAGTATTTATAGTAGTTGAAGAATAGTACCTATGTCCATGTGTGTAACAGATATAATTGAAATTATGAAGCTCTATTTTCGTTGAGTCAGTGCTTCGAAGTATATAATTAACCACCTGTATTAATGTGGCCTTATATCGTAGAATATGGAGCTTAGAGTTTATAACGTTGTCTTTCCTGAATTCAAGTCATTAAGAGTATAACCGGTTAATGTTTTCATTAATGCTCGTTAGCTCCTCAAAACACTCATACGGGGTTTTAAACCCCAGACATTTTCTGGGTCGACTATACCCATAGCGTTTGAGATTTAGGTGTAATCACGCTCATCTGCACCTCATCTGAACGCGCTAACACCTAAATTCAAAACGCCATGGGTGTATTCAGTTTGTGTACCGCATCTAAAACCTGTCTTTTTGTCACGCGAATAAGTTCCATTGATTTTGGAAAGTACTACCTCAATAAACCATTCGCATTTTCATTCTGACCCCGTTCCCACGAATGATAAGGTTTTTGGTATATTGGCAACGAATATTAATATTCGTGATTTATTCAGCAATCTGGGGCAACGAGAAGGTGAATACCGTGCCTTGTTCGGGGTTGCTTTTTACACTTATGTTGCCACCGTGTAAATTGGCAATACGTTTAGCGATGGCTAATCCCAGTCCGCCGAGTTTGACTCGATTACTGTTTTTTTTACCCTGATAAAAACGTTCAAAAATTTTATCTATTTCGTTATCTGGGATACCCGGGCCTCCATCTCTGACATGTACTATTGCTGTGTCTCCCTTTTTTTCCAGAGACAAATCAACATAGCCATTGTTGGGTGTGAATTTTAAAGCATTTCCGAGCAAATTTTCGAATAACCGTTCGATTAATGCAATATCACCGTTTGCGAACAGAATATCTTTTGTTTTTATCATATTCAGATTTATTTGTTTTTCTTTTGCTTTAAGCTGAAATTTCAGAACAAGGTCATGAGCCAGTTCTGACAAATTAAATTGTTCCACATTGCTCAGGCTGTCTCGCGCTTCAAGAGAGGCGAGGTCGAATAATTTGTTAATTAAACGACTTAAATGTTCACTGCTCAATAGAGCCTGTTTTATGTAGTCGCGTTGATCTGTTGCGCTGAGTTGTTCTGCTTTGAGATCCAACGTTTCTAAATAGCCGTGTAAAATTGCGACCGGAGTACGTAAGTCGTGAGATACATTAGCAACTAATTCTCGACGTAGATTATTCTGTTGTTTTAATTCATTCAGTTGATTAACAATTCGCTGTGCCATCTGATTGAAAGTTTGGTCGAGCTGATCTATCTCGTCATTACTTTTTCTTGTTTTGCCATTTTCGGGAATAGCGCTGAAATCATTATCATGAAACTGAGCCATTTTTGTGGAAAGATTGTTTAATCGTTTTGTTAGTTTTCTGAATAATAATAAACCGATCACCAGGCCAATGGATAAACTGACAATCAATGCCAGCGCGGTTTGTTTCCATAACACATTTGCTTTTATGAGTTTTTCTGCGGTGTCATATTGTGTACCTTGCAATACGACATAGAGATAACCTTCGTTCTTTGTTCCTGGTGGTAGCGGTGTCACCGAGAATATTTTTTGGCGCTCGTGACTGCGAGGGTCATCCCCTAACAGAGGTAGTTTTTCACCATTAATAAATGCTTTTATCGGTTGCAGTGAAACCGAATTACGTTTCACTTTTCCTGGCTCTGCAGAATACGAAAGGATGTTACCGTTTATATCGAGAAGATAAATTTCGATACTGGGGTTAATGACCATATACTTCATAAAGGTGGTGCTAAGCGCCTTTTCATCAATGCGCCCATCTTGTACCAGTTTTTGATCTGCCACGAGATTTTGGGCCAGATCGAGATTGAGTTTTTGACTGGTTTCCTGAAAAAAATAACGTGCTGTAGAAAGATTAAGCAGCGTGTAAAAAACGCCTACGATAGTTAATAATACGATTAAAGACAGAGAGAGTTTGGCATAGAGGGTACGCAACATCAGAGACATTCCTCGTTAAATTTATAGCCAACGCCCCAAACGGTTAGAATATAGTGTGGTTTGGCTGGGTCTTGCTCTATTTTTGAGCGTAGTCGATTGATGTGCGAGTTGACGGTATGCTCATAACCCTCGTAGCTGTAACCCCATACCTTGTTTAACAAATCCATGCGACTATAGACATGCCCTGGATGGGTTGCAAAGTGTAATAAAAGATCGAATTCTTTGGCCGTCAGATTCACGTTCTTTTCCCTTAACGTAGTGCGGTGTTTTTCGGTGTCTATTACCAGATCACCGAACTCGAACGTATTTTTCTGTATGGGCTGTTGCAATATATCCAAACGTCGAAATTGGGCTTTTACTCGCGCCAGAAGTTCTGGAATGCTGAACGGTTTAGTGATGTAATCATCAGCACCTATTTCAAGGCCGAGTACTCGGTCTAATTCTGAAGACTTGGCTGTCAGCATAATCACGGGGACCATTTTGTTTGTTTCGCGCAGTCGCTTGCACACTTCCAGGCCATCCATGACGGGCAGCATCAAATCTAATATAACCAGGTTATATTTGCCTTGCATAAAAAGGCTCAGACCATGTGCTCCGTCTAAAGCGATGTCCGCCTGACAATTGATATCTTTAAGATGCAATTGGATCAGGTTTGCGATTTCGATATTGTCTTCAATAATGAGAATATTGTGCTTCATACGGCTAGTTTACCCTATCGCTGCATAAGAAACCCGCAGCTGATTTTTATACAACGATAGGTCATTTTAGTTACTGCGTGCGAGTTACTACAATTTTGGCTAGCGGATTATCGAATCGGTGTGACTGATTCAACGCGGATCCTGTGAGACCATCATCCATACCGACAATTCCAGCATGCACTGCGACAAAATCACGATCATTGCGTGCCGCATTAAAACCCTCACCACCTTGCCCTGGAACCTCCATAGAAGTTTCGTTATTACCTTCTGTGCCTGCATCATAGGCTCTGGCATGCAGCACCATGGACTCTCCTGAAGCAAGGTCACTGATATTTATTGCGTTCAATGCGACAAAGGCATCGTTGGTATTAATAGGCATGGTAGCCAGTGTCAGCCTGATATCATCATCAAATCCTTCTGTCGTTAAGGTTTCACTGTCTCCAACGCGGATATGACCCACTCCTGAGACCGTATCCATAACTTTAGAATTCGCTTTTGCAGTGTTCAAGAAAATACTGTTATCGCCACCCTCAGCTAATCTTTCCAATCCCTCATCGGCAGCACTGCCAAGGGTAAAGGCGTGATAACCGCTGCTATGCAGAACCGCTCCAACAGCAGAAAATTCTTGATTATTAGTGAGATTGCTTACGGTAACCGTATATATTTTAGTGGGTGCGGTTGTTGTCTCATTACCGGCATCTGGGTTATTCGCATTATCGTCATCATTATGAAAGCAGCCTTGCAATAATAATGTAGCTCCAGCAAAGGCGAGGAGGGTGGCAATTCTGATTGATTTATTCATCATTGTCTCCTTAATTGACGGTTACCACTAACTGGGCAACAGGGTTCAGCCAGCGATGCACTGTGTTGCTTAAGTCACTGCTACCGCCGGTGGCGTCGTCGTCACCAATAACACCGCGATGAATATGAATCATCGTATTATTATCACTCGAAGCGACACCACTTCCCCCTGAACCGTTGTTGTTATCCGGATCGAAAGGAATGCCCAGAACACCCAATGCGCCACCGCCATTAATAAGCTCGTCATTAGCTTCCGTACCGGCATCATAGGCATTTAGGAAAAAGGTGTAAGTGCCTTTTTCGGCTGGTATTTCAATGCTATTGGCACCGACAAAGCCATCGTTGGTAGGTAATAACATTGCTGTTACAGACAAACGAGTATTACCGTTGTTACTCATTAAAGAAAAACTTGTGCTTGCCCCCGGAGCGAGCAAGCCTCCAGCAGGGTTTTCCACCACGTTTGCGCCCATTGCTTGAGCGTCTGTTGAAAGTCCCGCTATATCACCGCCTTCGGCCATCGTGCGGAGACTGGTAGAAGCGGTAGTGCCCGACATAAATAAGTGCGTATTGGTATCATGAGCTGCGGCAAGAACGGGAGTGAAATGAATGCCATGAGTCAGATTGGTGATCGTAATACTCAGATCCTGCTGAGCCATGAGTGGCATTGAACTCAATGCACTTAAGGTAAGCAGTGTTGATAATGTTTTTTTCATTGTCATTCCCCTAGGTTTGAAATAGAAATAATAAGAAGTTCTATTACAAACCAAGGAAGTCACGTGCGTATGTCACAAATATCACATTTGTTTAACAGTGTTCATTAAATATACCCGTAGCGTAAAGCTTGACTCTAAAGCACCCCGATACCTTCTGTTTCACCTTGGACATTCCCAGGTCTCGTTTCGCTCTATTGTTGGTAAATGAAACGTAAGGATCTTTTGCAAAAAGTAACACAGCAACTTCGCGTAACTATCTTAATTTTATCCGAGATGCCCCAGGTATAATCGCTTGCTCAACCCAAATACCAAAATAATGCTCCTATTCACCTTAAATTTATTCGAAAAACCGAACTTGTATGCCCCTTGAGGCTACAAAACAGCTTTCCCTCGCTACGATTTCTATTCTCGGACAGGCATCTTAGGCTGCTGCACCGACACAGCTCATTTTTCTAAATAAACGGTACTTTTTTGGTGCGCCCAGATAAGCATTATTTACAGAGAACTGATAAAAGCTTGTTTTTGCATGACAATACGGGTGGCATGGTTAATGCGTTAACCAATTGAGAATGTAATGCGTGTAAACCCATTACAGTGCAGGTGCAGTAAATGCACAATATATTTGTTATTTAGTAACTGCTCAGCAAGTAATCAAAACTAACAGTAACTGCTCAGGTTGTCCCTGGAATTCGTTAGTTCAAGACGAAAAATGTGAATTTACAAGGGTAAATGATCATTTTTTAACTCTGAAAATAACGAATGCCAAGGATGAGCTGAGTAGTTACGTTATTTATAGATCGAACCAGGAGATGGATCAATGAAATTAATATCCGCAATCATTAAACCTTTTAAGCTCGATGATGTGCGGGAAGCTCTGTCGGAAATAGGTGTTCAGGGCATTACCGTTACAGAAGTTAAAGGATTCGGCAGACAAAAAGGGCACACCGAGTTGTATCGTGGTGCTGAATACGTAGTGGACTTTTTACCAAAGGTGAAAGTTGAAATTGCTGTAGAAGATAAATTGGCAGAGCAAGTTGTTGAAGCCATTACCAAGGCGGCTAACACTGGAAAAATCGGCGATGGAAAGATTTTTGTCTTTGCCCTTGAACAAGCAGTGCGTATACGTACTGGTGAAACAGATTCAGAGGCGCTTTAGCCGTAACTACTCAGTGTATTTATCTTTTGTTCTCTATCTGTGTTGTTTTCGTACTCAATTAGGTTACATATTTTTATATGAGCCTTCTTTCCGTGCGAAAACGCCTTCTAATGCAGGGATGCGCGCAGTTAGGACAATGCAGGAGCAATTGTCGAGATTTGAAGCAAAATCTAAACACGCCGAGCAGTTACCTTTAACCTAGTAATTATTTGAGTTGGAGATAGAAAAGTGGAAGCAATATTAGAAGTAAAATATGCGCTTGATACATTCTACTTTCTCGTGTGTGGTGCACTTGTAATGTGGATGGCAGCAGGCTTTACAATGCTTGAGGCTGGATTAGTCAGAGCGAAAAATACAACAGAAATTTTAACCAAAAATATCGCGTTATACGCCATCGCATGTACCATGTATCTCATCTGCGGATACAACATTATGTATGGTGACCCCATTAGCACTTATATACCTGGGTTTAGTCTTTTTGGTCTCACCGATCATGCTGCTGAATTAGTGACAGCAGGTGGTGATGATGCACCCTACTATTCTAAGTTATCAGACTTCTTTTTTCAGGTTGTGTTTGTTGCGACAGCCATGTCTATAGTGTCTGGTGCAGTTGCAGAACGTATGAAGCTTTGGGCTTTCTTACTCTTCTGTGTTGTGCTGACCGGCTTCATTTATCCTGTACAGGGTTTTTGGAAATGGGGCGGCGGTTTTCTTAACGAGTTAGGTTTTCTTGATTTTGCAGGCTCGGGTGTCGTTCACATGACCGGTGCTGTTGCTGCATTAGCCGGAGTACTGTTGTTAGGGGCTAGGAGAGGAAAATACGGTAAAGATGGCCGGGTTAATCCGATTCCTGGCGCTAACTTACCCTTAGCAACATTAGGTACGTTTATTCTTTGGTTGGGCTGGTTTGGTTTTAATGGAGGTTCAGAGTTAAAGTTGTCTGATGTTGGCGAAGCCAATGCCGTGGCCATGATTTTCGTGAATACCAATGCAGCTGCAGCAGGTGGTGTTATTGCGGCCTTGATCACAGCTCGTTTGATGTTTGGCAAGGCGGATTTAACGATGACATTAAATGGTGCCTTAGCGGGTTTAGTCGCCATTACGGCAGAACCCCTCACGCCGAGTCCGCAACTTGCTCTATTGATTGGAATAGCGGGCGGCATCATTGTAGTTTTTTCCATCGTAACACTGGATAAAATGAAAATTGACGACCCCGTCGGAGCGATTTCTGTGCATGGTACCGTCGGTATCTGGGGTTTATTTGCAGTATTATTCTCTAATCCTGATGCAACACTGATTGCTCAGGTCACCGGTATTGGCGTAATCTTTGCCTGGGTTTTTGTAACCAGCCTGATTGTTTGGGGCATCATTAAAGCGGTAATAGGTCTACGTGTCAGCGCCGAGGAGGAAGAAGAAGGAATGGATTTGGTTGACTGTGGTATGGAAGCCTATCCAGAGTTTACATCTAAGTAACGTAACTACTCAGCGTATTCATCTTTTGCTCCAGATCGGTGTTGTTTTCGTACTCAATGGGTTACATGTTTTTATATGCGCCCTCTTTCCGTGCGAAAACGCCTTGATCTGAAGCAAAATCTAAACACGCTGAGTAATTACTAAATAAGTTAAGTAAACCTGAAAAAACCATTTCCGGAAAAGCCGAGGTTATCTACCTCGGCTTTTTTTTGCCCTGAATTTTCTGTTTGGGTTCGTTTTTATTCATAATTTATTGTGTTTCTGTGCGGAGGTTGTGATTTTATCTCTGTAGGCTTGGTTGATTTTGGCCGATAGGTAGTTGATGAATTCATTTAGCAATATAATACGAAAACCAAAGGTGATGCGTGCAGGTATGATTTATTTTATCCTGGCCTGCTTATTATCCAGTAGTGTATTTGCTTCTGGTGTGTATCGCTGGACTGATGAACATGGAAATGTGCAGTTTGGTGATAATCCGGGGCAAACTAAATCTGCAGAGTCGGTGAAAATACCCGTTTTCAAGGCAGCAGATCCTGCGTATTTAAATCACTTGAAGCAACAAAAAAAATACCTTAATGCACGCCAAGAAGAAAGACAAAAAAGTGGTGAGAAAAAAGAAAAAGAAAACAGCTTAAAGGAAGCAATGGCGCTAAAATGCAAAGCAGCGCAAGATAGATTAAAAATGTTTACTGAACATGGGCGCGTTTATGTTGAAGAAGGTGATGAGCGTCGCTACCTTAACGGCAACGAACAAGATGCCGAAAAACAGCATGCTAACGATGATATTCTGACGTATTGTCGGTGAGTTTATTTTGCAGATAAGTGGGTAAACTTAACGCACCAGCATGAATGCCATAGTTATAGTAATTGGCCTCAAAAGAAAATGTTTTTGCATCTCTTCTAATTGTATTTAGCGGGTTTGAATAACTTGCCATGGTTGCACTCCACCATCCCGATGGATAAACGCATTGTGGGTAATGTAAGGTTTTTGTATTTTTAAATCCGGCCTGCTTCATTTCTTTATGCATCGAGGTAAGAATATCAAGATGAATTAAAGGAGACTCACTTTGTTGTATAACAATACCATCGTCTTTTAATGCTTTGATACAGCTACGATAAAAAGGCGTGGAAAATAAACCTTCGGCGGGGCCAATGGGATCGGTGCTGTCAATAATAATAACATCCAGGCTATTTGATTCGACCTCGGTCATCCATTTAATGCCATCTCCAAAGAAAAAATTAGCCCGAGAGTCTTTGTTTGATTCGCAAAGTTCAGGAAAGTATTGCTCAGATAAACGAGTGACACGCTCGTCGATTTCAATTTGCCACACTTCTTGAACATTATTGTGTTTAAGGACTTCACGCATTGTGCCACAATCTCCGCCGCCGATAACAACAACGCGCTGTGGTTTCGGGTGCGTGAAGAGTACGGGATGGCTCATCATTTCGTGGTAAATAAAATTGTCACGCTGAGTCAGCATAATAAACCCGTCGATGACCATAAGATTACCGAATTTTTCTGTTTCATAAATTTCAATACACTGAAAGTTTGTTGTTTCTTCATGTAATTTATTTTTTATTTTTAATGAAAAAGCAGTGCCGCTTGCTGAGCATCGTTCAGTAAACCAGTTGTCATTAATCGGCATAAGTTCAATACTCCAAAAGTTTTGCAATGATAATTTGTAATCCTGGGAAACGCAGTTGGACGTGGATCAACAGCGTTTTCTAGGTTAAGATCTTGGTTGCGAATTATAGCGTGATTAAAATGATGTGAGTGTGGTTTTTTAATGGGAGTCTTGATGAGCTGGTGTATAAAAGACAGTAAAGATCTATATAGTATCGAAAATTGGGGTGGCGATTATTTTGATATAAATAATGCCGGCAATTTGATTGTTCTAACGGGGGGAAATACGAATCCTCGCCATGAATTAGATCTCCATTTGCTCGCTGAAGAACTTAAAGAAAGTGGTTTGTCACTCCCTGTTTTGGTTCGGTTGTTACATGTTTTACGACACCGAGTTGATGCCTTGTGCGGAGCTTTTTCTACGATGATGGAAGAATACCATTTTAAGGGTATTTATACAGCAGTGTATCCGATCAAAGTGAATCAAAACTACAGCGTTGTTAGTGAAATATTAGCACATAGGAAGCCCGGTGAAGTGGGGCTGGAAGTGGGCAGCAAGCCTGAGCTGATGGCCGCGTTGGGTGTTTCTGAAAACTGTCGCAGCGTTATTGTCTGTAACGGCTACAAAGACCGGGAATATATTCGCCTGGCTTTAATCGGCAGCCAACTCGGACATGAAGTCTATATCATTATTGAAAAACTATCCGAGCTTGAATACGTTATTGCAGAATCACGTAATATGAGCATCGTGCCGCGCCTGGGTTTGCGAGTGCGTATGGCGACCGTGGGAAGCGGTAAATGGCAAAACAGCGGTGGTGATAAGTCAAAGTTTGGTTTGACTGCAGACAAAGTTTTGGTTGCTGTAGAAAGACTAAAAAAAGAGGGTTTACTGTCTTCCCTGGAGTTATTGCATTGCCATTTAGGTTCTCAGTTGCCGAATATTCGGGCTATTCAACAGGGTGTACTGGAATGCGCCCGTTACTTCGTTGAGTTACAACGATTAGGCGCTAATATTCGAACTATAGATATGGGCGGTGGCCTTGGGGTTGACTATGAAGGCACACGTTCCCGAAGTTATTGTTCTGTTAATTATGGGCTTGTTGAATATGCAAAAAATATAGTGCGCATCATTGCTGATGTTTGTGCTGAAAATAATTTACCACATCCCAATATCTTTACCGAGTCAGGGCGAGCCATGACGGCGCATCATGCTGTTTTGATTACCAACGTGATCGACCATGAAAAATTTGGTGTTATTTCTGAAGCAGGTGTTGAGTTGGATAACGAGCCTTTAATCCTTCAAGGTTTAAGGCGAAGTTTACGTGAGCTGGATGAAGGTGCTTCACCTTTGGAAATATATCATGATGCAAATTATCAGCTCTCGGAAATTCAATCCCTTTATGTGCATGGTGTGCTCAGTTTGAAATTTAGAGCGATGGGTGAGGCACTTTATTACTTAGTTTGTCGTCGTGTACGTGAACGTTTGCAACCCAGCGTACGTAATCATCGTGAAACAATAGATGAGTTGAATGAGAAATTAGCGGATAAATATTTTTGTAATTTTTCTGTATTTCAATCTATGCCCGATGTTTGGGCTATAGAACAAGTATTTCCTATTGTGCCGTTGTCACGACTGGACAAGAAACCAACACGGCGTGGCGTGATTGAAGATATAACCTGTGATTCGGATGGTCGCATTGAACATTATGTAGACGCTACGGGCGTGGAAGCGAGCCTGCCGCTGCATAACGTTGAACCGGGTGAAACTTATTTACTGGGTATGTTTTTGGTGGGGGCTTATCAAGAAATATTAGGTGATATGCATAATTTGTTTGGTGATACTCATTCAGTGAATGTTGATATAGACGAACAAGGGCATCACCAAATTTTAGAGCTGCGTGAGGGTGACTCTATTGACCATGTATTGAAGTATGTGCATTTTGATCCGGAAATGTTGCTCATTAATTATCGAGAAAAAATTACAGGTTCGAACCTGGAGATTACGCAACGGCAGAGTTACTATAAAGAACTCGAAGCGGGTTTGCAGGGGTATACCTATCTGGAAGAATAGCCGTGTAGTTGCTCATATTTGATCTCAGATTTTATCTGACAATCAGGCAGCCCGGGTACCAACTGATACTGAAGAAAGATCAGTTCCACAGTGTGCCGTATGAGCCACCGCTGAAAAGAACGGTAATTTTTTTCCCGATGTATTTAATTTAAGCGGTGGTTTTTCATCATTGTTCACGTGTAACCTCCTGCTGGGTTAAATGTGATCTGTGTCTGACATGATGCGACTAACGAAGTGCAACGTAATGTTCTACAACGGGTGGCTGCATTGTGGAAGAAATATCACTGAAGCCATGCCGCACCAATATCATGCATCCATGTCCCGACATTTGAAACAACGGTTGCAATCCATAGGAACCGAAATGCTTTGTGCTGAAATGGAGAGCAAGGCGATTCATCTCTGGAAGATTGCTCGTTTTGTTTCAATATTTCAGGAGTAAGCGATTTTTTTGTCTGATGGATATTCATATCTTCGTCGTTTTTTATTTTGGCTATTTTGCAATGCTGATAGGTAAAACTGGGGCACGTGTTACGTCCAAAACCGTCATTTGATACAGGTGATAAAGTAATTTGAAGCTTTCTTTATTCCAATATGCATTAGGACCATTACGATTATTATTGTTCGCCAACCAATAATAGGCAGATTTATATTTCACAAAGAAATCTACATTTTTGGGTTGATCTGCACCGTAGCGGTTAACAAAATACTTGCCCTGAAAGGCCATACGATGTTGAATGGCGATTCCGCCACCGAGCGCCTTGATGCGTTCGATGTTCCGCTCAGAGATCGTTGTTGATGGTCGATAAAAATGACCGTACAGTTATCTGCATTAAGAAGTTGTAATTTAGAATAGCATTCTCCTTTAAAGCTTAGTTGCACGGGAGATCAAATAAGAGTATTTCAGCCTGATCAGATCCATTTATGGTTATTTGTTTTTCATCAACTACCCTGGCACCATCTCCCTGACCTAAACTGATGTCGTTGAGCATTATGCTTCCTGTTGCTACGTGTAGATAAATTTTACGGGTAGGACTGATAACATAATTAATTTGTTGCGCGGGCCTCAAAACAGAGGCATAAATTTTCGCATCCTGATGGATGGAGATGGAGTCTTCTGCAGCATCAGAGGAAGCAAGTAATTTTAAGACTCCCTGTTTCTTTTCAACTGGAATATATTTTTGTTCATAACTGGGGTTCACACCCAATTTGTTGGGTTGTATCCAGATTTGCAGGAAATGTACTGGGTTTTCTTTTGATGCATTAAATTCGCTGTGAGTAATACCTTTCCCGGCACTCATTTTTTGCACATCCCCAGGGGAAATGATAGAGGTATTCCCCATGCTGTCTTTATGTTCCAGTTTCCCACTCAAGACATACGTGATGATTTCCATATCCTGATGTGAATGAGTAGGAAAACCACCACCAGGAATCACGTAATCATCATTGATCACACGTAATTCTGAAAACCCCATCTGCTCAGGGTCATAATAAGTTGAAAAGGAAAACGTATGGTGGCTATCGAGCCAGCCAAGCTGCGACCGCCCTCTGTCTTTTGCTTTGCGAAGAGTTATCATGCACTGCTCCTTATGAAATGGAGATTGATAGGCTACATACGAAGTAGCCATCACCTTGTGCAGTCATGATGAAGGTTTTAGAGGAATAATGTAACTATCAAAATTGATAGTATGGAACTGAGCTTAGTGGGAATTGCGGTGCAATCAGCCCAAGAAGCATCGCTTTAGCGATGGCCTGAGTGCGACTTGTAACATTCAGCGAAGTTTATAAGATAGTTACCAACTGGTAACTAGTGGAGTCAACGATGCTTGAGCCTTCCTCAGATTGCCCACTTGGCCTTTGCGTTAAGCATTAGCAGGGGCGTGGACATTGGAAATATTCTTTTTCTTGAAGGATAAACCGCTGTATTTTGGGGAACTTAAACGTAGCCTAGGATCTGTCTCGGCCAAAGTTCTTACAGCTCGTTTGCGGGAGCTTGAACAACGAGGAGTGATAGAAAGATCAGTATTAGAGGGTACATCTCCAAATGTAGAATACAAAATCTCTGATTTGGGGCAGGAATTAATTCCTATTTTAAATTTATTTTCGGAAATTAGTCAAAGACTGAAAGATAAATTATAGTGGAGAGGAGAAGCAGGGAAATAGTCCGACTACGCCCTGCTTCTTACTCTACTTTGGGAAGATGAAGGTTGGCTTTACTTGGCAGGGTACTCGACATTTATTCCCGACGTATCGTAGGCTGGGCAATGGCGGATAATATGCGGGTAGGACTGATGCTCGCGGTGCTATTTTCGAATAGATTGAAAGTTTTTACAATCGAAAACGTATTCATTCTTCTCTCGGTTATATTAGCCCGGAGAAATTTGAATCGACAAAAGAAGTGGCGAATGGATAAGTTGTCGTAACCGCTTGCGTCGGATCTGCTTCGTATTCATTACAGCAGCGACGTAGTGCAGTCGAGCCGACCCCACCCCACCCCAAACTTTTTACTGGCTCTTCCTACTATTAAGCTGGTTTTCCTTGATATATACCCATGGCGTTTTGAATTCTAAGTTTTTCGTTTCGTCGTCACCTCTTGAGTTAAGATTTTACCTTAACTGAGTGTCTATTTTAACAGGGGATGCTCACCACGGCTATATAAAGGCGGAAGTGTTTTTATAATTGGTCGGTCATGGGAAGGTGTTTTTTGACTTAATAGGGCACGTGTTGTTTTTAAAAACTCTTGCCATTCCATTATTTTTTTTCTTGTTGAGTAGAGAATGCGATCCATATTTTGCAGTGCTGATATTACATCGGGTTGATCTGAATGATTGGCTAATGCAGCGAGGTTTTGAGGTGGGTTTTCTGGCCAGCGTGTTTTTGCCCAGGTTATTAGTGCCGTATGGGCGGCTGCAATATTGTTTTCATGACAGGCTTTTTCTATGGAACTGAGTTTTTTTCTGAGGTGGCGGTGTTCAGAAACATTTTCCTCCTGCGAAATTTTTTGTTTGTTGTTTTGTTTTTCTTTCCATAACAAGTAAAGTGTTGCGCACCATAAAATAAAAAATAATCCTGATAGGATGACCCATATTGAAGAGTGGGTTTGTCTTGGTTCTGCGGTTAATAGGGGCTGTGTATTTTCTGTGTTAGAGGGCGTAACAGTAAAGTTGTTGCCCGGTGTAACCATAATGGTTCGAGCGGCGAGTATTGCAACGCGCTGTTGATTGGCGACTACATCCCACCATGGAATTTTTATTTCTGGAAGATGTAATATTCCCTCTGCAGTAGGAACCAAGGCGATTTTTTGTTGACTGATTCCTGTGATGCCCATTTTTCCTATTTGATTGTTTTGGCTCTTTTGGTCACGATAATTTTTAGAATTTTCAAGATCAGGCAGTGGTAATTCAGGCAACTGTGAACTGTTCAGACCTTCTGCTGTAATCGTGAGCGTACGAGTTAAGGGTTGGCCGACATCCAGCGTGTTGCTTTGTTCGCTGATGTTTTCTGTTAACTTCAGATTTTTAGCAGGTAACCAGTTTTTTCCTGTTGCGGCAGCAGGTCTTGGCAGTATCGTTATGGATTGAGCTGTACTTTTTGTACGAAAGTTTTTCAGGGTAGGGCTGAATGGATCGTTAAATAGGGATTGTCCCAGGAAGCCATCAAAACGCGAGCGAGGTTGTGCTTGTTTGTCCTGGATCTGTCCATTAAAACGAATGGGGTCGATCGTGATGTTGCCACTTTTTTGTGGGAAGAGGGCAAAACGACGTTCTAATACAGAGTAGTGTGTCCCATTTTTTTCTGCTTGATAAGTAATGTCCTCACCCAAGCGTTCAATGACAGCATTATCTATATTCGGAGAGGTGAGTGCGCCACTGCGTATAGCACTCTTATAAAATAATTTTATTGTGAAAATAATTTGTTCTTGTACATAAGCACGATCTTTACTCAATGTGATTTCAATAAAAACTTCCTGCTCTTTCTTATTTTCATTTGCAGGGTCAAAAGCTTGTACCGATATCTCTAATTCCTGGGTAGTTTCGTTACCTACAGTAAGAGCCGGAATCGTTAGCGTCCCGCTGCGTAGTGGTGCAAGTGTAATTTGCCACTGTTTGTTTGACGAGCGGCCACCACTAAAAAGTTGAATCTGGCTGCTTTGCGAGGTGCCTAATATTTCAAAATCTGTTTCGAGTACGCTTAGGTCAATCTGGTCTGTCGACATATCCTGAGTTTGTACGACCAAAATTAGAGTTTCGTTTTCTGAAATAATGCTTCTATTCATCGACGCCGTTGCTGCCCAACTGGTATGAGCCGCGGACAGTAGAATGAGGGTTAATAAAGTAAGTATATAGGTTCTAAATCGATTCATTAACATTACCACTCATTATTCGAATTGTTTGCTGCGTTTGGTCGTCGTAGATTTTCCAGATGGAACTTACGTCGCAACAAACCACCTGGATCATCAGGGATGCGGCGTAGCCACTGTTCAAGGGCTTGTTCGGATTCGGTTTGTACTTGGTCAACTTGTTCAGTTGCTGTTTGTTCCTGGGTCTGGCCGTCCTGATTTTTATTGTCTTCTGTTGTCTCTTCGGCTTGACCTTGCTGCTCTTCGGGTGTTTCTTTAGCTGCATCATTTTGTTGTGCGGAGGTGCTTTCTTGGTTATTCTCACCTTCGTTTTTGTCTTGCTCTTTCTGAGCATCACTATTTTGCTGTTCGTTTTCCCCATCTTCATTGCCATCTTGTGATTCTGATTTGTCTGAATCGTGCTCATCACCGTCTTCAGAGGCATCGTCGCTTTCTTGCTCTTGTTCTTGATCTTGTTCCTTCAAGAGGTTTTGCACCAATTTTTGGTTATACAGGGCGTTTTCATGCTCAGGGTTGAGTTTTAAAGCTTCGTCGTACGCGTTTACGGCTTCTTGAAATTTACCCTGTTTTGCTAATGCGTTACCGAGGTTGTAGTGGCCATTTTGAGTGTTAATGCCGCGATAATGTTGCGCTGCTTTTTCATAATCTTGCGCTTTGTAATAGGCTGAAGCTTTCCATGCTGGGTCGTTGAATTGTTCCGCGGCTTTTTTATGTTCTTGTTGATTGAAGGTTTGCTGGCCTTGTTGGTCAGGGCGTGAAAATAGATCTTCCCATTCGAAGGCGTAACTTGGTTGAGGTAGGGTGATTATAATAAAAGGAACAACAAAAAGTATTCCTCTCCTGAAAAATAACAAGGCTAAGGGCGCAATCAATAATAATAACCAAGGGCCGTCATCACGCCATTGATTATTGTTGGTAAGATCTTGTTGTTCGGCAAGTGTTGCTTCATAGAACAATGAGGAGGTGTTGAGAATATCGATGTCGCGATTATCCGAGCTTATAGTGACATAACGCCCCCCGCCAGCATTTGCAAGTTGCTGCAAATTATCGGGTGCGAGTTTTGGAATCACGATATTACCTTGTCGGTCTTTAAGAAACCCGCCTTGTAGAGGAATAGGGGCACCTTCTTTTGTACCTATGCCCAGGATAAACAAAGTAATGTCCTGTTGCTTTAATTCCTGGGCTATGTGCAAGGCGGACGCGGGGTCATCCAGGCCGTCTGTCAGTAAAATGATTTCGTTGTGTGCATTTTGAGAACGGGGCAGCAGGCTTATCGCTGTTGTTAACGCTGCCGTTGTATTGCTTCCCTGTTCAGGCATTAATGAGGTTGTCAGGCTGGGTACCAGGGCGGCTATGGTTGCACTGTCCTGGGTTAAGGGGGATACAACATAAGCATTATTAGCGTAAACAACCAGTGCGATTTGTCCGTCTTGATTACGTTGTAATAACTCGTGAAGTTTTATTTTGGCACGACTTAAACGACTAGGTGCCAGATCGGACGCATCCATTGACCTGGATAAATCAAGAATAATGACGCGATACAGAGCGGTTTGAAATAAAGGTTGTGGTAATTTGATTGATGCTGGGCCGGATAAGGCAATGACACCGAGTAACCAGATACAGGCTAGTATTAAAAAAGGGCGCAGCCGTTGTGGTGTAGGGCTGCCTTGCAGCAAGTGAGGCAGTAAATGTGTATCACATAATTTTATCCAACTGTTATTCGTTTTTTTTTGTTGAAATAACCACACGATAAGGAGAGCCAAGGGAACAAGAGCAAGCAACCATAAAGGACGCAGTAAATGGAAATCTTCGAAATTAATCATAATTTCTTCTTCGCTACTGTTTTTAGAAACAAGCCTGGAATTTGAAAATAAAGCAGGCTAGACAATACCGAAGCGAGTAGTGCCAAGGCCAGTGGCCAGTGGTAAAGTGTCCGTGTTGGTCGGAAAAAAGATTCATCAGAGGACTGAGGTTCAAGTAAATCCAGTTCTTCATAAATACGACTAAGAGCATTTGTGTTTTTCGCTCGAAAGTATTGTCCGCCCGTGAGTTCAGCAATACGTTTTAACGATTTTTCATCAAGATCCCGAGACGGATTAACAGACTGGGGGCCAAAAAATCCGCCTTGAATAATCATTTCTTCAGCACCCAAACCTATAGTATAAATACGAAGGTCTTCGGCTGCGGCCAGTTCGGCGGCTTGCAGTGGATCAACTTCACCTGCGGTATTTGCACCATCGGTCATAAGTATTAAAATACGATCTTGCACTTCGCCCGCTCGCAGACGTTTCAGTGCAAGACCTATGGCATCGCCAATGGCCGTTTCTTTGCCCGCGATGCCGATCACAGCTTCATCCAGCAGTTGAGCTACGGTTTTTCGATCAAAAGTGAGAGGGGTTTGTAAATACGCATTGGAACCGAAAAGAATCAAACCCAGACGATCACCTTTGCGCTTTTTAATAAACTCATTGGCCGCATGTTTAACAATAGTTAAACGAGTGACGGCCTGATTGTTGATGACAAAATCCCGAGTTTCCATACTGCCAGAGACATCAACGGCCAGCATCAAGTCTCGCCCGGTTAATGGTAAGACAATGGGTTCATCTACCCATTGTGGGCGGGTACAGGCCAGCACCAACAAAAGCCAGGCAAGTAGGGCGACAAGTGCGGCCCAACGATTTTCTCGTGCCTGTGATTTATTATTAAGTTGAGATGTATTTAGTGCAGCAAAAAAAGGCAAGTGCAACGCTTGCTCTTGACTGGGTGCCACGGGTTTAAACACTATTTTAAGGACCCAGGGCAGGGGAGTCAGGACAACAAACCAGGGCCATGCAAATTCAATCATTATTTGTTCTTTTTGTGTAACTACTCAGCGTATTCATCTTTTTCTCCATATCTGCGTTATTTTCGTACTCAATCGATTACATATTTATATATGCGCCCTCTTTCCGTGCGAAAACGCACTTCTAGTGCAGGGATGCACGCAGTTAGGACAATGCAGGAGCAATTGTCGAGATCTGAAGCAAAATCTAAACACGCTGAGTAGTTACCTTTTATGATGCAGGAATTTATATTGACTATTGGTATGAGTGTGTTCCAGCCAATGATTAAAGTAAGTGATGATTATTTCGGTATCAATAGCTTCAACTTTCTTATAAGGCGATGTTGTAAATAGTTTGGATATTTTACGGGAATTTACCGTGTCAGGCCCCTGGTCCATGATAAATTTTTGCCATGGCTCTCCGTTTAATCCCGCAACATTTTTTTCCGGAAAGCAGAGCAGGGCATAGCGTTTCAATAATATTGAAAGCTGTGACATCAAAACAGTACTATCTTTGTTTTTATTATAGCTTGCGACGATTTTATCCCGTTCTTTTTGTGCCAATAACAAAATAGATATTCGGAGGTATCGTTTTTTCAGCTCGTTAATGCAGAAAGCAATAACGATGATTAACAGCACAGCGAGTAACCACCATCCGGGTGCGGGTGGCCACCAGGACACCGCAGCGGGCAGGGTAATGTCTCGCAGATTTTCTAGTGTTTCTTCCATAATTTAACGAGCTTGTGCTAATCCTGAGCTTAAGGTCTGTTCAATATTTTCATGCGTTGCGAGTTTAAAAAATTTTGCAACGCCTTTGTTCTTCAGTTCATCTAGAAAATTTTGTCGATATCGAAACTGATCCGTATAGCGTTGTCGTGTCACTTTATTTCCTGTATCCAGATGGCATCGTTGTATGCCGTTAGTAATGGGGTAAATACCTGCGGGAGGTGGTGTTTCTTCCAGCGCATCGTAGATGAAAATATTAACAATGCTGTTATGTCGACGCAGCAGGCTGAGATTTTTTTGCGCACTTTCATCGGGAGAGCGGAAATCACTCAGTATAAAGATTAACGTTCCGGGTTTACATATTCGTTGTGCTTTAGCCAAAGTATCAACCCATGATGTGGCAGGTTGTATTGTGGGTGCATGAGCGATATCAGGATTGTAGTGGGTTAAGGTTTTGATAAAACGTAATACTGCTTTTTTACCGCTGGTGGGGCGAAGTTCGGTATGTTGGTGATCATTGAATATCAGTGCACCCACCCTGTCTCCTTTATCAATCGCAGCCCAGGCCAGTAAAGTTGCCGCTTTTGCTGCGATGACGGATTTGAATGCGACGCGTGTGCCAAACGCCATACTTTGACTTTGGTCGACAATGAGCAAAATCGGGCGCTCTCGTTCCTCTCTGAATAACTTGCTGTGCGTTTTTCCTGTACGTGCGGTAACACGCCAGTCTATATGTCGAATATCATCGCCTTGCTCGTATATACGAACTTCATCAAACTCCATGCCCCGGCCTTTGAATGACGAAAGATAGCCGCCAGCATTACTGGAGTGAATATGTTTTTTAGCTTTATTTGTCAGTACTTTTGAGCGGCTGCGCAATTGAATCAGCTCATCGGTAGTGACCGTGATGCCGGATGATGTCATTGAAAAATTCTCTTAGGGCACAGGGATGCGATTAAGTAATTCAGCAATGAAAGTGTCAGTAGTTACCCCTTCCGCTTCGGCCTCAAAAGATAAAATAACACGATGTCGCAAAATATCGGGAGCGACTTCCTGGATGTCCTGAGGGGAGACATAATCTCGTTGATGCAGCCACGCATGCGCACGGGCACACCGATCCAGAGCAATCGTTGCTCTGGGGCTGGCGCCATAGGCCACCCATCGTGCCAGGTCGTCTCCGTATAATTCAGGTTGTCGTGTTGCCGTGACAAGTTCGATAATATAATCTTCTAATGCCGGGGCGAGGTGGAGTTTTAATACTTCTTGCCGGCTTTCGAAGATATGTTGTTGAGATACGGTTTCTTGTGGTGGTGTTTGCTGCTTATCTCCGGCATCAATGGCTTGCTGACGTACCAGTTCCAGAATTTTCTTTTCGGCGACTTTGTCGGGATAGTCGATACGAACTAACATTAAAAATCGATCTAATTGGGCTTCCGGCAGAGGGTACGTTCCTTCTTGCTCTATCGGGTTTTGTGTCGCCATAACCAAAAAAAGAGGCGGCAAAGGATACGTACTTTTGCCAACGGTGACTTGTCGCTCGCCCATCGCTTCCAATAGTGCGGATTGTACTTTGGCAGGAGCTCTATTAATCTCATCGGCTAAGACGAAATGGTGAAATAAAGGCCCTTTTTGAAATTTAAACGACGCTTCCTGGGGTCGGTATATTTCAGTTCCGGTTACATCCGCAGGCAATAAATCAGGAGTAAATTGAATACGGTGGAAATCGCCCTCCAAACCTTTAGCCAGGTTTTTAATCGCTGTGGTTTTAGCCAGCCCTGGCGCACCTTCAACTAATAAGTGGCCATCGGCAAGCAAGGCAATCAGCAAGCGAGTGACCAATGCCTCCTGGCCGATGATGGAGGCATTGAGATCGGTTTGTAATTTTGTAATGGCGTGTTGTGCAGACATAAATTTTCTGGTTTTTCTGTAGTTATGAGTAAAAGTTTTTGAGCTATTATTCTTGTAATAGTATAGAGACCAATGAAGCTGAATTAAGTTCAGCGTCTCTTACAAGTATTTTTTACGCGATGGCCTGGTTTTTCTTCAATTCTGTACGGAATTTTATCTCATCATCCGTCGCGTCTACAATGATTGTTTCCCCAGCCTTGAATTGACCACTGAGAATAGCTTGTGCCAGCGGGTTTTCAATGCGTTGTTGCAAGGCTCGTTTTAAGGGACGAGCACCGTATACCGGATCATAACCTGCGTTGCTGATAAAATCCAAAGCGCTGTCGGTTAAATGAAGATCGAGATCACGTTCTTGCAAACGCTGACGTAAGCGCTCGACCTGAAATTTTGCAATACGAGAAATTTGTGTTTTCCCCAAAGGATGAAAGACGACAATATCATCAATGCGATTGATAAATTCGGGACGAAACTGGGTGCTTACAATATCCATCACCGCCGCTTTCATTATGTCGTAGTTTTCTTCGCCCGCCAGATCCTGAATGATTTGGCTGCCGAGATTTGAGGTCATAATGATCACGGTATTACGAAAATCAACAGTACGACCCTGGCCATCGGTCAAACGACCGTCTTCAAGTACTTGTAATAAAATATTGAAAACATCAGGGTGCGCTTTTTCAACTTCGTCTAATAGAATGACAGAATAGGGTTTACGTCTGACGATTTCGGTAAGATAACCGCCTTCCTCATAACCCACATAGCCTGGAGGAGCACCGATCAGCCGAGCAACAGAATGTTTTTCCATAAATTCAGACATGTCTATGCGTACCATGGCATCGTCAGTGTCAAATAGAAATGCCGACAAGGCTTTGGTGAGTTCTGTTTTACCTACACCAGTGGGGCCAAGGAACATAAATGAACCATTGGGGCGGTTGGGGTCAGACAGTCCGGCTCGGGTTCGTCGGATGGTATTGGCTACGGCTTGAACCGCCTCTTCCTGGCCAACAACACGTTGGTGTAAGGCGGCTTCCATGTTCAATAGTTTTTCACGCTCGCCCTCCAGCATTTTGCTCACAGGAATACCGGTCCATCGGGAAACAATTTCTGCAATTTCTTCATCTGTTACCTTGTTGCGCAGCAGAGTCATTTCTTTCTGGCCTTGTGCGTCCAGGGTTTTGAGTTTTTTTTCAAGCTCGGGGATACGGCCGTATTGCAGTTCAGACATTCGGGTCAGATCACTGGCACGTCGAGCTGTTTCCAGTTCTAGTCGAGCTTGATCCAGTTCTTCTTTGATGTTGACGGTGCCTTGTACCGCTGCTTTTTCGAATATCCATATTTCATCCAGGTCATTGTACTGGCGTTCGAGTTTACTGATCTCACTATTCAGATCATTTAAACGCTTTTTTGAGGCTTCGTCTTTTTCCTTTTTTAAGGCTTCGCGTTCAATTTTAAATTGAATAAGACGACGATCCATAATGTCCATTTTTTCCGGTTTGGAATCGATTTCAATACGAATACGACTGGCCGCCTCGTCAATCAAGTCGATGGCTTTATCAGGCAATTTTCGATCACTGATGTAGCGATGCGACAGTGTTACCGCGCTGACAATGGCGGGGTCTGTAATGTCTACACCATGATGGAGTTCATACCGTTCTTTAAGCCCTCGTAATATAGCAATGGTATCTTCAACGGAAGGTTCGGTGACCAGTATTTTTTGAAAGCGGCGTTCCAATGCGGCATCTTTTTCGAGATGAGTGCGATACTCATCCAGCGTAGTGGCCCCCACGCAGTGCAATTCACCGCGCGCCAGAGCAGGTTTTAACATATTACCCGCATCCATGGAGCCTTCTGCTTTCCCGGCGCCGACCATCGTATGGATTTCATCAATGAATAATATGATTTGACCTTCTTGTTTAGCTAGGTCATTGAGTACGGCTTTGAGTCGTTCTTCAAAATCACCGCGAAATTTAGCGCCAGCGATCAACGCACCTAAATCCAGGGATAATAAACGTTTACCTTTAAGTGCTTCGGGCACTTCGTGGTTAATAATGCGTTGAGCCAGCCCCTCAATAATTGCCGTTTTACCGACACCGGGTTCGCCTATCAATACGGGGTTATTTTTGGTTCGTCGTTGTAATATCTGAATGGTTCGGCGTATTTCTTCGTCGCGACCAATAACGGGATCCAGTTTTCCTGCTTCCGCCCGAGCGGTGAGATCAATGGTATATTTCTCCAGTGCCTGTCGCTGTTCTTCTGCATTTGAGTCATTCACTGACTGACCTCCTCGCATTTGTTGAATCGCCTCTTCAAGTTGATTTACAGTGAGATTTTCCTTTTTGAGAAAGCCACCGAGAAGGCCACGATCGCCGAGTGCAGCAATTAAAAAAAGTTCGCTTGAAATGTATTGATCTTGTCTGTCTTGAGCCAGTTTATCGGTGATGTTCATTAAACGTATCAAATCATTAGAAAGACGGATATCGCCGTCAGCGCCTTGTACGAAAGGCATTTGAGCTAATGCCGATTCAAGCGCAACTTTAAACCGATTAATATTAACTCCAGACTGAGTCAGTAAGGGTACGGCTGATCCGTCTTGTTGATTAAGCAAAGCAGCCATAAGATGGAGAGGTTCAATAAACTGATGATCTCGTCCGATGGCTAATGATTGTGCGTCAGCCAAAGCAGCTTGAAACTTGCTGGTTAGTTTATCCATTCTCATTTATTTATGCCTCTTTAAAATATTACGATACTATTTAAATGGGGGAGGAGAGCTGTAATATCAAGACGGGTAACAATAAATTATGCGAGTTTTGGAGGATATGTTTATGGCATCTTTCTGAGTCGTTATCTTTGATTCTTTAATTTGACCTGGTTGCGTAATGGTTCCATAATGGAGTCATATTTGTTTATTGGAGATACTAAATATGCCTGCTCTGACCATTAAAAATATACCGGACAGCCTTTATCAAGAGTTAAAAAACGTTGCAAAACAACATCATAGAAGCATAAATAGCGAAGTTATTGTGTGTCTTAAGCGTTCTTTATTACCTAAAAGAGTTTCTCCAGAAGACCAGCTTAATAACATTCAGGCTTTGCGCTCCCAAATTACCCCTAATATCATCACAGCAGAAGAGATTGACCAAGCTATTAATAAAGGAAGAGCATGATTGTTGCAGATACCAATATTATCACCTATCTGCTGCTTCCAACTTCATATACAAGCTCTGTGGACTCTCTTTATAAAATCGATTCTGATTGGGCCGCACCAAGGCTTTGGAAAAGTGAATTTAGGAATGTATTAGCGCTCTACCTTAGAAAGAAAATTATTACTCTTGAAAAAGCACTACAGCTTCAAGATATGGCTGAGTCTATTATCGATCGAAATGAGTTCGATATTTCTTCTCCGCAGATACTTGCTCTCATTGAGAGCAGCAACTGTTCATCATATGACTGTGAATTTATTGCTCTTGCTAATCAGCTAAACATCCCGCTTGTAACACAAGACAAGAAAATATTAAAAGAATTTCCATCTCGTGCAATATCAGTAGTAGGCTTCCTTTCCAGCTCCAGCTAAATCAATGTAACCATTCATAGGCCTCTGAATGGTTACAAATTGTATAGGTAACTATTCAGCCTTAATTTTGTTATGAAACGCCTCTACCAATTCCATAATACGTAAAACCTTCATTGGTGATGAAGTCGGGCTCGAAGAGATTACGGCCGTCGAAAATAACGGCTTCGGCAAGCTTCTCTTTTATGAGGCCAAAATCGGGGCTGCGAAATATTTTCCACTCGGTCATGATAATAAGAGCATCAGCCTGATTTAAGGTTTCTTCGGGAGTTGTAACGAGTTTAAGATCGTCTCTGTCGCCATAGATTCGTTGTGTTTCTTCCATTGCTTCCGGGTCATAGGCCTGCACTTTGGCACCTTGCTGCCAAAGTGCTTCCATTAGTACCCGCGCGGGTGCGGCGCGCATATCATCGGTATTGGGTTTGAATGACAAACCCCATAAAGCAAACGTTTTTCCTTTGAGCTGGCCATCATAATGCTTGGTTATTTTTTGGAAAATCCGTTTTTTCTGTCTGTTGTTTACAGATTCGACAGCTTGGAGCAATTCAGCGTTATAACCCAATTCTTTCGCTGTTCTTTCCAAAGCTTGAACGTCTTTGGGGAAACAAGAGCCACCATAACCGCAGCCTGGATAGATGAAATGATAGCCAATACGGGGGTCACTCCCCATACCCAGACGTACTTGTTCGATATCCGCACCCAAGTGTTCGGCCATGTTGGCCAGTTCATTCATAAAGCTTATTTTTGTCGCCAGCATGGCATTGGCAGCATATTTAGTTAATTCTGCCGAGCGAATATCCATCGTGACTAAACGATCTCGATTTCGATTGAATGGCCCGTACAATGCTCTTAAAAGCTCGGTTGTTCTTGGATTGTCTGCACCGATGACAATACGATCGGGCTTCATGAAATCGTCAATCGCGGCCCCTTCTTTTAAGAACTCAGGATTGGAAACAATATCAAATTCAACGGACGTATCTCGTGTTTTCAGTGCTTCCGAGATTGTATGCCGTACTTTATCTGCGGTACCAACGGGAACGGTGGATTTATCGACAACGATTCGGTAATCGGTCATACGTTCGCCTATCGTTTGCGCCACGGCCAAAACATATTGCAGATCCGCTGAGCCGTCTTCGTCAGGCGGTGTACCTACAGCAATAAACTGAAATAAACCATGTGCCACGGCGAGATCCATATCAGTAGTAAAGCGGAGTTTACCGGAGGCGGCGTTGCGTTGTACCATGTCATCCAGACCGGGTTCGAAGATCGGAACTTTGCCCTTGTTCAGCATATCAATTTTACGTTCGTCTACATCAACACAGAGAACGTCATTACCCACTTCAGCTAAACAGGCACCGGTAACCAGACCCACATATCCAGATCCATAAATGCTTACTTTCATGTGTGGTTTTCCTTAAGTTCCTACAAGAGTTGTAAAAAAAAGCCAATCGGTGACATGATTATTTTTGGCAACAATACCAGAAAACCTTTGTGTAGTCATCCGGACGTAGTAGTATTATTGTTTTTAAACTATCTTGCAAATACCTGAAGGAGGTATTATGTATCCCTCATTATCCCGTTATATAGGTACTATGCGCTACACGTTCTGGATTGTCTTATTTTTTCTGTTTACTCTGCCCGCTGTGGCGGGTACCCCTGTAATAGACAGCAAACTGATACAGGCTGTCGAAGGTGATCACCGTAGCGAAAAAAACAGCGCCCGTGACACCTATCGAAAACCCATGGAAACGCTTAATTGGTTAGGGTTAAAAGAAGATATGACCGTGGTTGAGATCACTCCTGGTGGCGGTTGGTATACTGAGATACTTGCTCCTTATCTACGAGATAAGGGTACCTTTTACGCAGCGGGTTTTGATGCCAGCTCAAAAGTAGATTATTTCCGGCGTGTTGCTAAAGCATTCGATGATAAGCTGGCTACTAAACCTGCTGTTTACGACAAAGTCATTGTAACCGAACTGGCCCCCCCGACAAAGACACAAATTGCACCGCCAGGCTCAGTTGATATGGTACTGACCTTTCGCAACGTTCATAACTGGATGAGTGCAAACAATAGTGATGCGATACTTACGGCAATGTATACCGCACTCAAACCTGGCGGCATACTCGGCCTCGTTGAACATCGGGGTGACGCGGAAATAAAACAAGACCCCAAGGCAAAGTCGGGTTATGTCAATGAAGCTTATACCATTGCAATGATAGAGAAAGCAGGTTTTAAGCTGGTAGAAAAATCAGAACTATTGGCCAACTCTAAAGACACTAAAAATCATCCTAAAGGAGTATGGACACTGCTTCCGACACTACGTCTTGGCGACCAACAGCGAGAACAATATCTCGCGATTGGTGAGAGTGATCGTATGTTATTGAAGTTTGTTAAGTAGTTTATTTTAAAGCAGGGTTGATCCTCCATGTCCGGTAACATCACATCGAGGATCAGCAGATCGTAATGGCCTGTCATCGCGAGATGATGACCATCCAGCCCGTTATTAGACAGGTCAACAACAAACCCCGCCTCACTCAGCCCCTGTTTAAGGTATTCGCCGGTTTTATCTTCATCTTCGACAATTAAAAGTTTCATAGTTTTTAAGCCTAGCTCATAACGCCTGTCATATGCATAGTCTCCTTAGGAATGGGTAACCACTTCAGCCCCCTGTGTCAGGCTAGTTGTCGCCTCTAATTTTCAATTAGAGGAAGTTCGAAATGAAAAAAATATTCACTAATTCATTTAAAATACAAG
>UOFO01000129.1_pt1 | contig 39547 bp, 37 predicted proteins | sample 1988801 | NCBI WGS metagenome assembly UOFO01 (sample SAMEA4712195, study PRJEB27164) | hydrothermal vent metagenome | biome: marine basaltic hydrothermal vent biome; feature: marine hydrothermal vent; material: mineral | place: Pacific Ocean | collected 2011-06-14/2011-07-23 | depth 1719 m
AAAATCATGATGATATTTTTTGTAACTATTTATTGCTGACTCGCTTTGTAAACTATTAACACTAAAGACTTCGGTTTTAAATTCATCAATCCATGCACATCCGATGATGCTTTCGATATTATCTCTGCTTTGTGCATGCAATTGCCAGCCTTTTTTATAGGCGTTAAAATAACCTTCAGCGAGATCAGACGGGATAGTAGCAGACGATATCATGACTTTTCGACCTAGCATTCCCGCTAAGTGAATAAGTCTGCCAATCGCAATTAAATCAGAGCCAGTGAAATCATCTACTTCATCAATCACCAAATCTGACGACATTAAACGCAAACACGGCAAAATATATCGTCCACCTCGCTTTGTTTCCGTCGCCGCGATGATATGATCAATGGTACAAGTCAGTATTGGCGCGTAAAGCAATTGTCGGTCTTTTTCTTTGGTTAATACTGTCGCTAAACATTCTTCCGGGATGTCGCAATCATAATCAATGGTTTCATAAAGCAGAGACTGTCTAGACTCTGAGCCGCCGTAATTAGCCTCATCTAATTCCTCTACATTTTTTTGATGGTGCAATTCTAAAACAGCTTTGGAGCCAATTAACACAGCAAGCTCTGAATTATCTAACCCTATACGTTCTCGATATTCATCACCGGTTTGCAAGGTTAACGTTCTAAGACCAAGCGCCAGAATATAACGCAGGCTGTTACCATCAACAGAGAGTGCACGCATAACTTTGGCATTTGCAAACGTCTTACCACAGCCTGTACTTGCCATATTAACGGCAAAAAAACCTTGTGCTTTTGTTGAGTTATTTTTTTTCCACTGATTTATTTTTTCAACAGCTTTATCTTGCCAGCGAAAAGCAGTTGGGCTGATTTTCTTTAATGCTCGAATATCCGAAACCATTGGTGGTTCTTTTTCAAAAGCGGGGAGTAAATAGGCTGTGCGCAATGCACTACCGGAAACGCCAACCAAATGTTCATCCAGCTTTTGTTTAAGTTGATTTGATCCATCAGTATTCGCGTATAACCCCGTATTCTCCTGCCATTTTTGATTTGCGCCCTGTGATGAGTAATAGTGGTCACCGAGCATTAAACATAATCTTGAATGATGAAGTACTAACCGGTAAGTCCCGTCATACAAAGCTGATTCAATTAAAGGCAAACTTTCTCTTAGGCGATGAGACCATTTTTTTATTTGTTGTAACCATTTAGTGGACTGGCTTAACAAACCTTTGGGGAATTCAAAACAAGAATTGACTCTATCTTGATATTCTTGTTCATTTTGTCGGTTTTCATATCCCCATTTTTGAGAAATTCTTTTTAGCGTAGTCTCAATATCTTCAGCTTTTTCATTACGCCAATCCTCTTGAGTAAGTGGAAGTCGATGGTGAGAGACAATCAACCAGGCGACTAATTTGGCCGCTGAAGGAAGATGATGCAATGAGGCAGGTTCTTGTTGTTTTACAATGCTTTTAAATTCATTTTCATTGAATTTACCATTAATTAAATAGATCAGCCAACTTTCATCTGTTTTATGTTCGCAAGTATTTATCAATGCATTTAGCAGTAAACAAGATATCCATTCATGACGAATGGGATCACCTTTATATTTATTTTTACCGTCAGGTTTAAGCTTGTTTTGAAATAATTCAGAAGCCTTTCCCCAATCATGAAACAGAGCAGAAATAGCCGTTAAAGCCTTTATCAGAGGTAAATACTTCCAGTCATTTTCGTACTGACTGTTGAGTAAGTTTTTTCGTGTGCTATTCACCGGCACCACACCTTCGCTATTAAACTTATCCCTATTTCCCACCACCCAAATCAATTCACTCCTGTTACGGCTGCGTATCCAGTGACAACTCACTGCTGTATTTTTTGAGGCCGTTTTTTTCAGCAATTTTCTAACAGCACTCAATCCTTCATTGGTAATGATTGTTTGCCAGCTATTGTCGCCTATACGATTAGCGAAGCTATCTAATACCCGTCTTGTTTTATTCAGTGCTTTTTTCTCGCACTGAGAGATAAAGGTAACCATCATTTTGAATCATGCCTTTGCTTCTCACGGTTTTTTTCATGATGCTGCAAAGCGATTATTTTCACTTCATCGAACATAAAGTCCAATGCTTTATGGTCGGTAAAGGCTTGCAGACATTGCTGTCTGAATTCTTGCTCGCTGGTATTTTCTTTGGCGCAGATAAACGCCCAGGGTAATACGAGAGTATCTTTGATTAAATCTGCCACATCAAAGACTAAAGCACCTCGTCGAGTTTTACCATGCATGACAGCAAAACCATGAGGAATGCCGAGCACCCATAATGTGCAAGCGGCAAGTCCATAGGCCAAATAATTACCATGGTTTAGAAAGTCATTGGCAAGGTCGGTGGATTCTCTTTCACGTACAAAGTCTTTTTTCTTGGTTCGGTTGGCGGCTATTTTATAAAGTCGTTTGGTCAGTTCAGCTTCTAATTGTAATAACTTACTGACTTTCTGCGCTTGCTCTATCCGTGTCTTCATATTGTTAAGTGCGGATGAAATATCTTCGTCACGCATATCGAAGCCTTCACTGATTAAATCACGGTCTTTTGCCCAGACTGTTTGCATAAACTGGATTCGAGCGATTTGAAGCTGTTTGGCAGCGGCAAGTCTTTTTTCTTCTTCAAACCAAAAAGACATCCAGCCTTGTATGTATTCTGTTGGCCGATACTCGCTTTGTGGTGTCATCCATTCAATTTCAGTAGCGGCTAGTAACGGTGTACCACCTCCCCCACAGAACCCAATTAACACGCTTGCAGATGACAGCATACGCACTGCGGCCTGGCTGATTGAGGTGCCTGTTCCTAATAAAATAACAGTAGTATTCGCAATGGGGATATTCCAATATTGATAATCTTTTTTCGCTTCGGTGAGATAGAGAACACGTCCGTCTTTTTGCATGACTCTGCATTTTTCAAGATAATAAATATTCGCTCTTTTGGAATGAAGAATTGCTTTTAAGTCCGTTAATTGTTCCATTTGTCATCCTGGCTATTATTAGATTTAAAAAAAGGAGGCCGCCTTAAGCTAAGTTAACGTACACTCACATCTGACACGAAATGGACATCCAGAACTTATGCTGGCGACGCGCAGCTACTCGTTCAGAAACAAAGTGGAACATTATTTAAGGGTCCTCTTTAGTCAGTCTAAGTAAAGTAAAATAATACTTACAACTATTGCTAAATATAAAACCAAATCGCGATGTTTATGTATTACCTGAATTCAGGTTATTAAAAAGTATAGCAGAGAAAAAATCAGTTGTAGGGCGAGTTAATGGGGTATATGCCACAGCCGACTTTTTTTCTCGGACAGGCCTATAAGTGCAAGTATACTATTGTTATTTTCCGTGATCATAAAAGCAGTAATCAGAGCATGACATTACCCTTTAACAAACATGAAAACTATAAACTGGCAACAGAAATCAAAGCCTTTACCAGAGAGCTTGGTTTTCAAGCTGTCGGTATCACCGATCCTGATCTTTCGCTTTATGAAAAAAAATATGAGCAATGGCTAAAAAAAGGCTATCACGGTGAAATGGCGTATATGTCTAAGCACGGAAAGAAACGTACGCGTCCTGTGCTGCTCATTCCTGAGGTAAAGTCTCTAATTTCTGTACGCCTGGATTATATGCCAAAGCACAGCACGGATCCTGAAGAGGTGCTCTATCAATCAGACGTGGCTTATGTTTCACGCTATGCCTTAGGCAGGGACTACCACAAGCTCATTCGTAAGAAATTACAACGCCTGGCAGAACGTATTCAAACACGGTTCGACACCCTGCACTACCGCGCCTTTGTTGACAGTGCTCCGGTAATAGAAAAAGCCATAGCAGAAAAAGCGGGACTGGGCTGGATTGCTAAACACACTAATCTGGTCAATAAAGAGGAAGGCTCCTGGTTTTTTCTCGGCGAGCTGTATACAAATATTGAACTGCCTGCAGATGAACCTGCGGTAGATCATTGTGGTCACTGTACACGTTGCATTGATATTTGTCCGACGCAAGCCATTGTTGCTCCGTACCAACTTGATGCCCGATTATGTATTTCTTATTTAACAATTGAATTCCACGGCAGTATTCCTGTGGAGCTGAGACCTCAATTAGGTAATCGTATCTATGGCTGCGATGATTGCCAATTGGTGTGCCCCTGGAACCGTTTTGCTCAATTTACGGAAGAGACCGATTTCCATCCGCGCAATAACCTGGACAACAGTAAACTGATTACGCTATTTGCATGGAATGAAACAGAGTTTTTATCCCGCACCGAAGGTTCCGCAATAAGACGCATTGGCCATACGCTTTGGTTACGTAATATTGCCGTGGCACTGGGTAACGCCACCACGTCGCCAGAGATTATTACTGCGCTTAAGCAAAGAAAAGAACATCCGTCCGAACTCGTCAGAGAACATGTTAGTTGGGCCTTGGCTCAACACGAAGACTAAATTTTGTGTAAGGGATGAGAAAAAACTTCACTATCCACCTCACGGCAATTTAAAAAATGTCTCTCTATAATGTTTCAATTCACTGATCGAATCATAAATATCAGCGAGTGCCAAATGCTCGGTATTTTTTTTAACTCCTGAAGCAATATCCGGTGCCCAACGATTAGCCAGCTCTTTAACCGTACTGACATCCAGATTGCGATAGTGGAAAAAGGCTTCCAGTCTGGGCATTAAACGCGCCATGAAACGGCGATCCTGACAAATGCTGTTACCACACATAGGTGAACTTTTGGCAGGTACATATTGCTGCAAAAACGCCAGCGTTTTTTCTTCAGCCTCAGTAAGTCGTGTTGAGCTTTCTTTCACTCTTGCGGTGAGTCCGGATTTGCCATGTTGCTTCGTATTCCATTCATCCATAGCCGTCATCACGTCATCCGGTTGATGAATGGCAAAAACAGGGCCTTCAGCCAATACATTAAGATGACTGTCGGTCATGATGGTTGCTATTTCGATGATTTGATCCTGCCCAGGGTTTAAGCCGGTCATTTCCAAGTCAATCCAGATCAGATTATTTTCCTTCTGCACAAGCGCCTCACGTTTTTGGTTTTGAATTACATGATACTATATTTACTAACTTAAGAGCGCAAACTAAAAAAAACGTAACTACTCAGCGTGTTTATATTTTGCTTCAGATCAAGGCATTTTCGCACGGAAAGAAGGCGCATATAATAATATGTAACCGATTGAGTACGAAAACAACACCGATATGGAGCAAAAGATGAATATGCTGAGTAGTTACAAAAAAAAAAACAAAGCCTGCACAAAAAAAAATAAGCTTACACAAACTACAACGGCAACACCTCTGAAAGGCCGAGCCATCGTGGTTCATGGTGAACATGTCTCAGTAGAAGACAGCCGACAGATTATCTATCGTTGCTCATTCAAGAAGCGCATTGGAACGGTTGTTTGTGGTGATCATGTGCTATGGAATGAAGCCCCGCACAAAACAGGGGTCGTTACTAAAATTCTACCTCGCCATAGTTTACTCGCACGACCTGATATTCGAGGAAAACTAAAACCCATAGCGGCCAACCTGGATCAACTGATCATCGTTGTCGCACCACGCATCAGTCATGCAAAAAACGACCTCAACACCCAGCTCACCAGCCATTGTGAATTACCCGAAACCGAACTGATTGATCGCTATATCGCCGCGGCTGAAACCGCTTCCATGACTCCCGTAATTGTATTCAATAAAATTGACCTTTTAGATGAACAACAACACGAAGAGGCGCTGATCAAATATAAAATATACGAGCAAATTGGCTATCAGACACAGATGACCAGTATGCAAAAAAATATCGGCTTACAACAACTTGGGGATCTACTCACTCACCGAACCAGTGCGTTTGTTGGTCAATCTGGTGTAGGGAAATCTTCATTAATCAATTGTTACTTACCCCATGCCAACGTCACTACAGGTACTGTGTCCGTCTTAAGTGGTTTAGGCCGTCACACCACCACCACCACAATTTTGTATCACTTGCCTGAAGGCGGCCAGCTCGTGGACTCTCCTGGCGTGCGTGAATTCGGCTTGGGGGAAATCGACAAAGCGTCTTTTGACTCACAGTTTATAGAATTTCGTCCTTATCTTGGCCTCTGCAAATTTAACAACTGCAGACACCTATCAGAACCAAAATGTGCGGTTATTGATGCGGTTCAACAAGGGGAAATAGATTCAAATCGGTTTAACAATTACCAAAAGCTGCTTAACCTATGAGGCGAGTAAATAGTTAACCGTGAGGAAAATCACACTAACATTTCGTTTAATATGCGTTTACCTCTGATCGTTTTTCCGTTCAGTTGTATACAACGACCCTCACCGGAGTCGGAGTACTCCAGATTAATAATCAAATCAGGTGATGCGATATAACCTAAACCATGATCAGGCCACTCAATGAGACTTAATACCGTTTGTTGCATTATTTCTCTTACACCCAAATATTCAAGCTCTTCAGGGTCGGATAAACGATACAAATCCATATGGTAAACGGTTAAAGCATCCAATTCATAGGGTTCGACCAAAGTATAGGTCGGACTTTTAACTCTCCCTTGGTAACCCAGACCTTCAAGCACCGCTCTTGCGAGACTGGTTTTTCCTGCGCCTAAATCTCCGTATAAATAGACAATGCCACCGCCACGCAGCAAGGGGGCGAGTCGACTTCCCAGTTTCGTGGTTGCATCAAGCGATGCCAACTCAAACTGAAGATGTTCTGTCATATCCCCCTCCCCCGTGTCAGGTTAGTTATCGCCTCTAATTTTTAGTTGAAGATAGTAAAAATGAAGAAAATGGATTGTTCAACCCAGAAAAATCAGTTGAGAGTGCTTTCAAAAAGTCTTAGCTTCACCTATAGGTGAACCACGGTTCAACTGATTTTTTTAGGTTCAAGCTAAAAACCTGGAGCTTGAAACGCCTTCATCCCACAAACTCAATAAAATGACTCAAGAATACATCCTCAAGACTGCTGAATGATATAGCGACTTAAATTAGAGCTTCTTTTCTCCGTGCCCTCTGTGGTTGGTTTTATCTTTTTTGAATGCGTTGCTTTGTACCACAGAGAAGAGCGGAGAATTGAGGCTGAAGAAAGTAAGGCGGTATAAATTCAAACTTCAGATGACAACGTCCTTGTAAAACACCACAAATTACGAAGTGGAGAATCATCAAATTATTATCGTTTTCAAACAGCTTTGCAGGAGAGAACGCCAACGGGGTGTTAGTCTTGCTCATCGATCCATGCAGCCTGAATAGCTTCCAGTAGCTTTTCTCCCGAACGCTGGGGGTCACCTTGAAAACCTTCAAGTTCGCACACCCATTGATGCAAGTCGGTAAAACGGACATAACGAGCATCTACATCAGGGTAATGATCGGTCAGTGCTATCGCTATTTCATGTATATCATTCCACTGCATACAAGAGCTTCCTATAAAATCATTTTCCTTCAGAGACCATATTAATGGTGTATTTTGGAATCTCAACCACCAGATTCTTATTTGCTACCACAGCCTGACAGCTCAATCGTGAATCAGGCTCCAGTCCCCACGCTTTATCCAATAAGTCGTCCTCAAGTTCCGTGGCTTCGGCAAGCGAATCACCTCCCTCTCGAATGATGACATGACACGTTGTACATGCGCACGATTTCTCACAGGCATGCTCTATTGGGATGTTATTTTGCAATGCCGCATCACATAGGGTCACACCCGGCTCCACTTCAATAACGGCACCTTCCGGGCAAATTTCTTCATGAGGTAAAAAAATAACTTGTGTCATAATCCAACCTCATCAATCCGCTGTCCCTTAAGAGCTGCTTGCATACTGGAATCCATCCTCTTCGCTGCAAAAGTAGTGGTTTCTTTATTTAGTTCGGAGATTAATCGTTTTATCAAAAGGTAATCATCCCCTGTCATTTTATCCGATAAATTCTGTATGGCCATCAATATAATTTCTGTTTCGTTAGTATCTAATAAACGTTCGCCATCTGTAGATAATGCCGTTTGTACGGAATCGATAAGCCGTACGGCATCCATTTGTTGTTCTTTTAGAAGTCGGCTCGCTACATCGTCAGCGGCATGCTCCATTGAGTCTCGTAACATCGCAGCAACTTCATCATCAGTTAAACCATAAGAAGGTTTAACTTGCACATTGCTTTGTACGCCGCTGGTTGATTCTTCAGCAGTCACGCTAAGCAGGCCGTCAGCGTCAACTTGAAAGGTGACCTTGATTTTTGCAGCACCGGCTGTCATCGCAGGTATTTCCCGTAAAACAAATTGTGCAAGCGAGCGACAATCATCAACTAACTCTCTTTCGCCTTGCACGGCATGCAGTTGCATCGCCGTTTGCCCATCTTTGAAGGTTGTAAATTCTTGTGCTTTCGCAACAGGAATAGGCGTGTTGCGTGGAATTATTTTCTCGACCAAACCACCCATGGTCTCTATGCCTAGAGATAAAGGTGTAATATCCAGCAATAATAAAGTTTCATCGCTATTGTTTCCTACCAGTTGATTTGCTTGACGAGCAGCACCTAAGGCAACCACTTTATCAGGGTCGATATCAACCAGGGGATTACATTTAAAAAAAGTACCCACCTTTTCTCTCACTAATGGTACGCGAGTCGCCCCACCCACCATAACCACAGCTTTAATTTCATCAAACTCTATTGAGGCATCTTTAAGCGCTCGTCGACAAGGTATCAACGTACGCTGAATCAGGGCCATTACCAGTTTTTCAAAAATCTCGCGAGTTAATACACCACGCCATGAAATTTTCTCATATACAATGTTGATCTCTACTTCGCGGTTGAATGTTAACGATTCTTTCGCTGTTCGGGCGTACTCAAAAATAGTTCGTAATAACTTAGGTTCAAGTTCATCGGCTAAAGCTGCTTGCTCGATAAGCCATTCTGCAACGACTTGATCCATATCATCTCCGCCTAATGCAGAGTCACCAGCCGTGGCAAGCACTTCAAAAACACCTCTGTTCATTTGGAGAATAGAAATGTCAAAGGTACCCCCGCCCAAGTCATAAATAACATGGATACCTTCCTCACCGCTATCCAGATCATAGGCAACCGCCGCTGCAGTGGGTTCATTTAGCAAACGTAAAACATTGAGTCCAGCAAGCCGCGCTGCATCACGTGTTGCCTGACGCTGAGCATCATCAAAATAAGCAGGGACAGTAATAACCACACCGGATAATTCGCCACCCAAGGTTTCTTCTGCTCTATCACGCAGTACCTTAAGTATTTCTGCAGACACTTCAACAGGACTAACTGGGCCTAATTCAGTACAAATACGCGGCATCCCTGAATCTGTATCTACAAACTGATAAGGCAAATGATTTGCTGTATGGTTAACATCCGTCAAACCTCGGCCCATCAATCGTTTGACCGAAGCAATCGTATTCAATGGGTCAACAGCCGCCTTGGATTTTGCGATTGCACCCACTTCAACACCCGCATATTTACTATAACGAACGACAGACGACAGCAAGCATTGACCTTCGCTATCAGGCAATACTTCGGCTACACCACTGCGGACAGCGGCAACCAGTGAATGTGTCGTGCCAAGGTCAATTCCGACTGATAATCGGTGTTGGTGAGGTGCTGTAGATTGTCCTGGCTCGGTAATTTGTAATAATGCCATAATATCCTTAGGGTCTGTAAACAGATAACTTAACATTCTACAGTTCAAGGCGAAAAATGTGAATTTACAAGGGTAAATGATCATTCTTTAACGCCGAAATAACGGATTGCAGGGGTGAGCTGAGTAGTTACGTTAAATTAATTCCGAGACTTCGTCATACAGTTTCGAAAAAAATTGGTATTTGTCCAATAAATCCCCTGCTACCTTCATATTATCTGCTGTATCAATATGCTGAAAACAGGTGCTCAAGTCGGCCAGAATCGTCTGTTGCCTTGACTCAATTTTGTCTATAAATATTGTCAAATGATTAATATCAAGGGGAGTTATTTCTTTAATTTCGTCAAACTCTTCCCGCAATAACATTTGTTCTATTAATAATTCCGAATCCTGTACAGTATGAGCAGGTTCGCTTACTTCTGTGGAAAACAAACTTAATAAATAACGTCCACGTTGCAAGGGATCTTTCAGTGTTAAATAAGCATGATTGATTTGTGCTGAAATTTGTACCGCTAAACGCCGCTCCTGGGCAGTGCCACCAACATAATTATCTGGATGCACCGCAGATTGTAAATTTCGATAACGGGTTCTTAAATCTTTAGGGGATAATTCAAACTGAACAGGAAGATCAAACAGCTCAAAATAATTTTTTTGCAAAAAATCAGTCATATATTTTTAGACTAGACGCTAAAGCTCTCACCACATCCACACATATCTTTCACATTTGGATTACTGAACTTAAACCCTTCATTCAAACCTTCACGCCCGTAATCAAGTTCGGTACCATCAAGATAGAGCAAACTCTTTACATCAACAATAACTTTAACACCTTGATCTTCAAAAACGGTATCGTCTGCTTCAATTTTATCCACAAACTCCAGAACATAAGCCATACCTGAACAGCCTGTTGTTTTAACGCCTAAGCGCACGCCAACACCATGACCTCGGGTATCTAAAAATGATTTAACGCGAGCCACCGCAGCCGCACTCATTGTGATCGCCATTTTACCTAAAGGCTCCCTGGTTTATTTTGAAGTTCATTATCTTTTGAAGTATCGCCGAGTCTATCCAAAAATAGACTTCTAGTGAGCAGCCCACTTCACTTTTGAAATATCTATACCGTCTTTATACATATCCCATAAAGGTGACAATTCTCGTAGTTTTGTTACCCGTTCACGAACCAAATTTATGATGTAATCCACTTCGTCCTCTGTTGTAAAACGACCCATAGTAAAACGCAATGAGCTGTGAGCAAGTTCATCACTGCGTCCAATAGCACGCAGCACATAAGAAGGCTCCAGACTGGCAGACGTGCAAGCTGAACCTGACGACAGTGCAATATCCTTTAATGCCATAATCAATGATTCACCTTCAACATAGTTGAAACTAAGATTGAGGTTACCCGCCACTCTATGCTTCAAATCGCCATTGACATAAACTTCTTCCATGTCATTTAAACCATTATAGAGTTTATCTCTGAGAGATTTTAGACGAACATTTTCTGCTGCCATCTCAGCTTTCGCAATACGAAAGGCTTCGCCCATACCCACGATCTGATGCGTTGCCAGTGTACCTGAACGCATTCCCCGCTCATGTCCACCACCGTGTGTTTGTGCTTCAATCCGCACTCGCGGCTTACGACTAACATAAAGTGCACCAATACCTTTTGGACCGTAAATTTTATGTGCGGAAAAGGACATTAAATCTACTTTCATGTGCTGCAAGTTTATATCTATTTTTCCTGCGCTTTGTGCCGCGTCCACATGAAATAATATGCCTCGTTCTCTGGCCATTTCACCAATTTCAGCAATATCTTGAATCACCCCTATCTCATTATTAACATGCATAATAGAGATCAATATTGTATCTTCTCTGATCGCAGCAGCCAGCTTTTTAAGATCTAACAAACCATTAGTTTCAGGATCAAGATAGCTGACATCGTAACCTTCTCGCTCTAACTGACGATAACAATCGAGCACTGCTTTATGCTCTGTTTTCAAAGTAATGAGGTGACGCCCTTTCTTTTGATAAAAATGAGCAACCCCTTTGATCGCCAAATTATTAGATTCCGTAGCTCCAGAAGTCCAGACGATCTCTTTTGGATCTGCACCCAGCAACGCAGCAACGTGTCCACGTGCTTCTTCTACCGCGTGGTCTGCTGCCCAGCCAAAGGTATGTGATCGAGAGGACGGATTACCAAAATTGCCTTCTATAGTAAGGCAGTTCATCATTTTCTCTGCTACTCGCGGATCAACAGGGGTGGTTGCTGAATAATCTAAATATATGGGTAATTTCATTTTCTCTTTCTCTAAACCTACAATGCTCTAACTTGCTAAAGACGGGGGTTCTTCTTTTTTACTGCTAAACGGTTGCTGTTGTGTGATGGTTGCTTCTTGAGGTTCCGCAGATTCTCGTTGACGACGACGCTCAACCAATTGTCCCAGTGTTATTCCCCCCAGGAACTGGTGTATTCGCATACTCAAATCTTCCCACAGCTCATGTGTTAAACAAGGCCGACCATCGTGACAATCGTGTGAACCACCACAACGAGTTACATTTACTTTTTCATCTATAGCGACAATAATGTCAACTACAGAGATCTCCTTGGCACCCCGACTTAGCCGATATCCTCCACCGGGGCCTCTGGCACTATCTACTAAGCTTTGCTTGCGTAACCGCGCAAACAATTGCTCCAGATAAGACAATGAAATTCCTTGTCTTTTTGAAATTTCGGCTAATGGAACCGGGCGATCTGTTGCATTCAACGCCAAATCCAGCATAGCCGTCACTGCGTATCGACCTTTTGTTGTTAATCTCATAAAAAACCCTCTAATGTCTTATTTAACGTAAGGACAATCGTGATTGTACCTTGTTAAGATTGACAATCAACTTTTATTCACATTCTTTAGACTATCATCAGGTAAAGTCGCTTTAATTTCTTGAGTATCAAGATCTGGTATCTTCATATCCGTTAAACTACCGCCCAACTCATTAATTGAACTACACATGGAATCCATTTTCACATCCATGTCATGAATGTGATCCAGCATGCAATTAATGGCATGTACTACAGGGTCAGGCATATCTTGTGTCGATCCGTAGGCATCAAAACCCATTTTTTCTGCAATTTCTCGCCGATGGCTTGCCTCGTCCTTCACTTCATTACGAACAATTCGCCCAGGCACACCAACAACCGTCATATTAGTCGGCACATCTTTCACCACCACAGCATTGGAACCTATTCGTGCACCCTCACCAATCAACAAGGGCCCTAACACTTTCGCACCAGCACCGACAATGACGTTATTACTTAATGTAGGATGCCGCTTGCCTTTCTTCCAGCTCGTTCCACCCAAGGTAACACCATGATATAACGTACAATCATCACCAATTTGTGCTGTCTCACCAATAACAACGCCCATACCGTGATCAATAAAAAAACGGCAGCCAATAACAGCACCGGGGTGAATTTCCACACCTGTAAACAGGCGAGCTATATTTGACAACACTCTGGCAACCCACTTCATCCCCCATTTCCATAAGAGATGACTGATGCGATGCACCATAACAGCATGCAAACCTGGGTAAGTTGTCAGTACTTCAAACTTGGTTCGAGCTGCTGGATCACGCTCAAAAACACAATTAATATCTTCACTTATATGACGAAATACCATGCTATGACGGTATCCTATGCGCAACGTTACTATTTATATTGTTCACTATACACAATACCTGACTAAATTACTATGTCTTTGTCTTTTTACGCTAATTCAATACTTAAATTTTAACGAAGACTCGTGCCAATTTGTATTACTTTTTTATTATAACCACTCAGGTCACCCTTGAAGTCCGTTATTTCGTCGTTAAAAAATAATTATTTACCTCTGTAAACTCACATTTTCAGCCTTGAATTAACGACAAACAGAGCCAACCTAAGCAGTTACTGCTCGTTTTAGTTACTCGATTCTGAGTAGCGAATCAGGCCGGTTACTATGAAACCTTTAGTTTATTTTGCACCATCGAAAGCAAGCCTCGTAAAATATTTAGCTCATCGACATCCAGCTTCGACCGAGCAAATAAACGGCGCAGTCGCCGTATCACTGTCTTAGGGTTACCCGGTTCAATAAATCCTGTTTCTTCCATTACTCGTTTGAAATGTCCAATCAGACCTGCCAACTCATCATTAGTCACCACACGTATTTCATTCAAATCTTTATCGGCTTGCTCATATTTGCTTACTTTGTTTTTAATTATTTGCAATTGCAGTTCGTAAGCAAATATTTGTGCTGCCGCAGCGATGTTCAAGGAGGTATAATCAGGATTACTTGGTATAGACACAAGGTAATTACACCTGGCTATTTCATCATTAGTTAAGCCTGAGTTTTCGCGACCAAAAACAATCGCTACAGCTGCGCCCGGGCTCGCTTTTGCAATAGTTTCAATACTTTCTCGTGGTGTTAATGTTGGCCAGGATAACCGACGAGCACGAGCACTGGAACCAAAAACCAACTCACAACCTTTTAACGCTTCATCTAAAGTTTCGCATAGAGTCGCGCTTTCTAAAAGATCATCGGCACCGGATGCACGCGCTGTTGCATCAGCATGAGGAAAACACTTGGGTTCAACTAAATATAATTCGCTTAAACTCATGTTCTTCATTGCACGTGCAACGGCGCCAATATTACCCGGATGTGAAGTATTCACCAACACAAAACGAACGCTACAATTCATTATCTTCCTAAAAAATAGTTGAAAAAAAACATCTTAACTCATCATATAACGCAGGTTAGGCTGAACTCCATAGTGTAACAGGGTTTCCAATATTCATAACCAAGCACGCGGTTAAAGAAGCCCGTGAAAAATTAAGATAATGAAGCTCTCAATTATGAAACGGGCAATGAGGACGATAAAGTATAAGAAAAGAACAACGTAACTACTCAGCGTGTTTATATTTTGTTTCAGACCAAGGCGTTTTCGCACGGGAAGAGGGCAAATATAGAAATATGTAACCGATTGAGTACGAAAACAACGTAGATATGGAGCAAAAGATGAATACGCTGAGTAGTTACAGAACAACTACCCAAAAAAAATGTAGTAACCCATGTTAAAAAAACTTTCTCTACTTATTCTGGTGCTTATTGTGTCATTGGCAACATCTAATGCTATTGCTGAAATCTACTATTGGACTGATAATAACGGCGTAAGCCATTTTAGCGATAGGAAAATAGAAACGCGGGCTCAAAGTAAGACCCTAAAAGAGCCTAATCAATATAAGTATAAAGCACCACCCTCGACACCCAAAAACAAACAAAAAATGAAGAACAAAGTGATTTTATACACCACATCATGGTGCCCTTATTGCAAAAAAGCCCGGCAATACTTAACAAAATCAAGGATAAAATTTACTGAATACGATATTGAAAAAAACAGGCAAGCCCAAACCGTTAAAAACAAACTGGATCGTCAATATAATCGGAGTGGCGTACCTCTATTAATCTGGGGAGAACATGTTGTATATGGGTATAACTCCAGACACTACAGCGCAATTTTTAAAACTGCAGCCCAACCCTAATTGTTTTTCCTCAGCAGCAATGCCTTGCCACTGTGCATCATCTCTAAACTGCCAAGAAAAGACATGCCTAACAATACGTCAACCGGAAAATCTCCATCAATCACTACGGCATTGATATTACGCAGCTCGATTTCACCAACTTTTACCGAGTTCAGTTTAATATTATAAGCTACCGCTATTCCAGACGCAGTACTGACCTGGCTACGTTGACCAATATAACGAAAATCGATGCCCAGGCGCTGAGCCTGATTAGCATTCATCGCAACGGATGTTGCCCCCGTATCAACCAGAAAATTAACCAGGTGACCATTAATGCTACCCGTTGTGAAATACATCCCATTGCGGTCTCCCCAAACTTTCACTTCAGTAGTCGCCGGTTGAACATAGCCGGTACTGATGTGCATTCCGAGATAAAAGGTTTCTTTTTTACCATCAATCATAAGATCCGCAGTTTCGCTGTCTGATGATAATAAAGTCACACCTTCCGGACTTTCTATACCCTGAACTAAAACTCGACGCTTACCATCAAGCATGACTACTGCTTTATTAGTAAATAAAGCAACAACTGTAATATCTTGTACCGCAATAGACGCAGGAGAAACGAATATGAGCACAAACAACATAAAAAATGATTTTTTGTTTATCGATACCAATTTCATCTTCATGACGCCAGCATACAAAGTTATTGTGTACTCACACCTAAATGACGATAGGCTTCCTGGAGCACGGGTAAAAGTGTGTTCTGAGCATCAAGGACAGCCACTCTTTCCAGGCTGTACCTCAAGAGATAAAGATGTTTCTCACTAGGCCTGTTTTTTTGCATGACCTTAATTAAAGTTTGCGCTAATGCAAGATTAATCTTAATGCTATTGGGTGTGTTTTTGCTGCTCTTTTGAAAATGATCAATCGCCGCATCAAACGTGCCTTGATTAACCAAACCTACACCAGCCTCAACAATCTTCTGCATTTCCTCTATTGCCTTTTGAATTAACTTTTCACAATCTTCTGACCGGGCAGCATCGACATAATATTCTTTTGCTTGATTATGCAGCTCTGTCTCTTCATGGTTATTTTTCACCAACATAGTAATCAAGCTATCCGCTAACTCACTTCGCTTTGCATTAAGTGCGATGCGAATAACATCTAGGGTGAAGGTATTGGATAATACCGTTGTTTTTTTCACTAATGCCGTTGCCGCATCTAAAGCTTGTGAAGCTTGTGCGCCCTCCCCCGTATTGCTATACACATCGCTCTCAGTCACCAATCCTTGCAATAGAGCCTGTTTATTATGTTTATAGTCTTCTTTTAAATTGGCCAGTATTCGCAATGCATTTTTGCTGTCTTTTTTGGCCAAATAAACTTTAGCTAACCCGACATAGTCATCTGCTGTTTTATGAACCGATCCTTTCCCTATTTTGATAATTCGTTTATAGGCCTTTTCTGCAACATCAAAGTTATTATTGTCATAGGCGATACGTGCCAAGTGTTTTTGGCGTAGAATTGCTTTGGGTGATTGCTCAATCGCCTCTTCAAGAATACGCTGTGCATTTTGATTATCGTCAATCTTTTCATACACACTCGCTAGCAAATCATAAGCTTCAACTAATGCAGGCATCGTTTCAATAGATTTACTTAATACATCTTTAGCCGATTCAAAATCATGATTTTTTATTAGCATACGTCCGTGTCCAAGCTGCGCCCAGGCAATAGAGCGAACGTCGAGCACTTTCAGATAAATGGCATCCGCTTCGTTCCATAAATTTTGTCGTTCAAACAAGTCTGCTTTGATTTGAAGAAGTTCTAATGTTTCACGATGAGCGAGTTTTTCATTGGTAACATCAAGGGCTTTTACATAATCTTGTTTATCACGCGCAAGAAATATTTCTCTCAATTCTTTTTTTCGAGCTTGAATTTTTAATGTTCGAACAGCAAATTCCTGCTTGGCAAAAGGTTTCGTCAAATACTCATCTGGCTTATACTCTAAAGCACCCATCACCATTTCAACGGTTGTTTCAGCCGTAATCATCATCCATATCGTAGTACTGCTAATGTATTTTCTATATTTGGCCTCTTCCAGAATTTGTTGTCCATCTTTACCATCACCGAGGTTATAATCGCACAACACAAGATCAAATTTTCTACCGGCCATTTTTTCTAGAGCTTCTTCAGCGTCTTTAGCCGTTTCTAGAGTCTTTGCCCTGAATGATTCGACCGTACGCCTCATCATGGATCGCATTTCTACAAAATCATCAATAATTAATATCTTTAAACCTGACAAATCCAGGTCATAGGGGTTGGGTTGCCCCGGCTTGAGAATCATGATCATACCTCTGCTTGTGAAAACAATCTCTAACTTGTTATTTATCGACGCATTTAATCAGTTCGTGAATAACAGAATAAAAAACCTGCCACGTTACTCAAATCAGAGTCGCGTCCAACTGATTTTTCTAGATAAAATGTTGTAAAATGAAATATTTAGAATCTCAATGGAGTTTTATCATGTCACTGACCCCGTCTACCATGCTGGATTTAGGCACCTCTGCACCTGATTTCACCCTACCCGAAGCCCATGGAGGCACAGTGAGTCTTAATGATTCTAGTGGGGCTAAAGCTTTGCTGGTCATGTTCATATGCAATCACTGTCCCTATGTGATTCATTTGCGTCAAGCGCTTAAAGAGTTAGCGACTGAGTATAAGTCTAAGGATGTTGCTGTAATCGCCATTAATAGCAATGATACGGATAATTACCCTGACGACAGTTTTGAAAAAATGAAAGATGAAGCTTACCCCTTTCCTTATCTTTTTGATGAAAGCCAGCAAGTAGCCAAAGCTTATCAAGCCGCGTGCACCCCCGATTTTTTTCTTTTTGATTCGCATAAAAAACTGGTTTACCGCGGTCAATTTGATGAAACCCGACCCAATCGACCAAGCCGACCGGCACCAGAACTGCCCATTACAGGAAAAGACATGCGAGCCGCACTGGATGCTCTCTTGGCTGGTGGCACTCCCACAGCGGATCAAATACCCAGCGTCGGCTGTAACATTAAATGGAAAGCAGGGAATGAAGTATAAATAGAACTAACTCGAAAACACATGAAACGAAGATACTAACGTACTTTACACAAATCACTTTTTTATTTTAGTGATAAATTTTCGGTCAGATTAAGCACCTCGAGTAAAATCTCAACCGAATTTTGTTCGTTTTTTAAACTTAGGAACGTGCACGGAATAAGTTAGGCATATAGCGCCCAGATTTAGTTTGCGCTGGTATGTTCTGACTGAACAAAAGTGAAGGAATAGTCGCTCTATTTCAAGGTTTTGTAATGGAAGAACGTGCTAGCGCTGGCTAAAGATAGGATGCAAGATGCTTAATTTATTTCGTGCACATTCCTTAATCAGCACCTTTTTCTGGCGCATAATGCTAAAAAGGCATCCCGCCTCCTGGTGACATACGACCTTTCATGCCTCGTAACATATTTTTCATGCCGCCTTTCGACATTTTTTTCATCATTTTTTGCATTTGTGTAAATTGCTTAAGCAGACGATTCACATCCTGTATTTGAGTGCCTGAACCCGCTGCAATACGACGCTTTCTTGATCCTCTTATCAACTTGGGAGACCTTCTTTCTTTGGGCGTCATCGAGTTGATGATCGCTTCTTGCCGCTTGAATTCTTTATCGTTAATCTGACTTTTCACCTGATCAGGCACATCTCCCATCCCCGGCAGTTTATCTACCAGCTTGGAAATACCACCCATATTCTGCATTTGCTGGATCTGGGAACGAAAATCTTCCAATGTGAAACTTTTTCCTTTTTTCAGCTTCTTCGCTAATCTTTCTGCTTCCTCACGATCAACATTAAGTTCAGCTTGTTCTACCAGACTGAGGACATCTCCCATGCCTAAAATACGCGAGGCAATTCGATCAGGATGAAAGGCTTCTAACGCGTCGGTCTTCTCACCGACACCCAGAAATTTAATGGGCTTTCCGGTAATTTCTCGTAAGGACAGTGCTGCACCACCTCGCGCATCTCCGTCTGTTTTCGTGAGGATCACCCCAGTTAGGGGCAAGGTATCGTTAAAGGCTTTAGCCGTATTCGCCGCATCTTGTCCTGTCATACTATCAACAACGAACAGAGTCTCTACAGGATCGATGGCTTCATGAATGTTTTTGATTTCGGACATCATATCCGCATCAATATGGAGACGACCCGCCGTATCGACAATAACCACGTCTATCATGTGTTTTTTAGCATACTTCAATGCAGCTTTGGCTATTTTTACCGGTTTGTCTTCTGTTGTGCTTGGAAAAAACTCAGCGTTGACCTCACCCGCCAGGGTTTTGAGCTGTTCTATCGCGGCGGGACGATAGATATCGCAACTCGTCACCAAAATGCTCTTTTTTTCGCGCTCTTTTAAGAATCGCGCCAACTTGGCCACACTGGTCGTTTTACCGGAACCTTGCAAGCCGGCCATCAACACGACAGCAGGAGGTTGAGCAGCCAAATTTAAGGATTCATTAGCCTCTCCCATAACGGCGACTAATTCATCATTGACCACTTTGATAAAAGCTTGACCTGGAGACAAGCTTTTCATCACCTCCTGACCAATAGCACGTTCACGAACTTTCTCTACAAAAGTACGTACCACAGACAACGCAACATCGGCTTCCAGTAAAGCCATGCGTACTTCACGTAATGCATCTTTGATATTGTCGTCGGTTAATCGACCCTGACCACGCAACCGCTTAATTGTTTGACCCAAACGATCCGACAAATTATCAAACATGACAAAAAATCCTTACTGAAATAAATTATGAATTTGAGATTATAACCCGAAAAGGAAGTGCTATTTGAATTGAAACTTCTCGCCTACCTGGAGTTGATGCAGATCGCGGTCACCAAAAAGCTGTTTACACTCAGAGAATATCGTCTCTTCTTCGCCAGGCTTGGTATGCGTTAAATAAACAGGGGGGCGATGCTTTAACTGAATAATATCTTCCGCTAACGTTTTTGAGCAATAATGCCGCGCCTTTTTGCTCAATGCCTCCTCTTTATTCGGAAAAGCCGCTTCAACAATCAGAAGATCAAGAGAAGCATGCTTATTAAGTGCAGCCCAAAAGGTATTGTTGTTCGCTGTATCGCCACTGAATGCGAAAGAACCCCCTTGACTGGATTCCACTCTATAGCCCACAGCGGGCACAATATGGTTAACTGGGATCATTTCTATAGTACGCCCTGCGATATCAATCACCGAACCCGGAGCCATCTCTTGATAGGCCATAACCGGCTTGGCTGCCGTCGGTAACGTACTAAAGTCAGGCCAAATATCCCAATTGAAGATATGATCTTTAAGTACTTTTAAGGTTGCCGGTTGCGCATGAACCAGAATAGGGGAATGAATTCGATCGAAGATACTATCAACCATTAACGGGAGAAAACTTAAATGATCCAAATGTGAATGGGTAAGAAACACATGGCGAATAGCCGCCATTTCGTCCAGAGTCAAATCACCCACACCGCTCCCTGCATCAATGAGGATATCGGTATCGACCAAAAAAGAAGTGGTTCGACGATTGACACCAATGCCGCCACTGCAACCTAAAACACGTAGTTCCATCTGTTTGTTTTACCGTACAAATCCGTTCTCTGTGATGCTAACAGCAAGCAGTAACGACAACAAGCCCTTGAACCTAGAAAAATTATTGCACTCTCTGCTACGTTCGCGTACTCTTTTGGCAAACAGAAGTCGGCAACCATAAACGTAAAATCACATCATTAGCGAACATGTCTATTTTCAAAAAAAAAATCCGCGCACCCCGATTCAATCAACGAGATAGATGTGCCATAAGTCTTACATCGTACAAAAAATATAAAACATGAGTACTATTTTTTTTGGATCTACCGCTGTAATCCTCTATTTTTGGGTCACTTTTCGCTTGGGTACACGACTATCAAAAGGTATAGATGGCGTTAAAGGCAAAAAATTACCCATTGCAGTAGGAATGGGAGCCGCGACACTTCATGGGCTCGTTGTCTACGCCACGCTTATAACCGAATCTGGCCTTAACTTAAGTTTTTTCAATGCCTTATCATTGCTGACGTGGTTGGTCGCATTCCTTTTATTGGTTGCCGCTATTACCAAGCCCATAGAGCACTTAGGTCTCGTTATACTGCCTTTGGCAGCGATATCGACCGCACTCTCTTTAATTTTCCCAGCAGGCCAGACGCATTTAAATGATGCTCAGGTTGGTCTGGATCTGCATATTTTAATTTCAATACTCGCCTTTAGCCTACTCAACATTGCTGCGATACAAGCTTTATTGCTGGCGATACAAAATAAACATTTACACAACCGACAACCGGGGGGCTTTGTCAGAGCACTCCCCCCATTACAAACCATGGAACAGTTGCTCTTTCAAATGATAGGCGCAGGCTTCTTTTTGCAGACCCTCTCATTAGCAAGTGGTTTTGTTTTCTTAGACGATATGTTTGCTCAGCATATGGTGCACAAAACCATACTTGCACTCGCGGCCTGGCTATTTTTTGCGACTTTATTATGGGGGCACTGGCGCTACGGATGGCGTGGAAAAACAGCCGTACGCTGGACTTTAGGCGGGTTTTCTATGCTTTTGCTCGCGTATTTTGGCAGTAAACTTGTATTTGAACTTGTCTTAGGGCGATAAATTTACCCATAATGAACGACATTCCCTTAGCCACACTGTTTATTACAATTTTCATCTTAATCTTGTTCTCTGCGTTTTTCTCGTCGACAGAAACCGCCATGATGAGCATCAATCGCTATCGCTTACGTCACCGTGCAAAAATGAAACACCCAGGCGCTCTGCGGGTACAAACCTTGCTAGACAGACCCGACCGCTTAATTGGCCTTATATTACTAGGCAATAATTTTGTTAATATTCTCGCTTCGGCTATCGCTACGATGATTGCACTACGCTTGCTGGGCGAAGGCGGAATTGCAATATCTACCGCAATACTTACCATCGTTATTCTTATTTTTGCTGAAGTCACGCCCAAAACACTCGCCGCGATGTATCCCGAACGTTTCGCCTATCCGGCATCCTATATCTACATCCCGCTTCTAAAAACATTTTACCCTATAGTCTGGCTCATCAGCATAATCACCAACGGTCTGTTTAAACTTATGGGAATACGCAAAGGCGAAGGCGCACTGCAACAACTTAGCCGAGATGAACTACGTACTGTAGTCAATGAAGCAGGGGCACTGATCCCTCAACGCCATCAACAAATGTTAGTGGGGATATTAGATCTTGAAAAAGCAACCGTAGAAGACATCATGGTACCTCGTTCTGAAATTGTTGGTATCGATTTAGAAGACAACTGGAACACTATTTTAAGCCAATTAAGCACCAGTCAACACACCCGCCTACCTATATACAATAATGATATTGACGGTGTAGTAGGCATGATTCATATGAGAAATATTTTGCATCACTATACAAGTGGTGACCTCAATGCGGACACATTAATTCAACTGGCCAGTAAACCTTTTTTTGTACCCCAGGGAACGTCACTCAACAATCAATTACTCAACTTCCAGAAAAACAAACACAGAACAGGTTTGGTAGTCGATGAATATGGGGATATTCTCGGCCTGGTAACATTAGAAGACATACTGGAAGAAATAGTCGGTGAGTTTACAACAGACGTATCCGTTACCAGCCCTGATGTACACAAACAAAGTGATGATTCTTACCTGGTAACGGGAACAGCCAACATCCGGGAAATTAACCGAACAATGAAATGGCATCTGCCCACTGAAGGCCCAAAAACAATAAATGGACTGGTTTTAGAACATTTAGAATCTATTCCTGTACCAGGAACCAGCCTGCTCATTGAAAACTACCCTTTTGAAATTGTGCAAACTGCTGAAAATGCGGTCAAGATGGTTCGCATACTTCCTCGACTAAGTTCTGAGCATTTTAGGTAGACCCATTCACTTAAAATTTTGAGAAACTTTGACCAACTGAATATTCTGATTTTTGGTTACGGCAAGACAGGACCTTAGCTACTACACTTTTCCAGCTCAGGTTGATAGGTACAACAACGATTCCGCCCACTGTGTTTTGCGTGATAAAGGGCTTTATCTGCTCTAGCAATCAAACTCTCCAAAGCATCGTCGGCAACAGGCTGTAAACACATGACACCAATACTCACCGTAACAACATCAGACACCTTGGAATACTCATGTTTTATCAACAACGCTTCAACGAATTCGCGAACCGTTTCGGCAATAAGCAACGCACCTTCCATATTCGTATTGGGTAAAACCACTGAAAACTCTTCTCCTCCATAGCGTGCAACAACATCACTCGCACGCTTGAGTCCGGCCTCCAGCGCTACAGCGATTTGTTGCAAACATAGATCACCTTGCTGATGACCATAATTGTCATTGAAGGGTTTAAAAAAATCTACATCAATGATCAGCAAGCCCAGATTTTTTTTCTCCCGTATGGCGCGATACCATTCCTTGGATAAATAATTATCAAATCCTCGGCGATTCAATATACCAGTCAAAGCATCCCGACAAGATAATACCTCCAGCTCCCTGTTTTTTCTTTCTAACTCAGCCTTTAATTGTGTTAAATCTTTGTATGCAGCATCTCTTTGCTGCTGAGCAAGATAGCTTCGGGAGTGTGCTTTGAGTCGCGCAATGACTTCTATTTTATCGGGAAATTTTACTAAATAATCACTGGCACCCATGGCAAAAGCTTCACTTTTAATCTTTGGGTCTTCTTTTGTAGTTAAAACAATAACGGGGATAGATCGAGCTTCTTTATCTTTTTGAAACTGCTTTAATAAACTCAATCCATCGACATCAGGCATAACCAAATCCTGTAAGATTACAGTGGGCCTAAAAGATTGAACCTCAATAAGAGCGCGACTGGGGTCAGAGCAGTAATGCATTTCTATCTCAGCATCATCCATTACCATGCGACGAAATGCCTCAGCAATAATACGCTGATCATCAATTAACAACACTCTCACAGCAATGTTGTTTTTAGGTGATAATAATTCTTCGTTATCGGCTGTCGTCATACTTTCACCCAAACTTTTCCAACCCAGCTCAGTATTTGATCAATCATTTCTTCAGGCGTTATCACCAAATCAGCGGCACCCAGCTTCACAGCCGCCTTTGGCATTCCGTAAACAGCACAACTCTCCTTGTTTTGAACCAGTGTTGTCACACCGCTACTATGCAATTTTAACAAACCCTCGGCACCATCGGCACCCATACCCGTCAACATTAAAGCAATCACATTACCACTCCAGTGTTTATGTATAGAATCAAAAAATACATCTACCGAAGGACGATAAACTTTATCAACAGGATTGCTGCAATATGAAATTCTACTTTCAGAATTCAGAACCAGATGATCATTTGTTTTTGCAATCAACACCTCGCCCACTACCGGCGCATCACCCTTAACGGCAATACGCACCTTTAACTTAGACTGTTCATCAAGCCAAAGTGCCAATTCATCCGCAAAACGTTCATCAACATGCTGAACTATAATGATCGCAGCCTGCAATGTTTCCGGCAATGCTGATAGAATGGTTGCCAGCACGGCAGGACCACCCGACGATGCACCGATCACAATAAGTGGAACGGCAGGAGGCTGGAATTGTTTAGTATCCCGCACAACATTAGCGGACTCAGAAACATTCATATCCTGGGTAAGTGATCGAATAATAGATATTTTATGTAGCAGCTCTTGACCCCCAAGCAAATCCCCGGACAGACCCAGCTGAGGTGTATTCACTGCATCCAATGCGCCTTGGCCCATGGCTTCAAAAGTTCGCGCCGCATGTTGTTGTACATCACTGGTTACTACCAAAACGGGGCAAGCGGCCTGTGACATAATCTGCCGCGTCGCTTCTATACCATTCATTTCAGGCATATATAAGTCCATCAAGATAATATCCGGTCGATCAATCAAACAGGCGGCTACCGCTTCCACCCCATTATGTGCAATCCATGCCACATTATGCCCGCCCGAAATAACAATTTTGCGCAAGCAGTCGACAGCAAACAAACTGTCATTGACAATCGCTACCCGCATAAGCATTCCTTTTGCGCTTTATCCATTATTTTTCCAACAAGCTACCAACGGCATTGCATAGCGCATCATCGTGAAAATTTGCTTTTTCTAAAAAATAGTCGGCTCCGAGTGTTAATGCGCGATCCTTATCCTCTATCTTGTCTTTATACGACACAATCATTACTGGTATATTGCTGAGTGCAGGGTCTGTTTTTATAAGCTTGGTCAGTTGAAACCCATTCATTCTCGGCATATCTAAATCCGTTATCACAATATCAAATACGCTCTTACGTACTGCATTCCAGCCAGCCAAACCATCTACAGCAACTTCTACGTCATAACCTGAAGCGAGCAACAATTTACGTTCTATTTCTCTTACTGTAATAGAATCATCGACGACCAGAATACGTTTTTTGTAGGGTGATTTATCTTTGCTTTCATTTTTTCCTAAAATTATAGCTTCCCCCGTCTCAATAATATTCCGGGTAGTCTGAATGATATCGTCAACATTAATAATTAATATTGGTGAACCGTCTTCTTCCATAAATGCAGCCGCTGCAATATCTTGAACTGTACCTAATTGGGCAGGCAATCGCTTTACAACCAACTCCTTTTCCACCAAAAACTGCTCGACAACAACCCCCAAATTCAGCTCCTGACTGGCTACCACAAGCACGGATAGTACACGAGACATAGACTGTTTATTTTCTATATCTAAGATGCTTTCGGCAGACACTAACAACGTTTCTATGCCTTCAATAATGGCGTATTGCTGATTGTTTTTTTGATAAGTCTCACCTAGGGAAAGCTGAATAACCGTATCAATTCTCGCCAAGGGAAAAGCGTAAGGTTCGCCACTTATTTTAACCAATAAAGAAGGAACTACAGATAAAGTAAGCGGTAAACGCATTTTAAATTGCGTCCCCTGACCTGGCACGGACTCCAATTCAATTCCGCCTCCCATGGCTTGCATAACATCCCGTACAATATCCAGCCCCACACCTCTTCCTGATAACGAGCTGACTTCATTCTTGGTTGAAAAACCAGGTAAAAACATAAACTCAGTCAACTCTTGTTCGCTAAGCTGATCAACCACTTCTCGCTTCGCTAGTTTTTTCGCGACAATTTTCTCTTTAAGTTGAGAAAAATCAATTCCTTTACCATCATCAGACAATGATATATACAACATTCCGCCTTGATGATAAGCCGACAATATCAACCTCCCCTCCCTGGGTTTTCCTATAGCCTCTCGGGTCTCGGGATCCTCTATTCCGTGATCAATAGCATTGTTTAACAAGTGGCTCAATGGTGCTTCAATTCGTTCCAAAACATCGCGATCAACCTTAGTATCCAACCCATCCATATCAAGTGAAACATCTTTACCCAATGAACGCGCAACATCACGAATAATCCTGGGCAGAGTATTAACACCATCTTTAAATGGACGCATGCGACAAGCAATGACTTGACCATGCAAGCGACTGGCTAAACTTTCAGCTTTAACATCATACGCTTCCAGTTCCGCCGCTCTTTCTGCAGCACTATTTCGAGTAGCAAGTGCATGCTGCCTAATTTCATTTATTTTTTGTATTACACTTTTATCAGCACGACGATTGATTAATTCTTCCATTAAAAAATCAACCATCGAGGCCAACTCCCATTGATCTCTTTTTTGTCGTTGCAGCGAGCGGGTAAAGGGTCTCAACCATTTTGCTTGAACCATATACTCACCCGTCAATGCAATCAATTGATCGAGCCGTTCACTGGATATTCTAAGCGTTCTATCTTGATCTCTGTCTCCCGTTTTAGTTGGTTTTTTCGTATCGATATAACACACAGGCAAAATTTCCGCATCCAAGTCATCTCTTCTTTCTGAGAGATTGTCAGTTTGATCGGATCGTATATATTCTACTTCTGAGGTTTGGAGTTTACTAATAAGCGATTCCATCTCAAATTTTATTGCATCACATTGTGTGCATTTCAAGACAGAAATGTCATCATCTTGCTCATAAGTCATAGCAAGTTTGCTAATGAGGTCTACGGTTTTTAATAACACATCCACATGTTGCTCAGTGACCAAAACATGAAGCTCTTGCGCCTTAACAAAAAAATCTTCTACTACATGAGCAACATCAACAATAACATTACGATCTACAATTCTTGCCGCGCCCTTTATGGAGTGCGCGGCTCGCATAAGAGGCTCAATTGTCTTTTCGTTCGCTTTTCCTTTTTCCAACGATAACAAGCCATCCGTCAATACAGCAGTTTGTTGTTCAATTTCACCTCTAAAAAGTTCCAACATAGGCAAATCTGAGAAAGTATTATCATCCGTCATTACATTCTCATACCTTTTAAAAGGTCTTCAATGACCGTATCACTTAACATGACGACCTGTTGCTTCCGCCATAAAAAAAAGGAATCTACAAATTTTTTATCTCCATTCCATTGCTCAAGATCCAGATCTAGAGTTTCATATGTTATACGTTCTATGCCTATCACTTTTTCAACCTCAAAAGCCCATAACCCACCGGCAAGATTAATCACAACATGTCTGGGAAATCGGCTTTCCTCCAAAGGTTTCACGCAAAGATTACTCTCGAATAAAAGACGAGACAAATCCAGGTGCACAGCAAGCTCACCTTGAACATTGGTAACTCCAATAAGATACGGGAAATGATTATGAGGCAGTGTATGCACACTACCGGGGATGATGACCTTATCTAATATTCGAGAAGGCAGCGCAACCAATTGGTTTTGCAGTTTAAAAATAATGGCAGATTGCGTTTCTGCTTTCTCTGAAGTATTCGTAGACGATATAACATTGGCCCATTCTTCCAAATAACCCTCAGGCACCTCGCGATGAAGAAGACGCCGGCCCGCCTGAATATAAACATCGCAATTAATACAATTAATGACATCGGTCAAACGTTCACATGTTGCTCCTTTGGAGCTGCGCGTCCCTATCTTATTCCAGCAGTCATGTATTTTAATCTCATCCAGGCTCATCAACGTTATCCTTGAGTTGATGGGTTATTCGTTTTCTAATTTTTGTCGCCTCAGCATTCTTGCCTCTGGCCTGAAGGTTTGCCGCCAAATGGGTTAATGTATTGTAGTGCTCCGAGTCCCATCTCAATACCATCCGAAACAATGCTTCCGCACTATGAGGCTCGCCTTTTGCTTCCATCACCAAACCACAAACATAATAAACTTCAGGATCCAGACTATCAGACAAGATGACTTGACAAAGTCTGCTTGCCTCATCAAGATCACCACTATTTGCAACTTTTTCAATTTTTGATGCTAATTCCTGTATATATAGATCCGCATGGTGACGTTCTTGATGCCCCACAGAAGAGAGTGCTTCCTCTTTTTCTATTTTTAATGGATTACTTTCTGACGCTCGGTTATTTAAATGCGATGTTTCTTCAAAATTACGGGAAGTCTGATCAGCGATTATTTTTCGTTTAGAAAAAGAAAAAGCACCTAAAGGACCTATACCCGTGAAATACTGATTTAGAATACTGTTTGCTTCTGCATGGCCAGTAAACAAAATTCCATTTTTTTGTAAACGATTATGTATTTTTTCTAACACTTGCAACTGTGTTTTTTGATCATAATAAATCAATAAATTTCGACAAAATATAATGTCATAAAACCGACCCGCGCAGATATTATCTAAATCAAGTACATTACCAATAGCGAAATTTACTCTGCTTTTAATCGCATTATTTAGATGATATTTTTCTCCTATTTTTTTAAAATATAAATCCAGAAACTTTTTATCTTTACCACGGAAAGAATGAGCTCGGTAGATACCTTCTCGAGCTTTTTCAATAATTTCGCGATTGATATCTATCGCATCAATTATATATTTTTCTTTATCAATCCCAATTTCTGATAATGCGATAGCAATAGAATAAGGCTCTTCGCCACTGGAACTGGGAATGCTTAATATATGACAAGGAAGCGACTCTTTTTTCACCCTTTGCTGTACTACATCGGACAAAAAATGGTAAGGCACTTCATCTCTAAAGAACCAGGTTTCAGATACCATCACTTTTGCTATAAAAGCATCGTGTTCACTTTCAAAGTTTGTCAATAAAACAAAATATTCGTCAACATTAAGACATTCATTTTCTGCCATTCTGATCACAACGGCTTGTCTGATTCGTTCAAGACCCACTCTTTCAGATAAAACACCTGTTTTTTCAAATAACCATTTTTCGATTCTATTTAATGACATCAGGACTCTCCTAAACAGGAGCTCCAATTTTTGGTAACAGGCTTACATCTCGATATTTATAGTAACAATCCATAATTCGAGTTACTGAAAGAAGATGAATAACAAAACCGTCTTGTTGCACTAAACTCATTAATTGTTCTGCATGCCGCCATTGCTCTTGCTTAAGAGGTATTGTCATTACTGAGGTTAAGTGCGCAGCAATTAAACCTATTTTATGATCTTTAGATGAATTAGGCATTTCACTCACAATAATACGTGAACTTAGACTCTTTTCTGTTGGTGTAAATGCTAACAAATCACTCAAGTCGAACACAGGGATGTGCTTTCCGTGATAACCTAAGCTACCTTGGCAAAGCTCATAGGTGTTTTCTTTTTCAACATCAAATAAGGGGACGTTGGGGATCACTTCAACAACCTCTTTAACATCGATACCCACTTGATGGTTATTAATTTTCATCAACAAGATCAACATATCAAGACCTAAACTTTAAATTTGCTTACGCCTTGTTGCAGACCTCGCGCAGCTTCATTTAATTTATCAATAGCAGAGTCAGAGTGCTTTAACGATTCAACGGTTTGCTGAGCGGATTCGTTGAGCAGTGCAACTGCATGCTTGATCTGTACCGCGCCCTGACTTTGAAATTGCATACCCTCACGAACACTCTCAAAGCGAGGAGGCAACACCTCAACTTGTTCAATAATCTTTGTAAGCTTGGTGCTCACCACATCAACTTCGTTAACACTTTGCTTTACCTCTTCCGAGAATTTTTCCACACTCATTGCGCTGGCGACCACCGCCATTTGCATTTTGTTGATAAGTTGTTCAATGTCCCAGGAGGCCACCGCCGTTTGATCTGCCAGCCGTCTAATTTCCGTCGCAACAACAGAAAAACCGAGACCGTGCTCACCGGCTTTTTCCGCCTCAATGGCCGCATTCAAAGAAAGCAGGTTCGTTTGATCTGCAACCTTGGTAATCGTTGTCACAACCGTATTGATACTGGCGGCTTTCTCTCTTAGCGCTTCCAGCTTGCCACCAATGGCCTGAGAGGCATCAACAACCAGATTCATAGTCTGTTCCATTGTTGACAATTCTATTTTTCCACTGTTAGCAAACTCTGTTGTATCTTCCGAAACGGTTGCGACCTCGGTCATAGTTTCAAGTAAATTTTGTGCGGTTGCAGAAATTTCGGTAGACGTGGTAACAATATCGTTAACGGTTGCTGCCTGCTGGCTCATCGTTGCCAATTGCTCCTTAGCCGTTGCCGCAATTTCTGTTGCCGATGAGGACACTTGAATTCCAGACTGCTGTACCTGAGAAACCAGTGCATGTAGATTATCGATCATCACTTGAACAGCAAAAGCCAGACGACCAATTGCATCATCGCCATGTACATCAACTTTACCTGTTAAATCACCCTCCGCTGCTTTTGTTACAACCGCCAGGATTCGATCTACTTTTTCTTGGATTTCTTTCATGGCATCATGCTTTTCTTTCAATGACAACCTGAGGTTATTGATCATGATTTGTATTACCTGAGCCAATTCTCCAATAGCATCATCACCCGATAAACGAACTTGTCCCGTCAAATCACCACGCGCGGCCTTCCTCACCACTTCCAATAAATGATCCACTTTATTGCGTAAATCTTCCGCGATGAGATGTTCTCGGGTTACACTGTCATTCATTTTGTCCGCCATACTATTGAAAGCAAGCGCCAACTTTCCTACTTCATCTTCATCAATTACGATCGCCCTGATATCGACATCACCTGCTGTACGTTGCTGCACAACGGTTATCAAACCATTGAGTGGCGTGGTCACCCAGCGTCGCACAATAAAATTAATCATAATTAACCCTATGGTGAGTAAAGTCGTGTTAAATGCAAACCCTATCCAGAGCTCATTTTCAATTATTTGATCCATTTCAGCGAGTGAAAAACTAATTCTGACGGCGCCATTCACTGCACCACTAGGCACATTATGGCACTGCAAGCAATTCACATTCCTCGTATTTTCCGTGGCTCTAAACGGGGTCAAAACAGTGATCAATCGCCCTTCAGGACCCTTCTCAACAATCAATATATCTTCACCTTCCAATGCCCTGCGATCCAGGTCATCTTGTGGTTGTTCTTCATCAAACCCTCGACCAAACTGCTGCTTGACAGGCTCACCACGCACCACTCTGGCCGCTTTTATTCCAGGGCGACGTAAAATCTTATTACGCAATACGCTACGCTGATCCATAGTGCCCGTTAACATCATGGTATTTAAGCTGTCAAAATAAAAGGTACTCATGTCTTTGACTTGTTCTTTGGCGAAGTCCAAAGCTGTATTTTTTTCTCTATAACCGGTATAACCCGTCACCGTAGCGATAACGATGATAAATATAATAGCGACAATAAAATTTATTTTTACTAGCAAGGGAGCGTGCTTAAAACTAAACATATTTTATATATCTCAATTATCTTGAAAAAACCAGTTGAACATGCACCTATTTTCAGTTCATACCGCCACATTATTCTGTGCACCTTTCTTAACAATAGATTATCGGCGTAAAAAAACTATTTCTTTAAATTCCATGGAAAATACAACAACTTGAAAGCAGCATAATAAAAGAGGTGTTTTTTGGTAACTACTCAGTGGTAACCGGTTGCTATACATTCCGGTGCTACAACACAGCATTAGTATTAGAAGTGACAACTATTCATGCACAGGGAGACCAAGAGAAAAGGAAGAAGCAGATTTATGGTTCGATTAGGAAATATTTAGGTGAAATATTGCACGAACTTGCCAAGCAAAGCAGATACGCCGCTTTTTTTCAATATCTGAAACACCAGATTAAATTATAATTCTTACTGCCAAGCTACCTGATTATTAATTGACTTTATCTTGACTTATTTAATCTGCATTACCATATAAACTAATGCAACGATGGACATTCTTGTCGCTGTAACTTGCCTTGCTATGCCAAATTTAATGAAGTAACCTAGGCGGAAGATATATCATACAGGGAGCATTAAAATGTTAAAGAAAAGGCTTTTCTTTATCTCACTTTTAGTATTTTTTTCAGCAACAGTAAATATTAGTATGGCTGCAGACGCGGCTATAGGAAAAGAAAAATCGATGCTGTGTAGCGGTTGTCATGGTGCTGATGGTATTAGTCTGAGTCCTGATATTCCAAATTTAGCCAGCCAAAAAGAAGCTTACTTAGCTAAAGCCATAAAAGACTTTAAAACCGGTAATCGCAAGAACCCAATGATGAACTCCATCGCTCAAGGTTTATCCGATAATGACATTGCAAATCTTGCTGCATACTATTCCGACTTGTGAGACCTGGCAATGACAACGTCCGAAACTGGAAACCCGGAAATTGACAACAAAACAAACCTTCCCGATGAACCTGATCGACGCCAATTTATAGAAAAAGCGACGTGTGTAGTTGCCGGTGCGGGTATTGTTGCAGCCACTTGGCCCTTTATCAGCAGCATGAATCCAGCGAGTAATGTTTTAAGCAAGTCCACCGTGGAAGTCGATATTAGTAAAATTCAATCTGGTGAAACAAAGACGGTGGAATGGCAAAGCAAGCCCGTTTTCATTTACCACCGCCCTCAAACCCAGATCAGTGCCATGCAAAACTCAAAGGGGAGTGACATTGACCCACAGGCCGATGAAGAGCGAGTGCAAAATCCGGAGTGGTTAGTCGTTATAGGGCTTTGTACGCACCTCGGTTGCGTACCAACAAAAAAATCTGAAGGATGGTTTTGTCCGTGTCACGGTAGTCGTTACGATAACAGTGGTCGCGTTCTACGCGGACCGGCACCCAAAAATCTTTACTTATTACCTTATCAATTTGTCTCTGCCGAAAAACTCCTTTTAGGAAAGGCTTGATGAATAAATTTATACAATGGGTTGACCAGCGCTTTCCGTTTTCCTCGTTTGTGAAACATGATTTAGTTGAATACCCAACCCCGAGAAATTTAAGCTATTGGTGGAACTTTGGTTTTTTAGCCGGTTTCGTCTTGATGCTACAAATTATCACGGGTATTTTTTTAGCTATGCACTATAAACCCGATGCAAATTTGGCTTTTGATTCGATCGACCACATCATGCGTGAAGTCAACTACGGTTGGCTAATTCGATACATGCATTCCACAGGCGCCTCGGCATTTTTTGCCGTAATTTACATCCATATGGCACGTACACTCTATTATGGCTCATATCGTGCCCCAAGAGAGTTAATGTGGTGGACAGGGCAAGGGCTTTTGCTGGCATTAATGGCAACCGCCTTTATGGGTTACCTCCTGCCATGGGGACAAATGTCATTTTGGGGTGCGCAAGTCATTACCAGCCTATTTGGCGCAACACCTTTTATTGGTGAAGAGGTTGTCATTTGGCTACGCGGCGACTTTGCAGTAGGCGATGCAACTTTAACACGATTTTTTGCATTACATTATCTGTTTCCATTTATTATTATTGCTATCGTTATAATCCACTTGATAGCACTGCACCACGTTAAAAGCAGCAACCCGTCAGGGATCAACCTGACAGCTAAAAACAACATTCCCTTTCACCCCTACTTTACTATCAAGGATCTTTTTGGGCTAGGCGTGTTTTTGATCATCTATTGTTATTTTGTTTTTTTTAATCCTGAGCTTTTTATCCAAGCAGAAAATAACCAACCAGCAAACCCACTGATGACGCCGACTCATATCGTTCCTGAATGGTATTTTTTACCGTTTTATGCGATCTTGCGTGCGGTGCCAGACCTCCTGGGTGGTGTGGTTGCTATGGGTCTTTCGGTGATGATATTTGCTGCGATGCCCTTTCTTGATCGATCAAAAATCCCTGGAGGTGCAAAGCATCGACCTATCTACCGTGCGATGTTTTATATTTTCATTATCGACGTTGTTATTTTGGGCTATGTTGGCGCCCAAACACCTACAGACTTTTGGACACTGGTTGGACAGATAGCAACATTGATCTACTTTGCCACTTTTATATTCCTCCCATTTTTATCGAAATATGAAGAGAAACTGTTACGAAAACGAGGTCTTCCACCGGAAGTTGAAGAATTAATTCGTTGCGAAGAGCAGTGTGGATGCACCAATCCAAAATGATAAAAAAATCGCAGATGCTTCTAGTCCTGCTACTTGCCTGCTGTTTTCATATCAGCAATAGCTGGGCAGAGAGTCAAAAAGCCAGTCTACGTGAAGATGATATTGAGCATGAACCAGGTAATCTTCAAAATGGTATGCGAGTGGCTATAGATTTGTGTATTTTATGCCATAACCTGAAATATGTTAAATATCAGGATTTAATGCAAATCGGCTTATCCGCCCAAAGCGTCGATGAAATCCGAGGTGTTAATCGTGTTAACGATCCTATTCTTAGCAGGATGACAAATGAGCAAATGAATGCTTTGTTTGGCATGACTACGCCTGATTTATCATTGATGGCCAAAGCAAGAAGTGGTGGCACACAATACATTTACAGCTTGTTGCTCGCCTACCAGGAGCGTACCGATAAGGTGATTATAAACAAACTCTACCCCAGTATAAAAATGCCGGATGTGTTCGCTTATTCTATCGAAAATGAGAATCATGCGCGCTCAACGATAGAACAAAACGCACGCGATGTTGCCGCGTTTCTTACTTGGACAGCAGACCCCACAGCCGAAGAGCGACGCACTTTGGGTGTCTACGTGATGCTCTACTTGTTTGTACTGACATTCATGCTGTATCTAGTAAAACAAAAAACCTGGTCGAGACTTAAGAGGCTGTAAATAAATAAGGTTACCGGTAAATGTCTCGGCTTTGGTGTCCTGCGTCGCCTTACCTCCCACGTCCCTGTGGTCGTAGTGGGCCCCTGGGGCGTATCGGTTTTTTTGATCTAAATGCATGCAGAGATGAGACCGTAATAAGAGACCCTCGTGTGTGTTTGCTGTAAGTGATTTAATTTATCAGCGACGATGACAAACGAAGTAGTCGATTTTGTAAAGTTCTTATTTTCAGTTCTTAAAAGAGCTGAAAAATATAACTAGTGTCTATTGACAGCGTTATGGTTCATATGTGCTAGCACTTAGAAGTTTGCTTTATTGTACGGGGCATTACATAGCTTATCTGCGTTTCGGACGGCAAAAACCCGAATAATCTGATTAGATTCGCATTCAATACGGTGGTTTTTAAGAGAGTTGTCGCGGGCAATGGCAACGGTTTTGCCATTGATAAACGCATTGAGTTTAAGCGGTGTTTTTAAATCGCGAATCTGCTCCAGTATTTGCTGCATCTCGCTGGTCGTAAGCGGCACATCGTTAAGGCGATCAATATCGCGGTTGTTTTCAAATAAAATGCTCGCCCAGTTTTTTAATAAATCCGCTTCGCAGTAGGTTCAACTGATTTTTCTGATATGTATTAACTCGCAACTCAATTATTCTAGAAGTTTTTTAACTCGGCTATCAAGACGGCTTCAAACACGGTTAAAGGTCATGAATCATCGTCCAGATCATCGGTTTTATACAGGGTATAGCCCTCATAGTGATAACTCGCATCAATGCCTCTCATATAAATGGCTCCATCATCTACTTTGTCGGTTAAGGCCTGTTTAAGTAAGCCTTTAATTTCAACATCTTTAATGGGACTGCGTTCCATCGCCAGCAGATAATCGTTTTTATCCACGTGGCTCCAGTCAATCACCTGTTGCAGATTTTGTTTCAGGATGACATCCAGCCAAATCCGTGTACTGCGCCCGTTGCCTTCTCTAAAAGGGTGGACAATGTTCATTTCGACATATTTTTCGATAATCTCATCAAAGGTGGATTGGGGCATGGCTTCTATGTTTTTTAAAGCAGACGCCAAATAACTCAGCGGTGCAAAGCGAAAATTACCTTTTGCCAGATTAACCTCGCGGAGTTTGCCGGCAAAGTCATAAATTTCTTCAAACAGATAATGATGAATATCCGCCAATGCCTGAAAGCTACCCGCATCAAGGCGGTCTAAAAAACCACTGGTAAAGAGTTTTTTAGCTTTGGTTTTGCTGAGTTTTTCCTCCACTCGTGCCAGCTCCACTGCATCGGTAATACCTAGTTTATTGTTTAAGGTCATCGTTGTTTTCCCTATGCAAGACAGGCTTGTTTGATGTTATTGAGTTTTTTGAGCTGGTATTGCTGTTGGCTGATGAGGGTGTCGAGGTTTTTGAATAGATTACCTATTTTGGTTTGTTCTTCTGTGCATGTTACGGTAATCAAGCATAAAAGACTTCGTTTCACAGCAGGGATTACCACATCGGTAGCGCTGTGTGTTATTCGCACTTTCCCCCGCTTTAAAAATCTGGGGGCTTTTGCAGTTGGGGCAGTTAACTTTTTCATAACATGTCATTCTAGATGATTATAGCCGAATTCTCAGGTTCGACCCACTACCCATTTTTTTATAGGCTTATTGCTGTTTGACTATAAAGCCCACTTTAATATAAGATTCCACCTTTTAATTAAAGTATATTCTCAAATTTCGCTTTATTTCCAGTGAACGTGGCACCATCAAAACCAGAGGTGGAAAACCTTTAACAGAACATCAATACAGAAATTTTTTAATGTTTATTTTTCGATGCAATTTAACTTTCAGCTGGTGAATCATTATGTCAAACAAGGCGATACCCACTTTACAATATTACACCAGCGCAGAGATAGTGAATGGAAATGACCGAAAAAAATCGATAGCTGCATTGAAATCCCTTGTGGTGAAACTTCGAGATATTCCCAGCACCTATACCGAATTTGCCAACGCGGAGAAATCCTTACCAGAAGAATTATCCCAAATACTTAGACTTTTGGCGACAACATGCAAACAATTAACACATTCAAAAACTGAGAACGCTGAACCCAGCGAGATTATCATGAACGCAAAGCAGATGTGCACGATTGCAGGCATCTTGCGGAAAATTTTGCATGTTCAACAAGTTTCTGATTATAGGGCTCTCGGCTTGAATGATGAAGCCACGCAAGAACAAATATACAATCATTATCGATGGCTGAATAGCCTCTTTTCATTTGACGAAACCATTGACCCAAAACGTCGCAGTATCCGCCGCATCATGCAAGCATACATTACCCTCAACAATTTAAGATTACCTAATGAAGGTGACACCTCACCCTCTGTAATGAAGGATATTCAAGAACTGAAGGCCGATTCGACTTCTATTGCTAATAAGCAAACCGTTGTCTTAGTTCAGACTCCCGAAGTTAATCAGAGAAAGCGTTTAGGAAAACTCACTTTAGTTATTGTCCTTTTAACAGTACCCAGCGGTCTAGGCTGGTGGTCACTCTCTAGTTCTGATGTCCAAACGGTTGTAACAATGACCACCAAAGAAATTGCGCTGCCAAAGAGACAGCCCCAGAAGCTCCAACAAATTGCCATAATTGAGGAAAACCAGACAAACGAAACTACGGAAGAAAAACCGAAGCCACAGAGCGAAAATAATATTGAAACGCCGCAACCCGTGGAACTTATTGTCTCACTCACTCAGCCAAGGAAAAAAGTCTCAAAACCTGAAACAGATACAACCAAACCAAATATATCTGTTGTAGCAACAGACGAACCTAAATCTGAAACAGGTACGATCAAGCCAAATGTATCTGTTGTGGCAACAGACGAAACTGCTGAAAATCCCTCTAAAAAATCAGATTCCATTGTTACCATTAAAAAACAAGAAAATCTAACCATAACTTCTGAAAAGAAGAGTATTGAAATAGCTAAATCTAAAATAGCTACAGAGATAGAGTTAGCGATCAAATCAGCCAATGATTGGAAAAGAGGAATAGGCAGGGGTTTTTCTCCTCTCCCTCCCATAGCACCGGTTCGTAAATAATAATAACGGGCAAATAACCGGAACAGCCATAAAAAATAGTCATCGTCCATACAACAATTATGAGAGTTTTCCTGCCGGGTTAAGCTGGCAGTTCATGTAACATGACGTTCATGACCAGAGCGCGAAAAAAATTAGTAGATGTGAATGAGACACCGTATTATCACTGTATATGTCGGTGTGTGCGACAGAAAAGTAGGGGGCAAGTATCATAGTTGACTGTTTATTTACTTAATTTTTTATTAATCAGCCAACATGATACTTGACCCCCTTATGCCCTTTTATGTTCGTATCCCCATTCCGTCAATCGACTATAGATACTGTACTCATCGGTGTAGATTAAACTTCCCAAAGCAACGGTTGATTCAATCAAGGGCTGTATGCTTTTCTGCTGAACATTTTCACAAAGATGGATAACAACATCACCTGAACGCTCTATCATACCGAAGACAGGGGGTTTTTCATTCTCAAGTGTCCCTCGCCCACGTGCGCCCTTTAAACGTCTGCGCCGAGGAAGCCGCTCCGCACGTTTAACGGCATCTGGATAGCCTTTATGCCCTGCGATCAAATAGACTTCATCAAACTCAACTTCCCCTGAAAACGTCACTACTGGCTTTCTTTTACGATGCCAGATCGGAGCTGCGAGGTCATGCGTTGGGCGTCATCTTTGTTAAAATCCAACTCGTAGGCTATTTGCCGATTGGAGAGATTTAAACCCATAAAATATAAACAGAGTATCCAAATTTTCAACGGTTGGTGGTAACCTGCAAATATCGTGTCCGTCAAATCATCAAAGGGTTTGTATCGTCTTTTCCGCGCTTGATAATGTCTTGTGATTGACAGTGGGGACAATGAACATTATCTAGCCATCGCAATTGTCTGACTTGTCTGTAGCATTCTTCATTATCAATCAAATTCCTAATTTCTAGGCCAATAACTTTTATTGCCACTCAGCATCCTTGCTTTTAGCTATCTAACAAATGAGGGCGCATTTTAACACGACCCTGGAATACATACTGAGCCATAATTTAATTTCTTTAAATCTTATTTCAGATGCTGATGCAAAATTCGAAAAGAAAATAAAAGCTAAACATAGTAAGCTATACAAAAAAATATCAGATGAGGTT
>UOFO01000052.1_pt1 | contig 34465 bp, 26 predicted proteins | sample 1988801 | NCBI WGS metagenome assembly UOFO01 (sample SAMEA4712195, study PRJEB27164) | hydrothermal vent metagenome | biome: marine basaltic hydrothermal vent biome; feature: marine hydrothermal vent; material: mineral | place: Pacific Ocean | collected 2011-06-14/2011-07-23 | depth 1719 m
TGGCACCTGCACTTTTAGCCGGAATGTTAATGTTAGGCGGCGGTGATCTTGCTGAAGGTTATCCCTTGCTCCTGGTGGCTATTTGCCTTACCGGATTGTTACAAATCCTCTTAGCTTTTTTTAAGACAGGTCGTTATGCCATTTTTCTACCCGTGACCGTAGTTGAAGCAATGCTGGCGGCCATTGGTTTGATCATCATTATCAAACAAATTCCCGCGTTGATGGGTGCCGTATTGCCTCCAACAGCAAGTATGTTGGCCTCTATTGCGGAGTTACCTGGAGTGGTATTGCAAGCTGAGTGGAGTGTCTTTTTTATTGGTGCGATCAGTTTGTTTCTTATGTTTTACTTAAATAAATCCAAATATGATTGGATGCGTAAAGTGCCACCACCGTTGGTTGTGACAATATTAGGTGTTTTGCTGGCCTCTTTGTTCGCGCTAGAAGCGAAATACCTGATTACTATGCCGGAAAATGTACTGGATGGAATTACCATGCCGGCTTTTGGCGAGGTACTTTCACGGCCTGAATTATGGTGGGGTGTTTTGGTTGTCGTGATTACTTTAACCTTGATTGATGGTATTGAGTCATTGGCGACCATAAAGGCGGTTGATAAAATTGATCCGTTTCAACGTAAATCGGATCCTAATGTGACCTTGCGTACCATGGGGATATCTAACGCACTTTCCAGTGTTTTTGGTGGTTTGACGATTATTCCTGGCGGCATAAAAAGCCGTACAAATATTGACGCGGGTGGACGGACGCTGTGGGCGAACTTCTATAATGCTATGTTTTTGCTTATTTTTCTATTTATTGCCGCTGAGGCTATCGCAATGGTTCCGTTGGCTGCGATTGCCTCTATTTTGATTTATGTGGGCTGGAAGTTGTGTGAGTTTAAGGTTTTTACGAAAACCTATGCCATTGGGCGTGAGCAGATTCTTATTTTCATTATTACTGTCATTGCCATTCTTGCTACTGATCTTCTGGTTGGTATTCTGGTTGGTATTGCTGCAGAGGTTCTCGTGCTGGTGTATTTATTGACACCCTCTTTTCGTTTTGTGTTAACAGGACGATTAAGCTTTAAACGTTCATGTTGTTTACTTTGGACTAACCTGAAAGGCTTGTTTTCAACGCCAATTATAAAAGTGAAAGAGCAAGAAAGAAACGGTATCCCTCATTATGAAATGACCTTGTCTTCATTGGTTTGCTTTAACCTGCTGCCGCTGGATAAGCTGCTTTCCAGTTTGCCTCCTAAAGAAGGTGTCACTTTGGTTATTAGTGAATCAGGGCGAATCATTGACCATACTGCCATGGAGTATTTGCACCAGTTTCAAGAAGAGTGCGTGCGTGATGGTCGTATTTTTGAGCTTGTGGGGGTAGACAATTTTGTTCAGTTTACAGGGCATGCTTTATCGACTCGTATGCAAGATACAATTATAATTAAAGAAAAAGTACAGCAGACTGAAAGAGAAAGAGTAATGGAAGGCTTGGCGGATCAATATAATTTGAGCTTTCAGCCCGCTGAAAAAAGCACATTAAATGAACAAGACTTTGTGTATTTGCGTCGAGGTGCGGACAAGGAAGAAAGTAATATTATGTCCGGTGAGGCTGTGGGTTGTAATGTGCGTTTATTCGATTATAGTCATACGGCTGCGCCAGATTATTACTCTAAACACTGGCACACGATTATGACCTCGCGTTGTCTCGATGGGTCGAGTGAAAATATGCCTGATATGGTTATAACCCCGGGCTATTATTTAGAGCGTTATCTCATTGAGTATGATGAGGTAGAGTTATCTCATAATAATGATTTCTCTGCAAAATATCACTGTTATGGAAAAGACGGTGCAGACCTACAGTCCTTTATTTCACCAGAACTTATCGAGTTTCTGGTTAAAAATGAGGGGTTCTATCTGGAAATGCGAAAGGGTGTTATGTTAGCTTTCAGAAAGGATAGAGGGCTTGAAAATGCGGATGAAATATCGCAGTTGTTTTCCTTGGCTGAAATATTTAATAATTGTTGTTTAAATAATAAGCTGGGCAAGAAGTGAGGTAGACCTTGGGAGGGTATTCACTAATAGTCTCCCAGGATCACCGCTAATGTTCAAAGTAAGGATGCTTGACTATGTTAACCCAGGTTTTTTCGGTTGCAAATCAGAAAGGCGGTACGGGTAAAACTACGTTGAGCATGAATCTTGCTGCGGGTCTCTCTCGGCGGGGGCGTACCCTGATTATTGATGCTGATCCGCAAGGCTCGGCTGGGCAGTGGGCCGGACTTTCGCCGGATGAGCATCCTTTTCCTGTTTCGGTTATTTCCATCGGAAGCAACTTGGGCCGGGAAGTGAGTCGCATGCGTCAAGATTATCAATATTTGGTAATTGACTGTCCGCCAACGCTTGAGACGGGCGTTGCGCAGTCTGCTATGACTGTTTCCGATAAAATTCTTGTTCCGGTATTACCTTCTCCCGTTGATCTCTGGGCGAGCGTTCGCCTGGCCGATGCTATTGAGCAAGTTAAAATTTATAATTCCAAGTTGGAAGCTTATATACTTGTAAATCAGTTAGAGCCGCGAAATGCAATGTCCAAGGGGATGAGTCAGGCCTTGGCGGAGTTTGATATTCCTGCGCTGCAAGGTGGTTTACGCAGGCGCGCCGTATACCGAAATTCGGCATTGGAAGGCATGAGTGTATACTGCATGGGGAAACGTGGGCAGCCTGCGGTTGAAGAAATGGAATTTCTCATTGAGGAGATATTAGCATCATGACAAAAAAACTAGGTTCTACATTAGCCAGGAGTGTACGCCGAGCTAAAGAAAAGCAACCTCAAAACAGTACATTAAATACACAACAAGATTCAGAGTCTCCAAAATTTACTACTCCCGAATTGCCTTTACCCTCTATTCCTTCACGACGAGTTTGGCCTGATTGATCCTGAAAAACGCAGTTGCATAGGGGAAAGTCTTATCACCAATTAGGTGTATGCTCTCGCACATCCCTGTGCTTCGCGATATTTTCTCATCCGTGAGCGGTACCTCGGTTTTCTCCACTACGTTATTTACAGCCCCAAGGGGTAAGGTGTCTATGCCTGACCAAAATGAATCCAGATTTAAAGGTGGTTTGCCGGATTACTTAATTCGGCATACGACGTTTAGGCAAATGCAGGTTTTTGAAGCTATTATCAGGCTAGGGAGTTTTACTCGTGCGGCTGAGGAACTGTTTTTAACTCAACCTACGGTTTCAACCCAGCTTAAAAAGCTGACCGGAGTATTGGGCCTGCCGTTGATTGATCAAGCTGGGCGTCAAATAAAAGCGACCGAATCGGGTGAAGAGCTCTATAGAGCCATTCGGGATATTTTTGATACGTTGTCGGATCTTGATACGCGCATCGCTGAACTCAAAGGATTAAATAGAGGGCGGTTACGGCTTGGGGTGATCACAACGGCGCAATACTTTGCCCCTGAACTTTTGGGTGAGTTTTGCAGGCAGCACCCAGGAATCGACGCTTCTCTGAATGTCAGTAATCGAGATGATATTCTTGAGCGTATTCATAATAATGAAGATGACCTTTATATTTTAGGCCGACCGCCAGAGGGTGATCTTAATGTTCAAGCCTATTCCTTCGCACCCAATCCTTTGGTGGTTATGGCATCCCACGATCATCCCTTGGGCAAGATGTCCAATATCACCATTGAACGTTTAGCGGAAGAACCTTTTATTTCAAGAGAAGTCGGCTCGGGTATACGCGATGCGGCGATGAAACTATTTGCTGATCATCAGGTTGTACCCAATATACGCATGGAACTGGGGAGTAATGAAGCGATAAAGCACGCTGTAGTCGGCGGCCTTGGTGTGGCCATATTATCCCTTCATACGCTGTCTCTCGAAGGGGCTAAGGGGCCGGTGGATATTCTTGATGTAGAGAATTTCCCAATCGAACGTAATTGGTATTTGGTTCACGTTAAAGATAAAGAACTGTCTGTTGTTGCAAAAGAATTTTTAGAATTTGCCAAATCCAAAGAGCCGGTCATTCGAAAACATATGGAAGACTTGTATTCGGAATTTGCACAGCGACATCTCAATCGACGCAATCAGTGATCCTATCCAGGAAGAATAGAATCAAAACATAACAGCAATACTGTTTTTAGTCGAGCGAACAATCATGCCATGGACATGAATGTCGTGCTCATTTTTTGCGTTATGTTCAAGGACGATATCAATAAACCCATGGATGGGCGATGCCTTTTTGGCGATATCAATACAGATACCAGAATAACTTATATTACGGACTATACCATCGGCAATTTTTTCCCCTCCAATGTAAATCCGAACGTCTGATGCCAGTTTATGTCGACGACCCCATCTGTGATTTACCATTAGCATCTTCCTCTAAGTAGTTGGTATAAATTAACCTTTTCTTTAGGTGGAAAATTATCAAGTGCTGTGTGATAGTCTGTTCGTAAATAGAAATGTAGCAAGGAAAGCCATAAGGAACTCTAGTTGGATAATCCGGAATGGATGTTCCGCAGTAGGTTCTCTATTTCTTTGGACAGTCTTCTAAATCTTTACCGTGACTGTCTTGTTCAGTTAACCTTAACTGAACAAAATATTCATTGATGTGGATCAAGTTAATGAAAATTAATTGATATTGAATTTATGGCTGTGAAAAAAATTCAACAAAAATTTTTGGAATTGTCACATTCCCTGGTTACACCTCTGTCTGGAATGTATTCCTGTACAGACGGTTATTGGCTGAAGGTGAGCTTACCGCCAGGCTTGAGTTCCCATGAAATGAATGACTGTAGTTCTCTTGTTGTACGGCGAAGATTAATAGCCAAGGGAGAATATCTATTTCGAACCGATGATGCGAGTCAATATTTGTACGCTGTATTATCTGGGAGTTTTAAGTCTTGTTTACTGAGTGCGGGTAAAGAAGAGCAGGTTTTACAGTTTTTTTTTTCAGGTGACCATATTGGCTTGAATGGATTTGATAATGAAAAGTTTGCTTGTTCAGCCGTGGCTTTAGAAGACAGTCAGGTTTGTGAACTGCCGTATGAAGAACTTGATCGTTTATGCCTGGGGTCATTAGCCATCGTTCAGTGGTTGCATAGCATTTCAGCAAGAGAGTTAAGTTATAGTCAGAAGATGTTGTTATTATTAGGGAAAAAAAATGCAAAGCAACGAGTTGCTTATTTTTTTCTGGTTTTGTCAGAAAAATTAAAACAAAAAGGCTTGTCTGGATATGAGTTCAGACTATCTATGCCGAGAAAAGACATTGCCAATCATCTCGGGTTGGCGGTGGAGACGATCAGCCGCGTCTTAACAAAACTTCATAATGAGGCTGTTATTGATGTGAATGGCAAGGGTATTGTTGTCAAAGACAGGCTCGCGCTTCAAGCCTTGTCGATGGGATAAGGACATTGTGCCGACAGTGCTTCAGGACTTATTAATTTGACCAGAGTTATTATTAAACAACGCTATTTAATTACGCTTGTTTTAGTCCTAGTGCCTCTCACATTGCTTGCTTTTATACCATTTGGACGTATTGCTAATCCCGTTGCCATCAGTAAAACAATGGATGTTGCACACGTCTTTGCCTTTATCTTTTTCAGTGGCTTACTCTATCTTGCCATTGAACATCACGGTATATGGCGAGCGATGATGGTATCGGCGTTGTTCTCAATGCTTTTGATGGCCGTTATTGAATGGGTGCAACCCTATTTTGGAAGAACGGCATCATGGGCAGACATACAGCTTGGTTTGCTTGGGATGTTTATCGCATTAAGCGGAATGATGGTTTGGCGCTGTATCCGTAATCGATTATTGAAAGTGGCGTATACCTTGTTGCTTATAATTACGCTGGTGTGGATTGTGGAACCCGTCTGGAATGAATGGCATTCGCTCTGGTTACGACAACAACAGTTTCCAATGCTCGGTGATTTTGAAAGTAAACTGGAAAAACGGCTGTGGATGTCGAATGGAAAGCATACTCAGGTTTCATTGTCGGATAAGCATGTCGTATCTGGTGTCAGCGCATTGAAAGTTGAAATGAATAAAGGTGTTTGGAATGGTGTTCGTTATGCTGCCGGGGAGCAGGATTGGCGAGAATATAAAACCTTGATGATGACGTTTTATAATCCGGGTGTGGCATTTAGCATGAATGTCCGTATTGATGATGGCGTACACGCTTATCCGCAGTATAGTGAAAGATATAATGGCCGGTTTCAGATAGGGGAGGGTGAAACCACGCTCTTGGTTCCTCTGACGAAGATTGCTGCGGGCCCCAAGTCCCGATCACTCGATTTGGCTCGCATCAGCAAGATGATTTTATTTTTGGGGCGTAATAAAAAACGTCAGTTGTTTTATCTAGATAATGTGCGCCTTATGCCTTAAAACAGACGCAACGAGTGTAAGTACGATCGTATGATAGATCAGCGTTACCAAGACCAGAAATACAGCAATATAAGCAAATATATCCGGCGCTTTCATAAGAGTGGTCATGAGTGACTCATGGTAATAAAAAAACCATTGATGATTCTCGGGAAAGATTAAAACATGCCACTGATAAAAAAGGTCTTCAGCACCAAAAACGATAACAACTAACGCCGTAAATAAGCATATTCCCAGAGTCCCTCCCATGCTATATACCAAAGGGGGGGGCTGCCATGCACCAAAACGATAGATAAGAATCAGTGATATCACGAAAACGAACACGAGATAAGCTGTAACCTGACTTAAATAATTAATGAAATTTGCAACATCTTGCAGGTGAACGACCTCAGCATTATGCAGTAAAGGCGTGTTTTGGTTCAGCCTGGAATCCGAATAGGTGATTTCAGTTAAACCTTTACCTTTATTGTTTATCGCGGTGACGATATCTTGAAAAAGTCGAACATGATCCGCTTTCTCGGTGAGTTCGAAATTCTGCTTGTATTGATTTTTTGGTGCAAACTCTTGTACGGTTTGCTCTATATTGAGCCAATCATATAATGTGCTATAAGCAAAATTCACGCTGCTTAGTGTCTGCCATGCGAGAAACAAGCTCAGCCAGAAACTGAGAGCGATAAGAGTGACTGTTTTGATAATAGACAGCATTTATCGGGACTCCCTATTTTTCATATTTGCAGAAAAATCAAGCATGCGCTGCAGAGGGAATAACGCTTTTTTTCGCAAAGGTTCATTGATAAAAATTTCGTTGTCAGTACTTCTTTCCAGTAGTGTAAAGGCTATTTTTTGCAAATCATTCATCGCCATCCAGGGGCACATCGCACAGCTTCTACAGGTGGCGCTGTTGCCTCCGGTCGGCGCTTCTAAAAGCACTTTGTCTGGTGCCGCTTGTTGCATTTTATAAAAAATACCCTTATCAGTAGCTATAATCAGTGTGGTTTCGCTGCGCGTCTTTGCCGCTTCAATTAACGTCGTTGTTGATCCAACAACATCAGCAAGTGCTATTACAGCGGCAGGCGATTCGGGATGAACAAGAACCGCAGCATCGGGATAAATGGCTTTTAACTTTATAAGTTCAGCGGCTTTAAATTCATCATGTACAATGCAAGACCCATCCCACATCAGCATGTCAGCACCTGTTTTTTGTTGAATGTAGTGCCCCAGATGTTTATCTGGTGCCCAAATAATTTTTTCACCTTGATCTGTTAAATGTTCAACAATTTCCAATGCGATTGACGAGGTTACCACCCAGTCCGCTCGTGCCTTAACGGCAGCGCTGGTATTAGCATAGACCACCACCGTGCGATCAGGGTGAGTTTCACAAAATGCTGCGAATGCATCTGCTGGGCAACCTATGTCCAGGGAGCAGGTTGCGTCTAAATCAGGCATGAGCACCCTTTTTTCGGGGCTTAATATTTTGGCTGTTTCACCCATAAATCGAACGCCGGAAACAAGTAATAAATCCGCCTCACAGTCTCGTCCGTACCTAGCCATTTCCAATGAGTCAGAAACACAGCCTTTACTTTTATCTGTGAGTTGTTGCACATCCGCAGAGCAATAATAGTGAGAAATCAGCGTTGCATTATGTTCTTCCAATAAATTTTGTATTAAATTTTCCAGTTCATCTTGATTTTCAGGCAAGTGATCGAATGGATAAAGGATGTCATTTTTTTTACTACGTTGTGACAATACTGATGATGACATTGTATTTAGCGATCCTTAACAGGCGTTTATGTAACTATAAGGTGAAATCAACCTGTTTGTTTTTGGCAACATAAAGTTTTGCGGGGCGATGCTGTCCATCACGGCGTTGTTGACCACTTTCGACAACACAATCCAGCGCTAAAATCTTTTTTCGAAAATTCCGTTTATCCAGGTTTTCATTAAGAATTATTTCATATATTTGCTGTAATTCATGCAACGTAAATTGCTGAGGCAATAACTGTAATGCAATGGTGCTGTAACGAACTTTTGCAATGAGGCGTTCTAAAGCGGTATCAATAATATTCTTATGGTCAAATGCCAATATAGGTAAGTTGAGTATTGGAAACCATTTTGTTGTCACAGCATCGGATCCTGCCGCTGCATGGCGAACCTCAGATGAGGCGACCAAAGCATAATAGGCCACGGTAATAACACGTTCTCTAGGGTCTCTTTGTGGGGCGCCAAAAGTATAGAGCTGTTCCAGATAAATATGACTCAAGTTTGTTTCTTCGTATAATTCTCTTGCCGCGCCCTCGTTGAGATCTTCATCTATTTCGACAAAGCCGCCAGGCAGTGCCCAGTGACCTTTAAAAGGTTCGTTAGCCCTTTGAATTAACAAAATATTAAGCTGATCCTCAAAAATTGAGAAAACAGCAATGTCTGTAGTTACAGCGGGATGAGGGTATGAATAACAATGCATGCCATTATCTTTTGTAAGTGTTGAAAGTACACTAACAAACTAATTGATTGCCTGGTTAAAGTCAAATGGTTTTAAGAAGACAGGTGTTATTGGGGATAAGGGGCAGGGCAATCGGGCTTAAATTACGCCCCAATCAACCGAAGTAAATAGTCATTGCATCTTATACATTAAAGTTTTGTACAGAACTTAATCGCTTTACAAGCAGCACAGAACATCTTCAAAATTTACAGTCTTGGGAAGCGAACATTTACTAAGCACACAGCCCTCAGTCCATGAACGAACTGAGGGCGTGATTTGGGGTACATACGATTTCATAGGAAAGTACTGTTTATTTGTAACTACTCAGCGTATTCATCTTTTTCTCCAGATTGGCGTTGTCTTCGTACTCAATCGGTTACATAAGCGCCCGACCATAATTAATTTAACTAAATTTCTACAGGATTTTTCGCGTGAATCAAGGCGCAGCGAAACGAGCATAGTGAGCTATGCGACTAAAGCAGCAACGCAGAGTCACGGGAAAAAGACCAAGAAATGTTAAATTAATTATGGTCGGGTACTTATACCTATATGCGCCCTCTTTCCGTGCGAAAACGCCTTAATCTGAAGCAAAATATAAACACGCTGAGTAGTTACGTTTATTCTTCCTATACTTAACCCTGATTACGCAGCAGGTGTATCAAACTGAAAATTAGGGGTTGAGTTAGAGATTTTAAGCTCAGCCTCATTCATATCAATCTCAACATCAGCAAATAGTGGTGTACTTAGGTAACGCTCACCCGTATCAGGCAGCATGCAGAGAATATTGCTTTCCTTAGGTGCCTTTTTCGCTACCTCAAGCGCTGCTGCTAAGGTACCACCTGCGCTAATACCAACAAAGATCCCTTCTTTAGTTGCCAGCTCCTTAGCGCAGCGGATCGCATCAGCACCATTAACCAGGAGCATCTCATCAATCATATCAGCGCTAACACTATCAGCAGTGAGCTTGGAGATAAAGTCTGGTGTCCAGCCCTGCATTGGATGCGGGGTAAAACTAGGATGGCTAACGGGGTTCCCTTTTTCATCTATTTCCTGAGGCGTACCACTGCTCACAAGCGCAGCACTTTTAGGCTCACACACCACAATACGCGTATCAGGGCTTTCTGCCTTAAGCACACGTGAAACCCCTTTCAGGGTGCCGCCAGTACCGTAACCCGTTACCCAGTAATCAAGCTTTTCATCTGCGAAGTCATTCAGAATCTCACGCGCGGTTGTCTGTGAGTGATAATCGGCATTGGCTTCATTTTCGAATTGGCGACACAGGAACCAGCCATGCTTTTCCGCCAGTTCAGCCGCTTTGGCGAGCATTCCACTGCCCTTCTTTGCTGCTGGTGTTAGTACTACCTGAGCACCAAGAAAACGCATCAATTTACGGCGTTCAACACTAAAGCTCTCCGCCATGGTTACCACCAGTGGATATCCTTTTTGAGCACAGACCATAGCCAGTCCAATCCCGGTATTGCCACTGGTTGCCTCAATAACCGTCTGCCTCGGCTTCAGCGCACCGCTCTTTTCCGCCGCCTCAATCACACCGATAGCAAGGCGATCTTTTACCGATCCCATCGGGTTAAACGCCTCAATTTTAGCGTATAAATTCACCCCTTCAGGGCCTAATTTATTGATTTTTACCACCGGTGTATTGCCGATGGTTTCTAGTATATTGTTGAATTTAGTGTTCATATTGGCATCCCTGTGATTTGATTAATATGCAAGATAGAATGTACAGCATTAGTTAACATCATTATGGCTCAAGCTTACCTCTGTATTCCACAGATGAAAATAGTATTGTTATCCTGCCGTCGAATGATTTGTTGGGGGTTAGTTCTCGGGCAAGCTCCTAAGAGCCTGTCCGAGAACAGATTGACCTACTGCGAACAATCCATTTAGGCTAGTTTTTCCGATCATTTTCGTTGAATAGACCCATTATTCGCCTCAAATGATCGAAAAACCTAGCTCGAAATGGCTTGCTCTCGCTACGATCACTATTCTCGGACAAGCTCCTAGCCGCTTAACTTGAGTAAAATCGTGGCTATTTTATTTCGTTTCAAGCGCGCTTGAATTTGCTCTGCTTGTTTAAAGCTGGAAAAAGGACCTACGCGTACTCGAATCCATTTTTGATTGTTATTCACCGTAACAGGTTGCATTTTTGCCTGTAAGCCCATAAAAGCAAGGCGAGCTTTTAAACGATCCGCTTCTCTATGGTGGCGGAAAGAGCCGATCTGAAGAATATAGGTAGATTGGTTGGGCTGAGGTTTGTGCGATGTTCTTTGTGTTGTAACTTCGGTTTTTGTAACTTTAGGTGACGACTCGGGTTCCAGAGCTGGAACTTCAATAACCATGCGTGGTAACTCTTGGTAAAATGAGAACCGAGGTACTTCATTTTCTGGTTTTTCTACGAGATCAGTACTCTCTGGTTGCTGTGGTGCTTGAGGTTGGATCTCCGTCTCTGTTTGGTGAGATGCTGTTTTCTTTTCGGGAACAGGTACAGCCTTGTCTAAATAAATCAAGAACCCGATAAATAAACCAATTAATAGTCCTGCCAATAACCACGCCCAGCCGGGTGCCGGTGTCGATTTTTTTTCTGGATTGGGTTTGTAATCTTTTGTCATCGGGTTTCAGTTGAGTTTACAATGGCCGCATAGCGGTTTGATTAGTTATTCAGAAAGTTAACAATTGTAACGGTTCAGATTGCTTTGAAGTTTGTCAGTTCAAAGAAAAGATGTGAATTTATATGTGGCCATCACCGCGCTACACGGCATTGAAACTTCCTGTTCAGCATAAAGGATCGTTTTTCCTAGGTGCCCCTTGAGGGTAAATGCATAAATGGAAAATTACCAAAGGTGAGCTGAACTGTTACGGTTGAACTACATCGCTTCAGGCGCAGTTACACCTAATATTTTTAAGCCGTTAACGAGTACTTGTTGTGTCGCCGTGATTAACGCAAGGCGAGCATTACGTGTAGGGGCATCATCGACGATAAATTTGTGCGCATTATAATAAGCGTGAAATTGATTGGCCAACGCTCTCAAGTAATGAGCGACTTGATGAGGCTCATACTGTTTAGCCGCATTCTGGATTAATTCAGGGTAACGTATCAAGGTAGTCATCAAAGCAATTTCATGCTCTTCCTTGAGTACACTTAATTGTGCGATACCTTGTGGCAAGTCTGCCTGGTAACCGGCAGTTGCAAGTTTTTTCATGACGGTACAAATACGAGCGTGCGCATATTGAATATAATATACGGGATTCTCATTGCTTTTGGATTTGGCGAGTTCAAGGTCAAAGTCAAGATGTTGTTCACATTTACGCATGACGTAAAAAAAACGAGCGGCATCATTGCCGACGTCTTCACGCAGTTGACGTAACGTGACAAACTCGCCAGAACGTGTCGACATTTGTAATTTTTCACTACCGCGATAGAGAATGGCAAATTGTACTAACAGTACAGTCAGGCGTGAAGCTTCGTCACCTGTGGCGGTGATGGCGGCTTTGACCCTGGGAATATAACCATGATGGTCCGCGCCCCATACGTCGATAATAGTTTCAAAGCCACGCTGTAATTTATTTTTGTGATAAGCAATATCTGAAGCGAAATAGGTTTTTTGGCCATTATCTCTGACCACAACACGATCTTTTTCATCGCCGTAGTCGGTGCTTTTAAACCATAACGCCCCTTCCTTTTCATAAATAACTGCTTTGTCTTTTAATTTTTTAATTAACGCATCCGTACTGCCGTCATCGGCTAAGCTGCGTTCAGAAAACCAGTTGTCGAAATGTACACCAAATTCGGCAAGGTCTTCTTTTATATCGGTGAGTATGGCTTTTAATGCGAGATCAAAAAGTTGTTTGTATTTTGGTCCCAGTATTTGTTTACAGCGTGCAATTAAAGCGTCTATATGCGCCTCTTTATCACCGCCAGCGGCTTCATCGAGTGGGATGTTGGCCATGACCTCGATGGTTGCTGCGTTATACGCGCTCCCTTCCATTTTTAAGGCTTCAGCTATAGGAAAAAGATAGTCCCCTTTGTAAGCGTTACTGGGGAAGGGAACGTTTTGTCCTGTCATATTTAAATAACGCAACCAAACACTGGTTGCGAGAATGTCCATTTGTCGCCCGGCATCATTGACATAATATTCACGATGCACGGTATACCCGGCCGTCGTTAAAAGACTGGCTAAGGCTGCGCCATAAGCGGCTCCTCTACCGTGCCCAACGTGTAAAGGCCCGGTTGGGTTGGCGGATACAAATTCGATTTGTACGGAACGTTGCGTATCAAAATGATGACGGCCATATTGATCGCCTTGTTCTAATATATTGGCAACCACCTTATGGAACGTATCGGACGCCATCCAAAAATTGATAAAACCGGGGCCAGCAATTTCTGTTTTTTCGATAAGGCTCGATGTGGGCAGGTTTTGCACAATACGTTGTGCCAGATCACGAGGATTACATTTTGCAATTTTGGCCAGTGCCAAGGCAATATTGCAAGCAAAATCACCATGCTGTTTGCTGCGCGCATGTTCAATCTGTATCTCAGGTGAAATACTTTCAGGGAGATCACCACTTTGGATCAAGGCATCAAGTGATTCTTTAATAAGAGAAGTAAGCTGTACTTTCATGTTTTGTTTTCGATATGGCGGATGGGTTATGACAATTCGCTGGTAAGCAGCAACAGGAAATTAGAAAACACGTATTATCGCGGTATCTACCCCTTGTAGTCCAGATAAATATGCGGAAGTATACGAAATTGTGATTTTTCGTATACAGTGTAACGTTAGCTCGGTTTCCAGCCGCTTAAAAGCACCCAGCCATCTAATGTCTCGGGTTTGTTCATTTCAAACCATTTTTTGTATTCTGTTAAAACATCTTGTGTTTGCTCGTTTAATATTCCAGATACGACAATTTGCCCGCCAGGTCTTAATTGAGCATGAAAGTTTTCAGCTAAATCAACAAGAGTACTTGCCAAAATATTTGCCAGCAATAAATCCGCTGATTGGGTTTTAAATGTTTCTGCTAAATAACATTTTATGCTGTTTTCCACACGATTTTTTTCGGCATTAACTTGAGTCGCATCAATTGCCTGAGGGTCAATATCTACAGCGCTAACATCACTGGCACCCAATTTAACTGCGGCAATTGCAAGTATGCCTGAGCCGCAGCCATAGTCGATGGTTTTTTTGCCTTCTGGTCTGTTTGCATCCAACCAACTGAGACACAGTGAGGTGGTGGCGTGAGTTCCTGTACCAAAGGCTAAGCCGGGATCCAGGTAAATATTAACGGCTTCATCATCTTCCGGAGAAAACTCGCTGGGAATTATCCAAAGTTTTTCACCAAACTTCATCGGCTTAAAATCTGTCAACCAAGCACGTTCCCAATCTTGGTCTTGAATTTGAGCCAGCTCGTACGTCGGAAATTTTGATTCAGTAAAGCGTGTTTTTAAATTTGAAATCACAGCATCAATATTTTGATCTTGCTCAAAGAGGCCAAGAATATGAGTCTCATCCCACAAAGGTGTTTCACCCGGTGCGGGTTCAAATATTTGCTGATTTCCGCCTTCTTGAAAAGTGACGGCAACTGCACCAGATTCGTGTAGAAAGTCTGATAATTCATCCGCATGTTGGCGGTTTGTGGTAAATCTGATTTCAGTCCATGGCATGTGTATTTAACTTGTAATATATTTATGATATACGCGAGATTATTATGAGTTATAACTTAATCTGGTGTTTCGTATATTGAAAAAAAGCAGCGTATCTCTTTCAATGGTAGTTCCCAAAACAACAACAAAGATAAGAGATACTTCACTATGAACAAGGATAACGTGATTAAGCTGTAGGGTCGAGAGAAAAGCTTGGCCCGTTAACTGATATTACCTAGGAGCCTGCCCGAGAACAGAGTTGACACATCATTACTCAGTGGTTACTTTAGGCCGAGTAATATATTAGGTCAGCATCTCAGTATTAGGTCTGGAAAAAACGACCTGGATACCGGTATGACTTGACCCGTACACGCTACGAGTATCAGAGCAGACGCACGAAAAATCAGACCAAAAGAACCATCCGCTCGAGAAAAAGAGATGAGTAAAGTAGCAGAAAAACCATTATTGATCGCAGCAATAGGCATGAATCATCGAGCACGTGAAATATTGCGTATGTCTTTTCAAGGACCGGGAAAGGGTTGCTGTTCTCTTGTTGAGGGAGACACTGCCGAGGCGATTATTTTTAATATGGATATTCCCGACGCAACGAATATATGGGATCAATACCGCACTCAGCATCCTAAAAGGCCTACTATAGTAATAGCCTTAAAAAACCCAGGTTTTAGTGATGCATACTTTATTAATAAACCTGTACGTATAGCGCGTTTAATCAAAAAAGTGCATGAGATTAAAAAAGTGCTGGCGACACAAAAAGAGGCATTGGAAGAACGTGAAATTATTCTGAAAACCATGCCCTCCGAGGGTCTGGGTCCAACAACACAGGTCACAAAAACAGACAAACCCGTAAAATCAAGCACTTCATTCAAGCAATTACCTGAGTTCGATCTTGAATTTTGTGGTTCCAGTCCCGACATTGATTTATCAAAGCCAGATAAAAAGCAAGCTGCTTTTTACAATCCAGACGATTTTTTACAGGCTCGTTTGCAATGGGCTGTAGACACAGCAAATAGCGAAGGTATAGCTTTACAAATAACAGTCAAGGTTAATAACGACTGGAAAATTATTATTTTTCTACCAAAAAGCAAAATAGTTATCAGTGAACTGTCAGACGTCCAGCTCCGTGTTGTATGTATTGCATCTATATATTATACGGCGGTGAAAGTGAAGCGATTTTCTCTTGCTGATTCAGAAAATCTAGAAGAAAAAGCCAGTAGCCATGGATCTTCCGAGTCTCTCGAACCCTTTATGTGGAAAGTGGCATTATGGACCGCAAGAGGCCGATTACCTATTGGCACCAGTTTGGCCATGCCCGTTAAGCTCAAGCACTGGCCTAATCTTACACGTTTACAAAACACCCCCAATATCATGCGAATAGCGACTATAATGGGTGATCAGCCTCGCCCTCTACCCCTTATCGCAAAAGTGTTGAATATTCCACAACGGCACGTATTTTCATTTTATGCTGCAACGCTTAGCATAAAACTGATTGGATTCATTGAAACTGACCAAGTAGAGACCACAAAGATAACCGTTACCAAGCATAAGCAACGTGGACTGTTTGGGCGCATCCTGAAACGTTTACTGGGAAAAATTTACGCCTAAATACGCAGCACATACAAAATCATCTTCACAAGCCCTCGGTGTGCTCTGTGGTTGAGTCGTTTTTTTGGTGAGTGATGTTGAACCACAAAGGACACAGAGAAGAGCGAGGTAGTTTTCTTTTCTCCGTTCTCTGTGTGTCCTCTGTGGTTTAATTGTTCTTTTCAAGAAAGGATTCGACAACTGGAAGCTGAAACCAAGAGACTGCGAGAGGAACGCGACATCTTAAAAAAGGCGGCGGCCTACTTTGCCAAAAATATGAAATAAAATTCCGATTTATTAAAGAAGGCTGAGTATGTATTCCGGGGTCGTGCTAAAATATCCTCACATTACTAGACTTTATGTATTAATTCGCCAACAACTTGTAAATCTCAATATGTTGCTTGTTGGCAAGTAAATACATAAAGTCCGATGGTATTAGGCAATCATTATTCCAGAAAAAAGACTTCTAGAATAATGAGTTGCGAGTTAATACATATCAGGAGTCTGTCCGATAATGAAAAGCCTACTGCGGAAAATTCCTTTTGGCCATATTTTCCGTTCCTATTCGTTGAATAAGGCAACTATTCGCCTCAAATGAACGAAAAATATGTCTTTTATACCCCTTGAGGGTGCCAAATAACTCTCCCTCGTGACGGCTTTCATTCTCGGACAGGCTCCTAGATAAATATAGGCAAGGATGCTGAGCGGCAATAAAAGTTATTGGCTTAAGAAATAAGAAATTTAATAGATGATGAGGCGTGTTACAAGCAAGTCAGGCAATTACGATGGATAGCTAAAATTAGCTGTCCGCATTGTCAGTCAGAGGATGTCATTAAGCGAGGTAAGGCCGTGTTAAATTCGTTGGTTCAGCTACTTGTTAAACTAAAGCCTCCAGAATACATACTGAGCCAGTATTTAACTCTGGCATATTCTAAAAAATAAAAACAAATATGTTACATACTAACACCTATCAAAAAAAGTCTCTGTTTGCTGTTTTTGCACTCGTTATTCTTACACTTTGTCTATTTTCTCTATCCACAGCGAGCTTGGCTGTAACACTGCCCGAAAAACGTATTTGGGTTACTGACGGTACAGTAAACGCCATTGTTACAGCGCAGACTTCGATCTATATCGGAGGTGATTTTAATTACGTCGGCCCTAACACGGGGCCTGGGGTCAGTCTTAATACCAGTAACCCACAACCCAGCATTAGGGATCCTATCATTAGCGGTGGCAGTCCAAAAAGCAGTGTATTTGCGGTTCTTCCTGATGGTGATGGCGGATGGTATGTCGGCGGAAATTTTACAATCGTCGGTACCGATCCTGAAAACCAATCGCGTAATAATCTGGTTCATATCTTATCGACCAAAGCGGTTAACCCAGCCTTTAATCCCGCACCAAATGGCATTGTTCGCGCTTTAAGTCTTTCTGAGGATGGTAACACGCTGTATGTGGGGGGAGAGTTTACGACTATAGGCGGTCAAAATCGCAACCGTATCGCTGCGATTACGGTCGCCGATGGTAGTATCACAAGCTGGAACCCCGATATTGATGATAACGCCGTTTTTAACTTGCTGCTTGATGATGCGGGCAGTCGTATTTTTGTGGGTGGTAGCTTTGGTTCGGTTAATGGTGATAGCAATATTAAAGGCATAGCCAGCCTTAATACGAATAACAATACTCGCACAGCAAGTTGGTTAGTTAACGCTTCTGTCAACGCCAATGATATTGTTTACGATATGGAATTGAATAGCGACAGAAATAGATTATATATTGGCGGAAGCTTCACCAATATAGGAACCCAGGCGCGTAATAATATCGCTGCCTTAGACCCCAATACTGGCACTGCAAATGCTTTTAATCCTGATGCAGATGGTACAGTACATTCGTTAATGCTCAATGAGGATGAAGATGAAAGTGTGGACGAAACCCAACTTTATGTAGGCGGTAGTTTTTTGAATATTGGTGGTGAGCTACAAAACTATGCAGCGCGTCTTAGCACCGGTTCCGATACCAACAATCTGGATTCGGATTGGGCACCCGCCATCAATAATACGGTACGTTCTATCGTTGTCTCTAGGAATCGAATTTATATTGGTGGAGATTTTACTCGCGTTGAATCAACAGATCGACGCGCTCTTATTGCTCTCACCGTCTCCGGCAATCAGGCGGGTTGGTTCGCCAATGCTAATGGAGAGGTTCATACCATTGCGTTTTCTACGAACGGAACTAATGTATTTGTCGGCGGTGAGTATTTATCGATTGGTGGACAAGAACGCAATAAATTAGCCCGAATTGATTCTTCAACAGGAGCCGCATTATCCTGGGTCCCTGTTATTGATGGTGGCAATATTCAAACAATGGCTTTAAACAGCGCTGAAACGACCTTGTATCTTGGTGGGACTTTTACGAGTATAAACACGACCAGTCAACAATATATTGCAAAATTACAAACCGCCACACCCGAACCCGATTTATACAGTTGGAACCCGAATATTAACGGCCCGGTTGATACTTTGGCTCTCCTCGATAAAGGTGTACCTATAGTTGATATTGCTATTGACCCCAATCAGCCCGAGACTGTTTATGTGGCTTCTGAACTAGGCATCTATAAATCTACAGATGGCGCAACATCCTGGAATGAGATTAACAATGGGTTATCAACCTTATTTGTCAAAGACCTTGCTATAGACCCTGGACAAAGCTCTATACTCTACGCCGCCACTCGGGGTGGCGGCGTTTTTAAGAGTACGGATAGCGGTGCAAGCTGGGTCGCCATCAATTCAGGGCTCACACAACTGAATGTAAATAGTGTAGCGATAACGCCAGATGGTTCCACTGTCTATGTGGGTACTGAGGGCGTGGATCGAAACAGTGGTTTATTTCGCAGTAAAGATGGTGGTGCAAACTGGTTGCTTCGTGGCATTGCCGATGTTACACGTATCGCGATCGACCCAAACAAAAGTAATTTGCTTTATATGGGAACAACGAATGGGCTGTTTCGTATAGAGGATGGCGGTGAATTTGCTGTTTCTACCAATATTATCAGCCGTCTCGTTAATAAGTCTATACTTGATATTCAAATTGATCCGACACTCGTTGCCGATGATACTCCTTCTTTAATATATATTGTTAACGATGATGCCATATTCTCCAGCAGTGATAATGGAACTACATGGGCGCTACACAATACGGGCCTGCCTATTGGCATCATTTCACGAATAGAGCTGGACAAAGCCAACACATCAACACTCTATGCTGGAACAACCAGTCGCGGTGTTTTCAAAAGCACCGACAGTGCTAAATCATGGGCAAGAGAAAACTCTATTATTAATAACAGAAGCATATTTTCGCTTGCAATCCACCCCAGTAACTCCGTGGATATTTATGCTGGAAGTGCATCGACCTTACTTTTTAAAAGCACAGATGGCGCGGATACCTGGGAAGAAAGACATGACAATATCCCAAACGATATTCTTTTTGCAGGAGGTTCTTTTTCAGCGGCAACAACCCATCCTGATTACCTTGCAGCCATCGATACGGCGGATAATATCAATGATTATTTCATGGGGTGGGATGCAATGTTATCCAGCAACAGTGTTGTTAACGATCTGCTCGTTGCAAATGATGGAAACAGGTTGTTCGTCGGCGGTTCATTTACAAATATTGGCGGACAAGCACGAAATAATATTGCCACAATTGCAACCGGTGACGGCATGGCTTTGGATGATGGAGCGCCCAGTATTGATGATGGTGTTGTGAATGCCTTGGCATTCAGCAGCGATGAGGCTGTGCTTTATGCCGGAGGCAGCTTTACTGCAATAAGCACTAATGCAGGAAGCTTTACTCGTAGTCGTTTAGCTGCTTTCAATACGGCGGGTGGGTCACTTCTGGATTGGAACCCGGAAGCCAATAACGACGTTTACGACTTAGTGGTCAGTAATCTTGACAACCTGGTCTATGCCAGCGGTATATTTACTAATATAGGGGGCGCAAGCCGCAACCATGTGGCATCGTTACGCACGACTGTAAATACTAATAATGCAACGGACTGGACGCCGAACCCTGATGCTGCCATCACGGGAAGACAAACGCTTGCCAGTCGCGGTCAGTTTATATATGTGGGTGGTGGCTTTGAAGGCATCAGCAATACGACAAGCCCCTCTATCGCCGCCTATTTGTTTGCTCCTCCGACGGTCGCTGTAGACCCTAAAGGTAGAAATTTGAACGCCTCTTTGTCCATAACTTTAACGTGTAAGGATCTATCTGGAACGGGTTGTGCCACTATTTTTTTCACTACGGATACAGACCTGAATACAGCAACCTGGAACATTTACACCGGCCCCATTACGATCGACACATCCACTAAACTTTCTTTTTATGCAGAAGACAATGAAGGTACGCGTAGCGCAGCACAAACCGAGTCCTATACCATTGATCGGGATTCACCTACCGTATCCGCTGCAATTCCTTCAGGAACCTATACAATAACACAAACCGTTCCATTAATTTGTAATGATGGCGATACTTCTGATAACGCCGTTTCGGGGTGTGCTTCAATTTTTTTTACCACGGACGGATCTACACCGTCATTTACAACTACGTTTAACGACAAAAAAAACAGATTTGAGCATAAAAAAAATGGCACGTCGATTCGTCTTGCCAAGTTTGCGCCTATCTTAATTTCAGGGACATTAAAATTCGTTGCGGTAGACAATTCAGGAAACAGCAGTACTGTTGTTCGTACTGACTACAACATAGTGCGAGGTAAAGGTGCAGCAGGGTCTTTATCACTCGGTGGATTTTTGATTCTTTTTTTCTGGGTATGTTTGGGGCGAATTATATTTTATCGCAAGGTATTAAACTGAGCCAGTCATGGTGTCTATCGCCCACAACAATAAAAGATTCGTTCAGCAATGATGATGTGCGATTATACTGTAAGGGCAAACCATCCAAGGCCATCAACGCGCCACCGGATTCATCGACAATAATTTGAGCTGCTGCGGTATCCCATTCAGATGTTTCTCCATAGCGAACATAAAGATCGGCAGCACCTTCGGCGACCAGGCAGGATTTTAAAGCCGCCCCCATAATGATGGTTTCGGAATCATTCAGGCATTTTTTCAAGTTCTGATAATGTATGTTTGACGCTCGGCTGCTTGCTACAATCCTGATCTTGCCACCATCCCATACTTTGCTTCTTATCTTTTCAGGTTCTTTACCTTTATTTTTTTTAAATGCGCCATAACCTTGAACGGCGTAATAAACTACACCTGTCACGGGAACATGAATCACACCCAGTACGGGTTTATTATTGTTAATCAGTGCGATATTGATAACAAATTCATCTGTTTTATTTATAAATTCACGCGTGCCATCCAAAGGGTCAACCAACCAATAACTCTGCCATTGCTGTCGCTCATCAAAGGGCGGCTCCGTACCTTCCTCAGAGATAAGCGGCAGTTCTGGTGTTAAAGCCAATAACCCTTCTTCAATAATCTGATGTGAAGCGAGATCCGCATCGGTTAAGGGAGAATGATCTATTTTTTTTATTATTGAATATTCTTTATGGTAAATATCAGAAATAGCCACAGCAGCCTGCTCCGCAATACGCAATACGGGAGCAAGCAGTTTTAAGTACTTTTCCATTTTTATCCCAATAAACCCTTTAGGCTAATAATACTCTGTGACATTATACCCAATACGGAGATGAATACGCTGAGTAGTTACAAACCATTGTCCCAAACGGTTGGTAAATGCTTAGGGAGGCGAGGGAGTCTGCCTAATTCATTCCATGGTGTGTCGGGGTCATGGAAGTCGGAGCCTATAGACGCGCGCAATTCAAATGCCTCAGCAAATTTCATATTTTTTGCGGTCTCATCCGGATTGCAGTTGCCATGCGCGACTTCAATACCCGTACCACCGTAGTTTTTGAAATCCTGCAATAATCTTCGCATTTTACTGGCCGTGAGTTTATAGCGTGCGGGATGGGCAATAATAGCCATACCGCCAGCATCTTTTATCCATTGCACCACTTCCCTTAGTGCTGGCCATTCTGTTTTCACATAACCAGGTTTGCCGGGCACAAGATAATGCTTGAATACACGAGATATAGAGTCTGCTTTACCTTGAGCAACCAAAAAACGTGCGAAATGAGTCCGCGTCAGGTTTTCCTCTCTGGTGTATTGTAATGCACCCTGATAAGCGTTAGGGATCCCTGCTTTAGCCAGGCGACGGCCTATTTCTTGAGCGCGAGTGGCACGCAAAGTTTGTAATTGTTGTAATTGAGTGAGCAGCTTGTTCGATCGAATATCAATATTTAGCCCGATGACGTGGATGCCTGTGTTTTCCCACTGGGAAGAAATTTCTACCCCAGGAATCAGAGTGATACGATGTATGTTGGCTGCTGTTATCGCTTCTTCAATACCGGCGACAGTGTCATGATCCGTTAGTGCAAGAACATCGACAAGTTGTTCTTTGGCACGTTGCACCAGTTCAGTTGGTGTAAGTGTGCCATCAGATGCAGTAGAGTGTGTATGTAAATCATATTTAATCATATTTAAGTTGGTCGCCGAGGCATTACGAATGATTCGCTTAATCGTCAATTGAAAGAATGAAATGAGCTTTAAAGAGCGTAGCCAGTATGCCGGATTCAGGTTAGATATGTAATGCTCGTTAATAATGCTGCTTTTTAATTTTACTCTATGGTCGTTAAACGATGAACAATAATGGTAGTATCTTGTGAATAATGAAGGTGGTGTGGGCTTTTTATGAAGCGCGCGACTGAAATATTTGTTAAATTACCGGCTTTGGATGAAGTTGGTTGTTATTTTTCTTGAACAGGAGTTAGAACCTATGAACAAAACTGAACTTTTCGCAGCGGTTGCTGAAGCGAGTGAATTGACCAGCGCTGATGCAGCAAAGGCCGTCAATGCTTTTGCCGAGGTTGTAACCAAAGCGCTGAGTCAGGGGGATACCGTAACATTACCAGGATTTGGTGCCTTCTCTACCACAGTGCGGGCTGCACGAACGGGAAGAAACCCCAGGACTGGTGAGCCTATTGAGATTGCGGAATCAATCATCCCTAAATTTAAAGCAGGGAAAGGCCTGAAAGATCAAATAAAAGCAGCGAATAGCTGATCTTAATTCTATTATGCAGTAACAAAATTAACAGACAAAAATATGGCTCTTGAATTTGACATCAGTAGTAATCCTCATACCTTCGTTGATATCAAGATTGAACGTGAGCGCGCTGCGAAGGATAGAGCCAGCTTCCGAGGGAAAAATATTCGCTTTCTGATTTACTTTTTGACTGTATTGGGCAGCTATGTTACTTGCATGTTAGTGTTTATTATCCCTCACCTCAATAATCCTGAATTTGGTATTATCTCGTACTTCTTACCGTATCTTACTTTCTTTATTTTTGTTTTTGGTAACCGGATACACATTAAGCAGATAGAAAAACCTCAAAAAATAGTAGATAAAGTTATTGCCTCTTTAAAAGAAACACCTCCTGAAGCACTTGTGGATGTGGTTGGCGTTGGCGACGGGGAACTTCCTGCTGAAGTCACTTCCTTTGTGGATAAAATTTCAATACAGAAACGGTTGCTGGTGCAAGCAGAAATCGATGTTATCCAAAAATGGATGAAAGGTCAGCTAAACCAACCTGTCACACTTAAGAGCAAAGTAGCTTAAACGTCACTTTCATAATTGACTTTAAAATCGCGATTTATTTCAAGACATATAGCCTTTGCTTTGGCACGTCGATCCATGACTTGCCGTCTATCATCAAACTCCTGATCACCCCCCCGATTACGTCGCCTATCGTTTCTAGTTCTACGGATAGCGTTGCGGCGTTCTTGTTTATACATCGTAAGCCCCTCTCTTCAAATCCTATCAGTTGCGGATCGTGTAATGATAACAAAAGTGCTGCATTACTCAATAAAAACAGTGTTAATAATTGCTTTAGTCTATTATTAGTATACTTTGTGTTCGACAAACTCTGAAGGATAGGCCATGCCACAAACAGCGGCACTGATAAATACACTGAAGCAGGCTTTGAAAAATCACCGTTTAACCTACGCTGACGTTGCACAGAAGCTTAATATGAGTGAAGCAAATATCAAACGAATGTTTGCGTCAAAACGCTTTACACTTGATCGGCTGGACGACATCTGCCAATTGATGCAGATGGAATTGAGTGATCTTTTTCAACTTTACGATGAATCACGCCAACGCATTCCCCAGCTTACACTAGAGCAAGAAAAAGAACTCGTGAACGATGCCAAGCTTTTATTGGTAGCGGTGAGCGTTCGGAATAGACTCAAATTTTCTGACATTATTAATAGTTATCAGATTTCCGAAACGGAGTGTATTCGTTGTCTCGCCATGCTGGATAAACTTAAAATTATCGACTTATTACCCAATAACCGAATTAAACTACGTATAGATGATGACTTCCGTTGGTTAGTGGATGGCCCTATTGAACGCTTTTTTGAGCAACAGATTAAAAACCAGTTTTTACAATCACGATTCAAAGGTGAACAGGAAGAACGCCTGTTTTTGTTTGGGTTATTGGGCGAATCTTCCACTCAATTGATGATGAACAAGCTGCAATCGTTAGCCAAAGAGTTTACTGATCTGCATCGCCAGGATGCTAAGTTACCATTTGATAAACGTCATAGTATTGGTGTTATGCTGGCCATCAGGCCGTGGGATTTGACGCTTTTTCAGCCATTGAAAAAGTAACCGCCTAAGCGGTTACTTTTTACCGGTTTTACAAAAGCTTGACCTGACAAATTTCAGGGAAACCTGAGTCGTTATGATCAATAACTCGGAGTGTCGGAATCATATAGCATTCCTTTGCTTTTAGCCTGAGATTTTAGTGTATTAAATAATTTCAGATCAAGCGATTCATTTTTGATATTTCCCATTTCCTCTTCCACCAGTTTATTCAAATAGGTATTGCGATCATTACTCAGTTGTCTGATTTTTTGTTTTAACTCAGCACGTTTGTCGGCTGTGTCTTTAATTAATAACGTTTGCTCAGAGAAGGTCATGCTCGTCATTGGCGAGGGAAGATTGTTTTTGTCGATGGCATCCAGTTTTACTCGGCCACTGATCACATCATCTATCAATTCATTATCGCCTAATAAGTTTTTCTTGCCGCTTTCCGACACGTTAAATTCCGCACGACGAGCGCGTGATGCCAAAGATGCGCTGGCAGTTATTTTATGAGTAGCCGCGATTTTCTTGTCTTTTTCCAGCAGTTGTTCTTTGCTGCCATAATAGAGGCGAGTTTCATCAAGTTCGCTGGAGAGATCAGCCAGTTTTTGATCAAAAGGGCTGGCGACAGCCAGTGCACTGCCGTTTTGGTTTACCTGAAAATAATGACCGGTTCCCAGAGCGGCAATTGTTTTCCATGAATCCGTGGTGGCCCTATTTTCGCCAGCCTGAATGGTATTCACAATGATTCCTTTATGTTGCGCGATACGCATGGTGTCTGGATATTGAACCTCATTTTTATAATGCTGATGGGGCGGTGCATCGCCGACGAGAAAAATAACTTTGTAGGTATCGTCTGTTTTATTTTCTGGAGTCTGGCTCCAGGAGATGTGATTGACGGCATCATAAAGTGCCTGGTTAACACTCTCTGGAAAATCTCCACCGCCGGCAGTTTTGAAATCCATTAAAGCGGCGTAAATAGTATCCAGATCAGTAGACAAATCGACAACTTGTGTAATATAAGCATCACCTCGATCACGAAATGCAACGAGACCAATACTGATTTCTGGTGCCGGTTGGGCCGATGCCATGGTGGTGGCAATAGACCATATTTTTTCTTTAGCCGCATCGATAAGGTCGCTCATGCTGCTGGTGGTATCTAAAACGAAAACCAATTCCACTTTTGGTTGATTGTTCGTTATGCTGTTATTTATTGGGGCTGTGCCAGCAGCAGGATCTATTGAAGCCGTGACTTCACTCCAGGGGTAAAAAATCACTGCTGCGGCAGTTAAAGACAGTAAAGCTAATGCAAAGAGTTTCGACGTATAATTTAATTTATTTTTCATGATAATAAGCTCCTAGAGAGTGGATAGTTTACGTAAAGCCGATTCTGCATTGCGCAGTGCCTGTGTAAATTGTTCGCTATGTTTGAGTGTGTTAGTTTGATGTTGATAATTTGTAATAAGGCCAAATAACGCTTGAAGAAGGAACATCACCCAAATAGAAATAAACAGACTATGCGTGTTTAGGTAAGCCCCTGTCGCGGCCACCAAGCTTAATATCATCAGCAGTAAATCAATCAGCGCAAATAGAACCCCGTTATGAAACAAATAAGTGCGTATTAGCCAAATTGCAGCCATATGTGCCACTAAATAAATAATCAATGTTGGGTTTATTAACCAAAGAGAAAATAAAATTAATCCCCAAAACAGCATTGCGGTTACACGACCGGTTTTACTGGGACTACGCCACAGTAAATAAACAAGGTAAGTAGAAAAAACAAGCGTCACAGTCAATTTAATGCTGATTTCACTGTTGAACAGGAAAATACCAACGGTGTATAAAACAGAACCCATGAGGCTCGCAGCGATAGCGACAAACACACCTTCTATAAACCCCGGTTTTTTGGATGTCAATGTATTCATGATGAGTACCTTTGCTGTTTTTCACGCAGCAATGTGACTTCTACATCAGCATCGGTAATCGTTGTGATAAACGGTGTATTCGGGACCTCCGTCTCTTGATCAAATATTTCTTCAGTGATTAATTCCAGTTTTTGCTGCATTGATTCCAGATCCGGGGCCTGTTTGTTAATGCGATTTTTAACCTGATCAATTTCACTTGTCAGTGCATTTTTTTTCGCGACCAGTGCTTTTTGTAACTGTAAAAATTCCAATTTTCGTTTAATCAAAGTGCGTGATAGATCATCATTATTGGCATTAAGAGCGACCGTCAAATTATCATCGAAATCTGAAATATCATTATCCAGAGATTTAATGCGATCATTGAGTTTTGAATGTTGCTGTTGTAACCCTTCTAACTGTTGTTGATCTAATTGCAATACGGCTTCCATTTCGCGAACCGATTGTTTTAGTAAAATATATGGCTCTTCCAATTGGTCGATTACCGCGTGAAAGTCTGCCTTGAAAAGTCGCATAAGCCGATTAAGTAAGGCCATTTTTATTCTCCTGTTGTCTGAGTTATTTCAGTTTAGACGTTGGTCTTCACGCCGTGTAGGCCTGTTTTGGTAAAATCGTTGGGTAAATGTTTACAAAAAACTTACATCACTGGGAAAGGAAAACTGCTAAGCTGGTTTTATGGAAATAAAAAAGAGTCGTCTATTGATAGTTGAAGATGAAGTAGCCATTCGTACTGGCTTGGTGGATGTATTCGTTTATCATGGTTATGAAATAGACTGGGCCGATGATGGTTTGCAAGGCTTAAAAAAAGCGTTAAACGGTACTTTTGACCTGGTGCTTCTGGATGTTATGTTGCCGGGTATGAATGGCTTTGAAATTTGCAATCAGATTCGCCAACAAGATCTTGCTCAACCGATTATTATGTTGACCGCAAAAAGCAGCGATGAAGATATTATTCAAGGTCTCACGCTGGGTGCGGATGATTACGTGATCAAACCTTTTTCTGTTGCTCAGTTGGTATTACGAGTTCAGGCCGTACTGCGTCGCAGCCAAATGAGTATTGAGAAAAATAGTTACATTCATCTGGGCGACGGAACCCTTATTGAAAAAGCAGAGATTGATATTGAAAACCTTGTTGGCCAACGTGGTAATCATTCGTTTAAGTTTACTCGTCGTGAAATGGAGATTCTCGAATATTTAAACATCAATAAAACGAGACCCGTTTCTCGTGAAGAGCTATTGCTCAAGGTTTGGGGTTATAGTAAAGAGATGTCGATTGAAACTCGTACCGTGGATATTCACATCGCCAAACTGCGGCGTAAAATGGAGCAAGACCCGAAAAGTCCAAAATATCTGATAACAGTACGTGGTGCGGGTTATCGACTGATGCCAAATTAATGGGTAACTATATTAGTAAAAATCGCTTACGATTGATATTGGGCGTGTTTTTTATTGCTCTTGTTTTTCCAACAGTAATTCTCGTCAAACAAGCGTTTAGTCAAATGAAATGGGAAAGTTTCCGACAATATCAGGTTCAGGCTGAAGAGTTGGCATTACGCATCGATAAGCAATTTAATCAACTTATTAAAAATGAAGAAGCGCGTTCGTTTACTGAATACAGTTTTTTAAATATTGCAGGTGATGTTAAAGCTAATTTTTTACAACGATCCCCTTTGGCTGAATTTCCCAAAAAAAACAAAATTCCAGGATTAATCGGTTACTTTCAGGTGGATGACCGAGGTGAATTCAGTTCACCCTTATTACCCCCTGAAATCCCCCAGTCCTACGGCATCAGCAATGATGAATATTCCTTGCGTCTTGATGTAAAAAATCAAATACAACACATTCTCAGCAGCAATAAACTGGTGACGGAACGACAACTCTCTCTTAAGAGTAATATCAATAAAAAAAAAGAAATCATCATAAGTACTCGTGAAAAAGAAAAAAAATCAGCTGAAAAAATTGTTAATAATCTTTTTTCTCAAGAGGCCTTTGACCGTTTGGAAAGCAGTAAAATACACTCCAGCGTTAAAAGGTCTGCACTAAAAGGCTCATTAGGGCGAGTGGAAGAGCTTCAACTAAAGGCTCCGATGGCGAAAACAGAGATGTTGGCTGAGACTACAATAATGTCAACGTTCAATAACGAGAAAGGGGATATCCGGAAGCAACGACTGAGTAAAGAGTTGACATTTTTTCCCGAACCAATCGTTGATAATGATGCCGTATCTAGTGTGCAGGTTGCGAGCTTACAAGAACCCATCCGTATTACAACGTTTGAAAGCGAAATTGATCCTTTTAGTTTTAGTTTGTTGGATAGTGGTCATTTTGTTTTATATCGTAAAGTTTGGCGTAATGGCCAGCGTTATACTCAAGGGGTATTGTTTAATCAGCAAGATTTTCTTCAAGGTATTATTGAAATCGCATTTAAAAACACAGCTTTATCTGATATGAGTAATCTTGTGATTGCTTATGAAGGTAATGTTTTTTCGGTGTTCAGTGGGCGGGATTATCGATCATCTTATTCAAGTATCACCGAACTGCGAGGTGAGCTATTGTATCAAACACCACTGTCTGCTCCACTATCAGCAATGCAACTTATTTTCAGTATTACTCATTTGCCTCTGGGAGCGGGAGCCAATGTGATTATCTGGACAACATTTGTTATCGGCTTGGTTTTATTGAGCGGCATATTTTTCATTTACCGCTTGGGTATTAAACAAATCACCTTGGTTCAGCAACAGCAAAATTTTGTTTCTTCCGTGAGCCATGAGCTTAAAACACCACTGACCTCTATTCGAATGTATGGTGAAATACTGAGGGAAGGTTGGGCGGCGGAAGAAAAGAAAAAAATATATTACGATTATATTTATGATGAAAGCGAACGTCTGTCTCGTCTCATTGATAACGTATTGCAATTAGCGCGTATGACACGTAACGAATTACAGTTGAATATAAAATCAATCACTGTTGGTGAATTGATGGATATTATACGCTCAAAAATATCGTCTCAATTGGAGCGTAGTGATTTTGAGTTAACTCTGGATTTTAGCAATGTGAATGAAAAAGTTTTATTAAATATAGACCGAGACGCTTTTATCCAGGTCTTTATTAATTTAATTGATAATTCAGTCAAGTTTTCTCGTCAGGCTGAAATAAAAAAAATAGATATTGTGTGTAAAAAAAATATCAAAAATTCGATTAAATTTACCGTACGTGATTACGGGCCGGGTATTGCAAAAAATAAAATGAAAAAAATATTTACACTTTTTTATCGTTCTGAAAATGAGCTAACACGAGAAACTGTCGGTACAGGTATCGGCTTGGCTTTGGTTAATCAACTAATGGTTAATATGAATGGAAAAGTGGGTGTCGTAAACAGAAACCCAGGCGCTGAATTCAGCCTGATATTCAAAGAGAAATTGATTTAAGTTCAGGCGTGTTAGGATGTTGGTTCTGAAAGGAGTTTGGACATGGGTATCAGACCTGCATTAAACATAGTATCGTTATTCTGGCTACTAACCAGTTTCATTTCTGTAATGTCGTTTAGTTTTGCTAGCACTACAGTGTCGGCTGTATCCGATGCAAATACAACTTCCCCGACGGCACCAGTATCTCGCTTGCACAGCCTGAGTGAAGCAGAGCAATTGTGGTTATTCGAACACCCCGTTATACGTATTGGCGGTGAGTCGGACTGGCCGCCTTTTGATTTTGTTGGGGAAGATGGTTCTTATCAGGGATTAACCGCAGATTACCTTCAGTTATTAAGCCAGCGTCTTGGTGTTGAGTTCGATATCGTTGCCGATCATCCGTGGCCGGTGATGCTTGAAATGCTTAAAAATAAGGAACTGGATGCGATTGGTGCAATTTCAAAAAATGTCGAACGTGAAAAGTTTGCACTATTTACCCAACCGTATTCCGAGTTCTCTTCTGTTATTTTCGTGCGTGATAATCACGTCCAAATTAATGGAATTGAAGATTTAAAGAATAAACGTATCGTTATTGAGCGAGATTTTTTTATACACAATATATTACTGAAGGAATATCCCGATCTTAATCTGCTGGTAGTCGAGACTACGTTGCAAGCACTGGAGGCGGTTTCGCAGGGGCGTGGGGATGCTTACATAGGTACTCTGGCGGTAGCTAACTACCTACTGGAAAAACACTTTATTACTAATTTGAAAGTTGTGGCCAAGACACCTTTTGGTGCCACTGAGCTGTCGATGGGCGTACGTAACGACTGGCCGATATTCATCTCTATACTCAATAAAGGGCTCAATTCCATTAGTGCGACTGAATATATCGAAATCCGTCGGCGCTGGATTGCACTTGATCCTCATAAAAAAACTATCGAACTAACATTGAGAGAGAAAGACTGGTTACGTGAAAACCCGCGTATACGTTTCACTGGCGATCCTAACTGGCTGCCGTTTGAATACTTTAACGAGCAAGGGAAATATGTCGGTATCGTTTCTGAAATACTCTCCATATTGGAAAACAGATCCGGTATCGAGCTGGAGCGTATGCCCAGTGGTACCTGGCTTAATGCGATTGATATGGCCAGAAATGGCAACGTCGACATTATTTCCGGTGATCTAGCTGATAAAGAGATTCAGCGTACGCACTCTTTTACCCAATCTTATTTAGATATACCGTTAGCTTTAATCATGCGCAGCGAGCAGGTTGAGATTATTCCTGATCTTTACAATATTGCGGACAAGCGCATCGCTGTGATTGAAGGTTACGGTTATACCTGGGAGTTAAAGCAGCAATACCCCGATATCACTTTCATCGAAGTTAAGGATATTCAAACGGCGTTGTATGATCTGTCCACTAACCGTCTCGATGCTTTTATTGCTACATTCACGGCGGGTAGCTATCACATTAATCAGATGGGTTTGTCCAATCTACGTATCGTTGGTCGTCTGCCTGTAGTTATGAAGCTGGGTCTGGCGGTACGCAAAGACTGGCCACAATTACTGAGTATTCTTAACCGGGCTATAGACAGTATGACGGAGGCTGAAAAACAGCAGATTATTGAGCAGTGGATGAAGGAAAAATATATTGAGCATATTGATTATCGCCGTGTATGGCAGGTCGTTCTGGCTGCAGCTATTCTCATTATTCTGATTCTGTTCTGGAATTATTATGTGCAACGGCAAAAAAAACGCCTCTACATCAGTGACGAGCGTTTTCAGCTCGCCATGGCGGCCGCTTCTGACGGTCTATGGGACTGGGATATCGTGAGCGGTGAAGTCTATTACAGCCCCGGTTATATGAGCATGCTGGGTTACACGATTGGTGAACTTCCCAACAGGGTGGATACTTGGGAAAATTTGTTACACCCTGATGATAAAGCAGCAGCACTGACGTATGTTGCCGCCGCGATTGATCATAGTATGCCACGCTACGAGCATGAATTTCGTCTTAGGAATAAAAAAGGTGAGTATCGCTATATTCATTCCAAAGGAGGTACGGTTAAAATCGATGGTCAAGGTAAGGCCTTGCGAGCCGTGGGTACCCAAACTGATATTACTGAACGCAAGACGATAGAAGAGAGTTTGCAGGTGTTTCGACGTTTTGCTGAAACCTCAGGCCAAGGTTTTGGCATGGCCAGTCTCGATGGCCAGATGACCTATGTCAACCAGACGCTTTGCCAAATGCTGGAAGAAACATCAGCGATGGATGTTTGCCAAAATAATTTTTTTCACTACTGTCCACCAGAAATTTATAAACGCTTAGAAGAAGAAATTATTCCGGGTTTAAAGGAAAAAGTGCCATGGATTGGTGAACTGACACTGCGTACGGCAAAAGGAAAGCTCATCCCGACACTGCAAAATCTTTTTGTTATCCGCAATGAACAGGGTAAAGCACGTTATTTTGGTAATGTGATTACCGATATCACTCTGCAAAAAAATGCTGAGCAAACTTTAAAATATTCAAAGGAACAGGCGGAGCAAGCGAGTCGTTTCAAGAGTGAGTTTTTGGCTAATATGAGTCATGAAATTCGCACACCACTCAATGCCATTATGGGGATGGCGCATTTAGCTTCCAACACCGAACTGACGCCACGCCAGCAGGATTATATGAACAAAATCCAGACCTCTTCGCACATCTTGCTCGGTGTCATTAATGACATACTCGACTTTTCTAAAATCGAAGCGGGGCGGCTTGAAATTGAACAATCTGAATTTCTATTGGAAAGTGTTTTTGAAAACTTATCCAATTTGGAGTCACTGCGCGCAGCGGAAAAAGGTATTGAAATTATCTACTCCATTGATAGTACAGTTCCCAAAGTTCTGGTAGGTGATCCACTTAGACTGGGACAAGTGCTAATTAACCTCACCAGTAACGCAATTAAATTCACAGAACATGGGCAAGTGTTAGTGGCGGTGACGCTGGCAGAAGACGGTGCGGATGGGCTGGTTCTGAATTTTTCGGTAGAAGATACCGGCATCGGTATCGACAAAGAGAAACAGAATCAACTATTCGAACCCTTCACCCAGGCTGACGGTTCAATAACCCGAAAGTATGGCGGTACAGGGCTGGGTCTGGCGATATGTAAACAGTTAGTCACGATGATGGGCGGTGACATTGGTATTAATAGTGCTCCTGGCCGTGGCAGCACCTTCTTTTTTAGTGCCATGTTCAAACATCCTGTTAATCTGACAGAGAGAAGTTTGGTTGTGACTCCTGATCTTCGCGGCTTACGCGTGCTGGTGGTGGACGACAATGCGATTGCCCGTGAAACATTGCAGAATATGCTGGAATCATTTTCCTTTGTGGTGGAGGTCGTTGCTTCGGGTGCTGCTGCCCTAGCCAAATTAGAACAGACGACAACCGGGAGTTCGCACGAGCCTTATGACTTAGTGCTAATGGACTGGAATATGCCTGGCATGAACGGGATAGAGACCAGCCGTTTGATTCGCCAGTCGGGCTTCTTGCAGCGGGTTCCTACCATTATTATGATTACCGCTTATGGTCGGGAAGAAGTGATACATTCGGCGAAAAATATAGGCATTAATGGCTATTTGTCCAAACCGGTAAACCCTTCCGTTTTATTTGACACAATTATGGAGACCTTGGGTAGTAGTCATGTTGCGAAGACGATTAAAATCAGAGATGAAATTAAGGTGCCTTGCTTTCACGATGCAAAAGTGTTGTTGGTAGAAGATAATCGAATCAATCAGCAAGTAGCTCAAGAACTGCTGGAAGGTACCGGTCTTGAGGTGGTCATCGTTGAAACTGGCGCCAGTGCTGTCCAGGCCCTGCAAAGGGAGCAATTTAATCTGGTTTTTATGGATATTCAGATGCCCGATCTGGATGGATATCAGACTACTCGTATGATTCGTAAAGATTCCCGTTTTTCACAATTGCCTGTTATTGCGATGACTGCGCATGCGATGGCGAGTGACCGTGACAAATGTCTGACTGCGGGAATGAACGATCATTTACCCAAACCTGTTGATCCGGTCGCTTTATATAACTTGTTGTGTGAATGGATTACGCCTCAACAAGATGTTACTGAGCAGCAGACGGGGGCTGGCTCCCAGGCAAGTGATGAACCTGTTATGCCCCGTCCTGATTCGTTGTTATCGGGTATCAATTCGCGACTAGCATTGTTGCGTATTGGCGGGAATCAAAAGTTGTTTTTCAAATTATTGAGAGACTTTGTGAACGATCACGGCCATGATAATGAGAAGCTATT
>UOFO01000021.1_pt1 | contig 33603 bp, 26 predicted proteins | sample 1988801 | NCBI WGS metagenome assembly UOFO01 (sample SAMEA4712195, study PRJEB27164) | hydrothermal vent metagenome | biome: marine basaltic hydrothermal vent biome; feature: marine hydrothermal vent; material: mineral | place: Pacific Ocean | collected 2011-06-14/2011-07-23 | depth 1719 m
ATTGGAGGCGTTGCCTAACTCGGTACAAGCTGAGCGGAGCTGGGCTTGGTCTGAAGTTAAAGAGCCTAACGCATCAAGACGAGAACAAATACGACTCATTTCAGCAGCAACGGCACTTTCCGGGGTGCTGGATGACGTCGCAAGGTTCGCGGATAAAGGGATGCTCGTCTGAGCATTCACATTCATTCCGAACAACAGACTCACTGCGAAAACACCCGACCTCAAGAAACTCCCGTTACTCAACACTCCACTCTCCTTGTGTAGATGGTATTTAAATATCAGCGATTCATTTTAACGCTTTAAGAAATCAAATAGAACGTAACTATCACACATGAAAAACCCAAATATTACACTTGACCAACAGTTTTTAACCTTAAGCATAACAGGCCTCAGCTGCTTAAACAGGCTGCAAATCAAGGTACTTATAGGGGTTTTTTACTAACTACGCGTTCATGATGGCCAGAATACACACAAGCTAATGTAGTGACACAACCAATAAGAATATGGCACTATGAAATATTGATGAACATGTTTTAAAACGCCGTGGAGATAATTGACACATGTCTGATTTGATAAGGTTTGGCGTTTCTATTGATCATGGTTTGTTAGATCAATTTGATGAGCTTATTGCACGCAAAGGATATAAAAATCGCTCTGAGGCGATTAGGGATCTCATTCGTGACCACATGGTGGAGCAAGAGTGGGAGGAGAATACCGAGACGGTTGGTACTTTCACTATGGTCTATGACCATCACACCCGAGACCTCTCTCTGACCCTGACTCATCTGCAACACTCCTTCGCTGGCGAGATATGCTCAGTGCTGCATGTTCATCTCGATCACAATAACTGCCTTGAGGTATTGGTATTGAAGGGCAAAGCTCGATTACTGCAATCACTGGCGGATAAACTGAGCAGTGTACGGGGTGTTAAACACGGTAAGTTGACAATGACGACGACCGGAGAGGCCATGCCAAGTGGCCCAGGTGACCACAGTCATGCGCATTCTGACGACGAGCATTCCCATTTATAAATAAAAAAACCGAAGACGGGTTGTTTACCCGCTTCGGTTTAAGTTCCGAATTAAAAACCCACTTGGAACTGAGCTAATAAAACATTGTCGGTGTAGCCTCTGCTTTCAACAATACCCGTAAAGGTGTCGGTATCGCCACTGGCAAATACATAGTTCAATTGAATGCGAGCATCTTTTTGCTTTTCAGCCAAGAAGATGTTCCAACCAATATAGGTATTACCCAGACTGGTTTCATCACCGCTGGCTGTCTCACTGTCGGCAGCGTAGTGACGAATAACAACTTCGTTCATTTTGTTGATGGCATAGCCGCCATGCACATACCAAACCGTTTCTTTATAATCGTTCTTACCTTTCACATTATCGCCGGAAATATACTCAGCTTTAAACGTCATTGGACCCATTTTGTAAGAACCGGCCACATCAAAAACAGTGTAGTCTTCTGCAGAGGTCACCGCATCATCCTGGCTGCTGGAACCATAAGATGCTTCGATGTGCAGAGCGTCGTTCATATCAAACATCACACGACCCGCGTAGGTCATACCATCACCGGCAGCACCGAAGTCAACAGCACCAGAACGCCGAGCAGGGTTGAATACACCGATATCGTAACCAAAATCGCCTATTTTGCGACCGCTAACCATCAAGCCAGCAGCACGTTCGAGTACCAAGTAAGATTCCAAACCACGCTTGGTGATATCCAACTGCTTGCTGGCATTGCTAAAATCCATACCTACAGGCGTTTTGAAAAGACCAGCACTCACCTTGGCGGCTTTACTGAACTTATAACCCACCACGGCATCCTTGAGGATTTCGGGGACACCAATACTGTCATTTTTATCGGTTTTGTTAAAATCCGCTTGTAGTTTTCCCCAAACTTTACCGTGTGTGATTTTGTAACCCAGACGTACGCTGTCTGCACCAAAGCGCAAACTATCCGCCTCATTGCCTTCACTGCCCTTACCTATAGCAGCGGTGATCTGGGTGTAACCAAACAACTTGGCTTCAGTGCTTCCCTCAGCAGCACTAGCGGTCATCGGCACGGCGGCGGCAACAGCAGCTGCAACGGCCAAAGTAATTAGACTTTTTTTCATGAAACGACTCTCCGAATATTAGAATTATTGTTGATCAAATTTACGAGTTTCAAGTATGAAGCTGAATATTTATAGCAGCAATTGATAAAAAGGCAACACTTTTTATCATTACCTTACAAATATTTATAGTTTTTCGTTGTTTTTTTACAACAAGAAGATAAGGCAGCGTGCCTTTAGACGGGTTACGGTATAGTACCTATACAATAATTCTTGACACAGGGAGTAATTATAGTGAAAAGAAATCTGATAACACCGTCGATAATCGCAATATTGACCACACCACTAACCGCCGGAGCCATCGAAATTGCTGGTGAAAAATTGGATGTTTACGGCAAAATTCATGTCTCTATTGACTATAGCGATAGGGATGACCCAAGCGTCAGCAACGACGGCATGAGCATTTCCAGTAACTCCTCTCGCCTGGGCTTTAAGGGTAAATTGCCACTGGAAAATGGAATGAAAGTAATTTGGCAATTTGAGCAAGAAGTGCGTTGGGACGACAGTTCCACAGGCAATTTTGCCAATCGTAATAGTTATGTAGGTCTTGCCAGCGGCGCGAATAATCTCCGCGTTGGTGTCTATGATACTCCCTTCAAAACGGTGGCCTCCAAGTGGGGGCTGTTTGGCGATTCAGTAGGTGAACGCCGAGGCATGCTCGGTGCGGGTTACGATAGCGGCAACCAACTCAACGAACGCGTCAAAAACTCGGTGATGTACCAATTTGAGAACGAAACGCTGAATGTCCAAGCCATGTATGCCGTCGAACCCGAAGATACGTCCGGTGCTGTTGATGATAACGACAAATCTATGTTTGGTCTTGGCGTGTGGTGGAATTTCAACAGTCTCACGCTCTCCGCAGCTTACGAAGATTGGACTAAACACAGCGCCATCGACGATGGTACTGCTTTTCGGGTTGCGGCTGTATACGGTCTCGGTGACCATCAACTGGGCGCCCTTTATGAAAACATCGACTCCGATACGGTTGACGAATGGAAACGTAACGCCTTCGGCATAAATTGGAAATGGCAGTTTATTGAGTGCGCTGATCTTCGCGCCCAGTATATTATGGTAGACGATGCCGACAACTCGCCAAGCACCGCCGCGACTAAGATTAGTCTGGGTGTTTTCCATAAGCTTGACAAAAACGCGGAAGTTTATGTTGCTTATGCGACTACCGACAACGATGATAACGCCAAGTTTCAGGGGGTCGATGGCGGCCATGGAGACGAAGTTAAGACCGTCAATGGCGGTTCGCCCAGCTCATTTTCTTTGGGCATGGTTTATAAGTTTTAAAACAAGGTGGGCAATGCCTCCTGAATCTCAATCGCTACGGGTATATATATATGGAGAGAGTGTGCGTGATAGAAACGTATCGTAATTATGATACTACATCATTCAAATTACAGCGTCTTTTCTCCGTGTCCTCTGTGTGCTCTGTGGTTATTTGCTCTTTTTTAAGTGCGTAGTTTGAACCACAGAGAGCACAGAGGACACAGAGAAAAACGGGACGAATTTAACAGCGAATCTTAAATCATTGCATAAATTCCGCAGTTATATGACATTTTTTAAACACAGAAATAACAACAGGGGTGAGCTGAGTAGTTACCTAAATCCATAACATCACGGGTATAAAGCAGCTACTTCAGCCATTACTCGCTGCGGACTAATTGTTGTTAAACACTGGGTATGCTCCAGTGGACAGGTTCGTTTGAAGCAGGGTTGGCAATCCATAGGTTGTTGTACTATTTTTGCCTGGTCATGCATGGGTGGTGTAAAACCAGGATCGGATGAACCATAGATCGCTACTAAAGGTCGATTCAAAGCGGCAGCAACATGCATCAAACCTGAGTCGTTGCTGATTACGACGTTGCAAAGCGATAATAAATCTATGGCTTGGCCCAAAGAGGTTTGCCCTGCGAGGTTGTGTATACCTTCGTCTGCCGTGTGACAGATTTCATCAGCGGCAGCCTTATCTTTCTCAGAGCCAAATATCCAGACTACCCAGCCTTTAGCTCGCATCTGTTTTGCCACTTCTGCATAATATTTGATTGGCCAACATTTAGCTGGGCCATATTCTGCGCCAGGGCATAACCCTAATACCCTGATTTCTGGCTGCTCCATACGCAATGCCTGTAAACTACGTTGTACGCTGAGAGGTTCAACGCTCAATTGTGGCAAGGGAGTTTCGGGAATGGTCTTTCTGTCGGAAGGATCGGCCAAGGCAACAAAACGCTGTACCGTCATGCGTAAGCGTTGCTTGTCTAAATGCCGTACATCATTCAACAAGCCCCAGCGTAACTCGCCTTTATAGCCAGTACGCTTTTTTATGTTAGCCCAGAATGGGATTAATGCTGATTTGAATGAGTTAGGTAAGACAATGGCTCTGTCATAAGCTTTAGAGCGCAATTCACGACCGATTTGATAACGTTGACCCAGCGCCAGGCGGCCATGCCCCAACGGCATAATCAAGGCTTTTTGTACTTCAGGCATTCGAGCTAAAAGAGGATGTGTCCAGGCCGGAGCCAGAACATCAATCCTCAAAGCAGGGTCTTGTTTTTGCAAAGCGATAAACAAACTTTGCGCCAACACCATATCCCCCACCCAAGAAGGACCAACGACTAATAAGCGTGTCATTTTAAATTATCTAATGATGTTTTGCTTATTTTTTAGATTTACAGCAAGAATGTTTGACTAAAAAGAATACCCAGGACGAATACCAATTTCATTCATCACTCCTTCGTTAATTCATATTCAGCGCCACAATAAGGACACTTGGCTATACCACTTTCTTCAATAGGAAGATAAACATGTGGGTGTGAGCTCCACAACGGACTTGCCGCCGTAGGGCAATGCAAGGGTAGATCAGCCGACGAGACCTTTATTGGGACAGATTTCAAAGATGGCGAGGGCGTTAAAATTTCTTGATTAGAATTGTTTTGACTCACTTTTCATTCCTTATTCAACATGGGTTAACCACTCAGGGTGCGATTTATTGCGCCCGTGAACATAATCAAAATACAGCGTTTGCAGGCGTTCCGTTATCGGCCCACGGCTTCCCTGGCCAATTTGTCGGCCATCTAATTCCCGAATAGGGGTGACTTCAGCGGCGGTTCCGGTAAAAAATGCTTCATCGGCAATATACACTTCATCTCGGGTAATTCGCTTTTCTTTGATGGTCAATCCTTCTTCTTCCGCCATGACAAAAATCGTGTCGCGTGTAATGCCATCTAATGCCGAGGTGAGATCCGGGGTATAAATAACACCATCTCTAACCAGGAAAAAATTTTCGCCACTGCCTTCAGCAACGCAGCCTTCGGTATCCAGTAGCAAGGCTTCATCACAACCGCATGCTAATGCTTCTTGCAGCGCGAGCATCGAGTTCATGTAATTACCATTCGCTTTCGCTTTACACATGGTGATATTGACATGATGACGAGTATACGAAGAGGTACGGACTTTAATCCCGTTTTTCATATTGTCTTCGCCCATATAAGAACCCCAAAACCAGGCCGCTACAATCGCATGTGTTTTGAGATTATCCGCTCTCAGGCCCATACCTTCGGGGCCATAAAAACACATGGGGCGAATATACCCGGACTCCAGCTTGTTCTCTCGCACTACCGCCTTGGTTGCATTCATTAATTCATCGTGGCTATAGGGTATTTTCATGCCCAGGATATGAGCGGAACGAAACAATCGACTGATGTGCTCTTCTAAACGAAAAATAGCGGCACCCTGGTCTGTTTTATAGGCACGCACTCCTTCAAAAACACCCATACCGTAATGCAAAGTATGTGTTAATACATGCGTTGTCGCTTCACGCCATGGTACTAATTCTCCGTCATACCAAATAACGCCATCGCGATCGGCCATCGACATTGCTTTTTCTCCTTCAATATTTTCTAAATTATTCAGATTCCATCATATCATGCCAGATCTGACTTACGGCCTTACGTTCTTCAACATAATAATGAGAAGAGACTTCAGCAGGCTCATTTTGCAACTTCCGTTTGTGTACCTCGCTACGATAACTGCGGTAGGCATTACTCAACACGTCTGCTTGCTCTGGCTGCAACACGGCAATCGCTTTGCAACTGGCAAGCAAACGAATATTATCTTCCCACTGTAATAATTCGGGATATTGATGGCCCCAACGTAAAGTCAGATACTGGACAATGAATTCAATGTCTGCAATTCCACCTCGGTCTTGTTTAATATCAAACACTTCAGAACGTTTACTTGCGAGTTCTTGCCGCATGCGCTCACGCATTTCACGTACTTCGGTTTGCAATTTGACGGGATCACGCTCTCGTGCGAGCACCTGTTGGCGTATGCGCTCAAAAGCTTGGCGCAGGATGGGTGCGCCTGCAACAAAACGTGCCCTCACCAAAGCTTGATGCTCCCATGTCCAGGCTTGTTTATTTTGATACCGAATAAAACTAGACATGCTTGTCACTAATAAACCAGAGGCTCCACTGGGCCGTAAGCGAACATCAACATCATACATTACCCCTGTTGGGGTTTGCGTACGTAGCATGTGAATGATGCGCTGCGCTAATCGTGCAAAAAAAACCGAATGAGATACAGATCGATCACCCTCGGTGACCCCGTCAACCTCATCCCCATCGTGCAAAAAAACAAGATCAAGATCAGAGCCATAACCCAGCTCATAGCCCCCCATTTTGCCATAGGCTATAATCGCAAAACGTGCCTCACGCCGCACACCGGCATCACTACACGTCGGCATACCATAACGCTGCAGCAAATGTTGCCAGGCGCACTCCATCACTTTATTCAACACTACTTCCGCAATAGCGGTTAAATGGTCGCTCACTTTCATCAAGGGCAATGCATCCGAAACATCAGCGGCAGCAACCTTAAGAATATTGCTCTGTGTAAATGATCTCAATACGTCCATTTGGCTTTCAAGGTCATTCTCCTTCACGCGCTGCATCAACTGGCTCATCTCATGTGCTAAAGCGGCTCTATCGGGTGGCGCATATAGAAAACGGGGATCTAACAATTCATCTAACAGCAAGGGGTGTTGCGCAACATAAGTTGTCAGCCAGGGACTCGCGGCACAAAGCTGTACCAACTGTGACAATGCCATTGGGTGTTCCAGCAACAAGGCATAATAGGCAGAACGACGGCCAATCGCTTCCAGCACCATCATCACTCGCAAAAATGCAACGGTAGGCTGAGTCGCTTGTGCAGCGGCACCTAAGGTTAGCGGGATGAGATGATCCAACCGAACGCGACCGCGCGACGACAAGTGACGATAACTTGAACTCGCGCGCATCGTTGTTAAACAACGAACAACCTCTTCGGGCTGCTGAAAACCATTGTGTTGCAATACCTCGTGCGCTTGGTCAAACTCGGCGCCTATGGCCCATAAGGTTGCAAGATTTTGTTTATTTTCATCATCATTGGCGTGTTCCGTTTGAGGAGCGGTAAAGACTTGTTCAAAATGATGATGTACGGTTTGCATTGTTTTTTGCAGACAAGTATAAAATTCAGACCAACCCGTAAAACCCATGGCATAGGCAAGTTTAAGCTGCTCCCTTTCATCTTGTGGTAAGTCATGAGTTTGCCTGTCTGCATAGGCTTGTAGACGATTTTCTGTGCGTCGCAAAAAATCGTAAGCGATTATTAATTCATGCACGACAAAAGCAGGCAAATAATTCAGTACTCTTAATGTTTGCAATACGTCAACAATACCCCGAGCTTTCAACCTGGGTTCACAACCCCCTCTGATAAGCTGAAATACCTGGCCAACAAATTCAATTTCTCGTATTCCGCCTGCGCCCAGTTTAATATTTCGAACTAAACTTTTTTTGCGAACTTGCTGAGCAATCAATCCCTTCATTTCGCGGAGTGCTTCAAGCGCACCAAAGTCAAGGTAACGGCGAAATACAAAGGGGGACAAGCTTTCTAATAACATCTCTCCTTGTGCAATGTCTCCCGCAACCGGCCTTGCTTTAATCAACGCATAACGTTCCCAGTCTCGCCCCTGTGTTTGATAGTAGAGTGCTATAGCATCAAAATTCATCACTAAGGAACCACTGTTACCAAAAGGTCGCAGTCGCATGTCTACTCTAAAGACAAAACCATCCACGGTACGCGTGCCAATTACATCAATTAACTGACGACCCAACTTAATAAAATATTCATGATTGCTAATAGAGTGCATCGCACCTTGTGTCTCTCCCTCTTCAGGAAAAACAAAAATCAAATCAATGTCTGACGAAAAATTGAGTTCGTAAGCACCGAGCTTGCCCATACCTAATACAACTAAATGTTGCGGCTTCTTGCTTTGTTCGCCGTAGGGCGTGCCGTACTCTTTTTGTAGCCAGGGCGTTAAATAGCATAATGCGATATCCATACAGGCACTGGCTAATTCAGACAACGCAAACATCGTTTCCTTTAAATCGGCCCAGCCCGCTAAATCACGCCACGCAATGCGTAACATTTCACGTTGTCGCCATTGACGCAGGCGCTGCTTAAGATCAGATATATTCGTGGTACCTGTCAACTCTGCCTTAATGCGTTGCTGTGCTTCACCCGGTAGATAAGCCAACAAAAGATCACCGCTGGAACACAGTTCATGCAATCGCGCCGGTGCGTTAATGCACAGTCGAGCCACAAAATCACTTTGTAACCACACTTTATAAAGAACATTCTTCAATTCGGCATGAGAAACAGGGATAACAGCTTCATCTGTTGCTGCTTGCTCATAAGCGAGCCAATATTCTCTAACATCAGCGATCAGCGGTTCGGGCAACCCTTTCTCTTGAGTATTCGTAGTAGATGTTATTTGACTCAGCTGTTCTGTCATTTGTTGTAATTCCGCATTGAACCTGGAAGGATCACATCAGTTTATCAGCTCAAGATGTCTGTTAAAAACCCGATAAATGACGAGTAGGTATATATAACTGGGCAATGAGAGATAAACCAGATGGAATTTAAAGACTATCTTAAAATTATGGTCATGAAAGATGCTTCTGACCTTTATTTAACAACGGGGGCACCTCCCAGCGCCAAGATACAAGGACTACTGACACCAATAGAACAGTCTCCCATTCCTCCCGGGTTGGTTGGTCAAATAGCCACCAACATCATGAGCGAAGAACAAAATGAAGAATTCAGTCAAAAACCAGAAATGAATCTTGCCATTTCTGAACCCGGCGTAGGTCGTTTTCGTGTCAATATATTCAAACAGCGTAATCAGGTCGGTATGGTAATACGAGCCATAAAAATAGACATTCCTTCTACGGATGTATTGGGCCTGCCCATGGTTCTAAAAAAACTCATTATGCAAAAACGCGGCTTGATTCTGTTTATTGGTGGCACAGGTTCAGGTAAATCAACTTCACTGGCCTCACTAATTGACTATCGTAATACCAATAGCGCCGGACATATCATCACCATCGAAGACCCAATAGAATTTGTCCATTCACATAAAAAATCAATTATTAATCAGCGTGAAGTGGGCGTGGATACCGACAGTTATGAGGACGCATTGAAGAATACATTACGTCAGGCACCTGATGTAATTTTAATCGGTGAGATTCGCGATAGAAAAACCATGGAACATGCTATTGCCTTTGCAGAAACCGGACATCTGGCCATCTCAACATTACATGCAAATAACTCTAACCAGGCTTTAGACCGAATTATCAACTTCTTCCCCGAAGAGCGTCATAAACAATTACTACTCGATTTGTCATTAAATATTCGTGGCTTTGTTGCTCAACGTCTTATTCCTACTATAGATAAAAAACGTGCTGTTGCAATAGAAGTGTTATTAGGCACACCTTTAATTTGCGATCTCATTATGAAAGGGGAAGTGGGTCAGATCAAAGAAGTTATGGGGAAATCGGAAAATCTTGGCATGCAAACTTTTGATGGTGCACTTTTTCATATGTATAAAGACGGTAAAATATCTTTAGAAGAAGCGCTGAGAAACGCAGACTCTCAAAACAACCTCAGATTACGCATTAGTCTTTCTGACAAAGCGTTTTCAACAGAAGCCGGAGCTGGCGAGGGCAAGCTTTCTTTGGAAAATAGCATTAAGCCTGAAGAAAAAAGTTTGTTTGATATATAAATCTAAAAAATAGACCTAAAAAAGCCCCCGCCTTAATACTACAGGCGGAGGCTTTTCTTTTTACGAGCTCAACAGGACAGTGAGCACAGCAATGATTATTACATCATGCCGCCCATGCCACCCATTCCGCCCATTCCACCACCCATGCCGCCCATATCAGGAGCGCCACCTTTATCATCAGAAGGTACATCAGCAACCATGCATTCAGTAGTGATCATCAGACCGGCAATCGAAGCTGCATTTTGTAGTGCTGCACGAGTTACTTTAGTTGGATCAAGAATACCCATAGCCAACAAATCGCCATATTCGCCTGTTGCTGCATTGTAGCCAAAGCTGCCCTTACCTTCTTTCACTTTGTTAACTACAACAGAAGCTTCGTCACCTGAGTTAAGAACCAATTGACGCAATGGCTCTTCCATAGCACGACGAGCAATATCGACACCTACATTTTGATCGCTGTTAATGCCTTTAACATTAGCTAGGCTAGACAAAACACGAATCAGTGCAACACCACCACCGGGTACCACACCTTCTTCTACTGCAGCGCGAGTTGCATGAAGAGCATCTTCAACGCGTGCTTTTTTCTCTTTCATTTCAACTTCAGTCGCAGCACCTACTTTAATTACGGCAACACCACCAGCGAGTTTAGCAACACGCTCTTGAAGTTTTTCTTTGTCGTAATCTGAAGAGGCTTCTTCGATTTGCGCACGAATTTGTGCAACACGAGCTTCAATATCGCTGGCTTCGCCTGCACCATCAATAATAGTAGTATTTTCTTTGCTGATCTGGATTTTCTTAGCGGTACCCAAATCTTCCAACGTTACTTTCTCAAGGCTTAAACCCACTTCTTCAGAAATAACCTGACCACCCGTCAATATTGAAATGTCTTGCAACATTGCTTTACGACGATCACCAAAACCAGGTGCTTTAACCGCAACGACTTTAAGAATACCGCGAATTGTATTCACAACCAATGTTGCTAATGCTTCACCGTCGATATCTTCAGCAATGATTAATAAAGGCTTGCTTGTTTTCGCAACATTTTCCAAAACAGGAAGAAGCTCGCGAATGTTTGAAATCTTCTTGTCAAAAAGCAAGATGAAAGGGGCTTCAAGATCCGCCGTCATTGTTTGTTGATCTGTTACGAAATAAGGAGACAAGTAACCACGATCAAACTGCATACCTTCAACGACGTCCAGCTCATTCTCTAAAGTTGAACCTTCTTCAACTGTAATGACACCTTCTTTACCTACTTTAGTCATTGCATCGGCAATGATGGTGCCAATTGCATCATCAGAGTTAGCTGAGATGGTTCCAACCTGAGCGATTTCTTTATCGTCATTACAAGGCTTGGACAGATCTTTCAAAGCAGCAACTGCGGCAATAACCGCTTTATCAATACCACGTTTAAGATCCATTGGGTTCATACCCGCAGCAACAGCTTTCATGCCTTCTGTCAGGATGGATTGTGCTAATACAGTTGCCGTAGTGGTTCCATCGCCGGCAATATCAGAAGTCTGCGACGCCACTTCTTTAACCATTTGTGCGCCCATGTTTTCGAATTTGTCGCTTAATTCGATTTCCTTTGCAACAGAGACACCATCTTTAGTGATGGTGGGTGCGCCAAAAGATTTGTCTAAAACAACGTTACGTCCCTTAGGACCCAGTGTAACTTTAACTGCGTTAGCAAGTATGTTTACACCTGCAACCATGCGATGACGTGCGTCATCACTAAATCTTACGTCTTTTGCTGACATAGTTTTTCCTCGGTAAAAGATAAAACGAAACTAATATTAATGTTGATGGACGTTTGAATTAACCCAATACAGCCATCAAATCGTCTTCGCGCATAACCACCAGGTCTTCTCCGTCTACTTTTACTTCAGTACCTGAGTACTTGCCGAAAAGCACAGTTTCACCCACTTTAACGTCGAGCGCGCGAACGTCTCCGTTATCAAGAACTTTACCGTTGCCAACAGCAATGATTTCACCGCGGCTTGGTTTTTCAGTTGCGCTATCTGGAATCACGATACCGCCAGCTGAGGTACGTTCTTCTTCCATTCGGCGAACAATGACACGATCGTGTAAAGGACGAATGCTCATTGGTGTTTTTCTCCTTACCTTGAGTCTAAAAAATAGAATTTAGTATTTTAAAATTTAAAGAGGAGATATTTAGCACTCTCCTCACTTGAGTGCCAGATATGATAGCGGCGAAAACCAGATAGTCAAGAACTGTTTGTATATTAGCTCAGAAAAAACAGGAAAAAACGATATATCTATATTAAATTCAAATATTTATAGAATGCTAACACCCTAGTTATCACGATGAAAATCGCCTTCCAAAGTTCGCGGGCCTTCTGGCGGTTTACTCTTTGTTGATCCAGCAGCAACAATAGACCGTTCCATTGCTTTTAAGGATATCCATTTTCGCGCAGCAGGAACTAAAAAAACAAAACCTACAATATCAGTAAAAAACCCAGGGGTTAGCAGTAGAGCCCCTGCAATCAATAATATCAAACCTTCGATTAACTCTTGAGCAGGTAAAACCCCCTCCGATAGATTCTTCTGCACACGCTGAAAAGTTGCAAGCCCTTGTAAACGCAGCAGATAAGCACCAACAACAGCGGTAAATAAAACTAAAAATATCGTTGCCACAGCACCAATCGCACTGCCTATTTCTATTAATAAATAGATTTCTATCAGCGGCACCAACAAAAAAAGTAGTATTAAATACCGAAACATGTTCATTTCTCCCGAACCCTATGCAAGATCTATTTCAGCGCAAGAAAATGCATATTCAGGGCTTTGCAGTCGTCTAATGATTGTTGTATGGTGCGAGTCTATGGAAACCCATGGAATCACATTTTGTACTTGTCCTGACCCAGCAACCGCAGCTGCCATTGCCGACAGCATTATTATAGAGCAACTGGCCGCCTGCGTTAACATTATAGACAACATCAAATCTGTTTATCTTTGGCAAGGGAAAAAAGAAACCAGCCAAGAATGCCTGCTTATTATTAAAACACGGTCTGAGTTATATCCAAAGCTTGAACAACATATTAAATCCATACATCCTTATGAACTTCCAGAAATCATCATGGTCAGAATCGACAAAGGACTGCCGCCCTATTTGGCCTGGATTGACGATTCTCTCTCCCTACAAGAATGATAAAAAAATAATGACTTCTACTCGTTGCCAGCGCGACAATCTCCCCTTGCGTTCATTTCCAAGCTTATCAACACTATTGACGGCCTGCTTTTTTATATTTTTTTCAGTCAATATCGCGGCTTCTGAAAAAGAACTTTTAAAGCCAGAACAAGCATTTAAAGCTTCAGCAGACAGCATTGCTCCTGATTTAATACAGCTCAATTGGGACATTGAAGACGCCTACTACTTATATAAGGATAGATTTAAATTTAGCAGCGGCACAGAGGGCATAGAGCTGGGTGAACCTATATTTCCCAAAGGAAAATTCAAACATGACGAATTTTTTGGTGATATGGAGGTTTTTTACAAGACAGTAAACATCAGCATCCCTTTGATCTTCAAATCCGGCAATGCCGCTGATTACACCCAAATGGACATCAATACGGTGTCTCAAGGCTGTGCTGACGCAGGCTTATGTTACCCCCCACAAAAACAAACATTAAGCCTCTCCTTAATGCCTCCGCCTCAAGTTGAAAAAACTCAAGGCGGAATAATGAGTGCACTGGCTAGCATCGGTATCAATTTGGGTGGTCAGCAACAATCTAGCGATCTACTGCGTCACGAACAGGCCTTCATTCTTAGCCTGAACGTTGAGGATGGCAATACTATTAGAGTAAGTTGGGACATTGCCAGTGACTACTATCTCTATCGCGACAAGTTCAGTTTCGCCATAAAAAACAACGATGGCATCACCCTTGACACCCCGATTCGTCCTGCGGGAAAAATGAAAGAGGATGAAAGTTTTGGTCGTATGGAGGTCTACTATAACCGTGCAGACATCTTGCTGCCCTTATCTCGAAGCCAACTGCAGGCAACGGAAATTGAATTAGAAATTGGCTATCAAGGCTGCGCTGATATCGGTTTTTGTTATCCGCCTATCAAAACAACAGTGCCGGTCAAACTACCTGCAGGAGAGACCCATGCCGCGCCTGAATTGATCCAGGCGGTCATGGATGAAACCTTTGTCAGCGAACAGGACTTATTTGCAAAAACATTATCCAGTGGCAATATCTTGATTATCGTCGCCGCTTTTTTTGTTGCCGGATTAGCCTTGTCATTCACGCCCTGCGTGTTCCCTATGATACCCATCTTATCGAGCATCGTCGTGGGTCAAAAAAAGGCCGTTTCTACTCCCAGAGCATTCGCTTTATCTATGGCCTACGTACAAGCCATGGCGCTTACTTATACCAGCGCAGGTGTACTTGCTGGGTTTACGGGACATAACTTGCAAGCCACATTTCAAAACCCATGGATACTTTCTGTTTTTGCAATTTTATTTGTTTTGCTGTCTTTATCCATGTTTGGTTTTTATAACTTGCAAATCCCTTCCAGCTGGCAAAGTAAGCTGAACAGTGCCAGCAACAATCAGGAAGGGGGAACCTTAGCAGGTGCAGCCATTATGGGGTTTCTTTCCGCGTTGATCGTTGGTCCCTGCGTTGCAGCGCCACTCATCGGTGCGCTGGTTTACATCAGCCAATCCGCCGATGCAGTTTTAGGTGGCATTGCACTTTATGCGCTCAGTATGGGAATGGGAACGCCGCTGTTAATTATTGGAACTTCAGCCGGCAAACTTATGCCTAAGGCCGGCGGATGGATGGATAAAGTCAAAGCATTTTTTGGCTTTGTCTTGCTTGGTATTGCTATCTGGATGCTGGAGCGAATTATTCCTGCAGCCTTCACGCTCTCGCTATGGGCGATACTGGCCATTTCGGCAGCCATCTACATGGGGGTGTTTCGACGCTTCACTACGAAACCCGCAACACAAATTCAAAAAGCCGGGAAGGTTGTTTCGATACTATTATTAAGCTATGGCGGTGTCGCATTGCTTGGTGCCGCAACCGGAGGTTACGATCCTTTGAGACCCTTGGAAGGCTCATCTTTATCCGACTCTGATCAACGCAACAAGCATATTGCATTCATTCAAGTCAAAGGACTCGATGGTTTAAATGCAGAACTGGCCGCAGCAAAAGAAAAAGGACAAACCGTGATGTTTGATTTCTATGCGGATTGGTGTGTTTCTTGTAAAGAAATGGAAAAATATACGTTCACCGATACAAAAGTACAACAAGCCTTGGATCAGGTGGTATTATTACAAACTGATGTAACGCCGAATGACGAACAAGATCAAGCGTTAATGAAAGAGTACGGCATACTAGGGCCACCCGCTATTTTGTTTTTTGATGCTTCAGGAGTAGAACGAAAAAAATATCGAGTGGTCGGTTTTATGGATGCCGACGACTTCGCAAAACGAGTTACTCAGGCCATACCATAATAATAATGACATCATAAACCTGGATATATCACGACCCATGTCTCCACGATTATTTTTTATCGCTTGTGCAATCATTGTGAGCAGTGTTTTCGCTGGTTTATATCTTCCTCAAGATAACGACAATCCCGCTCAACAAACGGCAACAATTAACACAGCACCAGCGGTTCAAATAACCACCGAAACCAATAAGCTTAAAATGCGCCCCAGTTTTCAGCTCCCTGACATTACGGGCAAAATCAGACACATCAAAGAGTGGGACAATCGTATTGTCGTACTGAATTTTTGGGCGACATGGTGTCAGCCCTGTCTCCACGAAATTCCCGCCTTTAACAAGCTTCATACCAAATACCAAGATAAAGGCGTGACCTTCCTCGGCATTGCCGCCAATGACAAAACAGAAATCGAACGATTCACCAAAATCCTACCTATTTCTTATCCCATACTCATCGGGGGCGAATTTCAAACCTACGAAATCGCAGCCGAGTTTGGCAATATTTACAGCATCATTCCTTATACCGTTTTCATCGCTGCTAACGGCCAGATCCACTCTATCGCTGCAGGTTTACTTTCCGAGCAAGAAACGGAAAACAGAATAAAAGCTTTGCTGTAAATGCAAGAATGATACTGAGCAGGCTCAACTCAAAATTGACTGAAGAATGGTGCCGAGAAAAGGACTTGAACCTTCACGGGGTTACCCCCACTAGCACCTGAAGCTAGCGTGTCTACCAATTCCACCACCTCGGCATATACAATGGGTAGTGGGCGTGACTTTAACCGTAAGCTGTACTGCTGTCAACGTTAACGGTTTGATCATTCTAAGGAATTGTTGCAATTTAAACATTTCGATCGAATTAGCTGCTATCATACGAATTACGAACACATTTCCTCGGAATTAGCGAGCCCTCCTTGTTTTTATTGCGTGTTACAGATCTTTGTAATAGTGGGCTACTCCTCATCCTTGAGGGATCTATGAACACACTATAATAATATCTGGAACTTATGACAAAAACACGATTCCCGAATGACCCGTATGCAGAGCGGGAGCTGGAAAAATACGACAACCCCCTTCCTAGTCGCGAATACATTATGCAAGTGATGGCTGACGCAGGTTCTTTGATGACGCTAAAACAGTTGGCTGCGTATTTTGAACTTGATGACGATGACGACGACTTTACTGCGCTGGGTTTTCGCATGCGAGCAATGGAACGAGACGGACAAGTTATTCGTAACCGGCGCGCCGGTTACGGTTTGGTGAGTAAGTTAGATTTAGTTACGGGACGTGTGATGGGGCATGCCGATGGTTTTGGCTTTCTGATTCCCGACGAAGGTGGCGAAGATCTTTTTCTCGGACCCAAGCAAATGCGGCAATTATTTCATGGTGATCGCGCCGTGGTGCGCAAAGCGGGTGAGGACAGACGGGGGCGCTTGGAAGGGGCATTAGTGGAGGTGTTGGAACGCGCCCATGAACACATTGTCGGACGCTATTTCGAAGAACGTGGTCTGGCTTATGTAACACCCAGCAATAAACGTCTTCATTTGGATATTGCAGTACCACCGCGATTAAGAGCTAAAGCCAAAAGTGGTCAGATGGTTATGGTTCAAGTGGTTGAACAACCGAGTCGCCGCTCGCAACCAGTAGGTAAAGTTGTTGAAGTGCTCGGTGATCATATGGCACCGGGGATGGAAATCGATGTTGCCATTCGTTCCTATGGATTGCCCATGGAATGGTCTGACGCGGTACAACAGGCTATGGCCAAGTATAAAGATGCAATCCCCAACAAAGAAATCAAAAAAAGAGTAGACCTGCGTGACGTGCCTTTAGTAACCATTGACGGTGAAGATGCACGTGATTTTGATGATGCCGTGTTCTGTGAACGTTATGGTAAAGGTTGGCGTTTGCTGGTTGCGATTGCTGATGTATCGCATTACGTTCAACCAGAATTGGCGCTGGACAAAGAAGCGTACGAACGGGGCACATCGGTTTATTTCCCGGATCGTGTGATCCCGATGTTACCTGAAGTTTTGTCGAACGGTTTGTGTTCGCTAAAACCGAAAGTCGATCGTTTATGCATGGTGTGTGAACTGTTCTTTACCGCACAAGGTGGCGTGAGAAAGTATCGTTTTTTTGATGCGGTTATGCATTCACATGCCCGCTTAACTTACGATGAAGTTGCCGAAATGGTGGTTGAAAAAAAACCTGAAGCAAGGCAACGTTATCATGAATTAATGCCACATCTTGATGAAATAAACAGCCTTTATAAAGTACTGCGTGCTCGGCGTGAAAAACGAGGAGCGATTGACTTTGATCGTACCGAAACTCGTATTATATTTTCAGATGAACAAAAAATTGAAGCCATTGTGCCTGTAGTGCGCTACGACTCCCATAAAATGATTGAAGAGTTTATGGTAGCCGCTAATGTTGCCGCAGCAAAATTTCTGGAGTCGCAAGACTTAGATATCATTTACCGAGTACATGAAGGCCCTTCAAAAGAGAAACTGGGGGATTTAAGAAAGTTTCTTGCCGAATTGGGCTTAAAACTGGGGGGAAGAGATAAACCGAAGTCGAAACACTATGGCGAACTGCTGCAGCAAATTCAAGATCGCGATGATGCTCATCTGATTCAAACAGTATTGTTGCGTAGCTTAAGCCAAGCCGTGTATGCACCAGACAATGAGGGACACTTTGGTTTATCTTTTGACGCTTATACTCATTTCACTTCTCCTATACGACGTTATCCTGATCTATTAGTACATCGAGCGATACGCTACGCTTTAAGTAATGAAGCAAGAAAAAAGCCATTCCGTTACTCTGAGGTACAGATGAAAAGCTTTGGTGAGCATTGCTCAAATACCGAACGACGCGCAGATGAAGCAACACGAGATGCAACGGACTGGCTGAAGTGCGAATTCATGCAAAGTCGTGTTGGTGAGGTTTTTAGTGGCACCATTACGTCAGTGACCTCATTTGGTATTTTTGTTGAGCTGGATGATATCTATGTAGAAGGGCTGGTTCATGTTACCGCCTTACAAAATGATTATTACAAATTTGATCCGGTTAAACATCGTCTGGTGGGTGAACGTACAAATAGAAGTTATCGCCTGACAGATAAAATCACAGTCCAAGTCGCTCGGGTTAATTTAGATGACAAAAAAATAGATTTTGAACTTGCAGGCACCTCGAAACCGAGTGACGCTGACCAACCAAAAACCAAGCCTAAGAAAAAAAATAAAAAAGACCGGCGAAAAAAGACAAAACAAAAAAAATAAGACAGCCCTTAGTGTAAGATATTAGGCGTTGATAGAGTAAAAACGGGAATCATCGCATCAAATTTTGTTCCGTCTTGGGCGACCATTTGGTAGCTGCCTCGCATGCTACCTACCGGCGTTTTTATAACCGCACCACTGGTATAGCGATACTCTTCACCTGATTGAAGCAGAGGTTTTTCACCGATAACCCCTTCACCTCTTACCTCCTGAATTTGTCCATTTGCATCTGTAATAATCCAATGTCTTGATTCAAGCTGTGCCGCCTGACTGCCTGTATTATGTAATGTTATGGTGTAGGAAAAAACATACTGCTTGTCTTCGGGTATAGACTGGCTTTCAATATAACTTGTGTTAACAATAACATCGATATTGTTAGAAATGTTTTTGCTCATTGTTTACTTTTTCCTGGACTGATGGTTACTTGTCGGTAGGCAATATTTTCTCATACCAGCGACAATCCCATCTTAGCATTCACCGGAGAGACACCTAGACTTTATGTATTAACTCGCCAACAACTTGTAAATCTCAATATGTTGCTTGTCGGCGAGTAAATACATAAAGTCCAATGGTATTAGACAATCATTATTCCAGAAAAAAAGACTTCTAGAATAATGAGTTGCGAGTCAATACATATCAGGAGCCTGTCCGGTGAGCTGCGCTGAGAAACCAAAACATGTGCGATGTGACAAACAGCACATCCCGCCTTCCCCCTGCTACCTAGCCGTGGTGGTGGACTCTGCAGCCTCATTCTTAGGAATCTTAAAAACACCAGGATCAACTTGATGACGATGTAATAATTTATAGAATTCGGTGCGATTTCGTTTCGCCAATCTTGCAGCTTGGCTTACATTTCCAGCAGTAATTTTCAAAATCTTTAAAATATAATCTCTTTCAAAACGGGCTTTTGCGTCTTTCAATGAGGGCATATCCATTGGAACTTCCCGTAAAGCACCTTTGACCAAGCTTGCAGGAATCACTTGTGTTGAACATAAAGTAAACGCCTGTTCCACAATGTTGCGCAATTGCCGAACATTTCCCGGTAAGGGAGCAAGCAATAACAGCTCAAGAGCAGCGGGCGAAAAGGTTTTCAAAGGCTTCTCATATTTACTAGATAGCTCTCCTAAAAACATGTTCACAATCAATGTTATATCTTCTCGTCGTTCTGATAATGGAGGAATCTCCAGAGACACGACATTTAACCGGTAATACAAATCTTCTCGAAAGCTCCCGGAACGTATTTCTTCATTAATATCTCTATGTGTAGCAGAAACCAAACGAATATCAACGGGTATATCCTGCGTGGAGCCTAGTACACGAATGACTCGCTCTTGAATAACTCTTAAGAGTTTCGCTTGCAAAATAACGGGCATGTCTCCAATTTCATCAAGAAAGAGCGTCCCTCCATTTGCTTCTTGTATTAACCCTTTATGATTTCTTGTCGCACCAGTAAAAGCACCTTTGTTATAACCAAAAAGTTCTGATTCTAAAAGTTGCTCTGGTATAGCCGCACAGTTAATCGTGACAAAGGATTTATCTTTTCTCGGGCTTGCACGATGTATTGCTTGGGCAAAGAGCTCTTTGCCTGTACCACTATCACCCCTGATAAATACACTCGCATCACTTTGGGCAACTAACCAGGCTTGCTGGATTAAATCCTCCATTAATGAGCTGCGTGTTATGATTTCTTGGCACCACGTGTCATCAGAACTTCCTACAAAGGACGAGGATGTTTCCAGAGTACTACCCGCACCCAACCCTACCGCTTTTTCTACCTGCGATAAAAGATCCTTACTATCAAACGGTTTAGTCAAAAACCCAAAAACACCTTTGTGCGTTGCATTAATTGCATCGGGTATTGATCCATGTGCGGTAAGAATAATAACGGGTAAAGACGGATTATCTCTTTGAATAATTTCTAGTAGTTGTATTCCATTCATTCCTCCCATCCGAAAATCAGTAATAACCAGATGTGGGCGTGATATCGTTAATTGGTCTAAAGCCTTTTCCGCACTATCCACGGCAGTTACATCATAACCCACTGTCGTCAATCGGAAAGAAAGCAACTGAAGCAGGTCTTTATCGTCGTCAACAATCAGTATTGTTGCTCGGTTTGTTGTCATGGTATGGTTGTTCCTTCGTTCATGTCTCGCTTAATTATACTTGCTTCTATCGACTTAAGTTGTGCCAACTGATCATTAACTTTTTTTCTTTCAGCTTCGCTTACAAATAATTTATTTTTTAACATCTGGTTTTTTTGCTCTAATTCAACCTTTTCAGCTTGGAAGAAACGAATCTGCTGGTTAAGCTGTAAATTTTTTTTCACCCAGCTTCTATATTGCTCTCCAAAGAAGAGCAGAAAACGTTCGGACTGGCTTTGATTGGAATCAACTCCGTTTTCTTTTGAATTTATGTCTCCAATAAGAGACAGTATTGTCTCCGTTGATGCTTCGCTCTCATCCGTATACGCCAATAGAAAAATTAACTTATAGCGGTTTAATAGATTAGGCCCGTTCGCAAAGTTACTTTCCACCTCAGTTAACAGTGATGATAACTCTTTCTTGCTTTTAAGCCCTTCATATTGCGCAGTAAATCGACTCAGTTCTTGTAGCTCATAGTAAGAGGAATATTGATTTTGAAACAAAACTTTACGTCCTTTATTGCTCACTGCTGATGTTTGCTCAAAAACAATACATCCTGATATCAATACCACTACCACTACAGAGATAATGCTCAGCCTCCACAAACTTTCTGCATACTTCATGCCATAACCCTGTTTAAACTCATAGGTAACGTGACCCTGAAATGCGCGCCAGAACCCGCATCAGGAATAACTTCTATTGTTCCCTGATGAATATTAACCAGTTCTCGCGCAATCGACAAACCTAGCCCACTACCTCTGATATCGCCATGAGGGGTTACGTTCCCTCTATAGAATGATTCAAAAACTCGCTCGCCATCTCCTGGAGAAATACCGGGCCCACGGTCTTTGACGTCCAATAAAAGTTTATTTCCCTCCTTTCTTAGCTGAATAAGGAGAGGGCTCTGCTCAGGCGAATATTTGATAGCATTTGATATTAAATTGTCGACAACAATTCGTAACTTCTCAGCATCGCCGGTTAATTGAATAGAATCACATTCCAATTTCACTTCAATATTCTTTGCTAACAACGCCAAGTTATGGTCAGCCAAAACATTTTCTACAATTCCATCCATGGAAACCAATGAAATATTCAAGCTCGCCGTGCCTGTTTCTAACATATTAAAGCTAAGCAAATTTTCTATCATTTTTTGTAACAACAGCGCATTTCGTTGTATAACTTGAGCGACTTCATGTTGTTGTGAGTTCAATTTGCCTAATAAGTTTTCAGCCAGCAAGGAACTCCCCTCTTTTACTGCGGTTAATGGCGTTTTTAATTCATGCGAAACATGCCTTACAAAATTGCCTTTCTTATGCTCCAAATCAGCCAACCTATGTCGTAACCAATTCAGTCTGTCGCCAATTCGTTGCAAATCTTTAGGGCCAGTCACTACAACATCTTGATTTAACTCACCTTCGCCCAACTGTCGGATAGCCTGATCAATTTGACGCACGGGCTTTGATAAGATACTGGAGAGTAAAATAGCAAAAGCCAGCGTTCCAGGTGCCAAGGCCACGGCCTGCCAAAACAAAGCCGTTTCTGCATCTTTTGTCATTGTTGCCAAGTCATCAACTTGAGAGTTTATCCATGCTTGACTGTCAGATAATATTGATTCCGCTAACTGGCTCAGTCCAACATACTCCTCTTCTGGGTTAAATGCTTCTTCCGAAACATTATTTGTGCGAAGAAATTCAAACAATATATTTTCTTTTCTACTTAATGTCGCAACCTGGTTTTTTAAAAACTCCGTATCAAATAAATTTGAAAGCTCCTCTGCTGTTCGATGAAACTGATTTCGTCTGCTCTTATAGGCTATAAGTAAATTTTCATCTTTTAAAACTTGATATTGCCTTGCGTTTCTCTCTAATACTATGATTTGATTTGTTAATACACGACTGACCATAGCAACTTGCGCAGAACGATAGACGGTCGATTCGCTTTTGGTAAACATCTGATCTAAATAAAGACCCATGTTTACCAGCGCAACAGCCAAAGGTAGCGTAATTAATACAAATGCAATTAATAACAGATTAAAAAATGATTTTGGATGATAATCAAAACGAGGATATTTGCGCATTTTTTCACCGGTACATCAAGTTATTGTCTTCTTTTGGAGACGAGTTATTATATACTATTCTTTATACCCACAAAGTAAAGAAAAGCAGGACACTATCTTTGCGTATTTTACCATTCTTAACCGTTTAGATCCCTTGCTTTTAAAGTATTGAAACCTAGGCCGTGGTCTAGCATAATTGGCGTATTCATATTATGGTCATCACAAAATAGCCTTCACAAATCAACAATTAGCACAGGAGAATAAAATGGGTTTTTTACAGGGAAAAAAGGCGCTAATTGTAGGACTTGCCAGCAATCGTTCAATTGCATGGGGAGTCGCAAAAGCAATGCATAGAGAAGGCGCTTCTCTAGCGTTTACCTATCAAAACGATAAACTCAAAGGGCGTGTTGAAAAATTTGCTGCTGAATTGGATTCAGATATTACGCTACCCTGCGATGTCTCCAGTGACGAACAAATTGAAACCGTTTTTGAACGCTTAGATGATTTTTGGGATCATGTCGATATCATTGTCCATTCTGTAGCCTATGCACCCAGCACCGAACTGGAGGGCGACTACCTTGACGCAGTAACAAGAAAGGGGTTTCGCACCGCACATGAAATCAGCTCATACAGTTTTGCAGCACTCGCCAAAGCCGGCAGAAATATGATGGAAGGCCGCAATGGAGCCTTGCTAACTTTGAGCTACATTGGCGCTGAAAGATCCGTTCCTTACTACAATGTGATGGGCTTAGCCAAAGCAAGCCTGGAAGCTAACGTGCGCTACATGGCCAGCTCCCTAGGTCCAGATAACATCCGAGTTAATGCTATTTCAGCCGGCCCTATTAAAACGCTCGCAGCGGCAGGCATCAGTAATTTTCGCAAGATGTTAAAACATGTCGCAGAAAGTGCACCTCTACGCCGTAACGTAACAATAGATGACGTTGGCAACGCAGCTGCATTTCTCTGTTCAGACCTAGCTGCAGGCATTACCGGTGAAATAACCTATGTAGACTCGGGTTACAATACGATCGGAATGGCTATGCCTAATGAAGAGTAGAAAGACGACTCAACATACACATGTCGAGCGAATAACGATAGAGGAAGCCTGCCCGAGAACAGACTAATCTACTGCGAACAATCCATTTCGGTTAGGTTTTCCGATCATTTTCGTTGAATGACCCATTATTCACCTCAAATGATCGAAAAACCTAGTTCGAAATGGCTTGCTCTCGCTACGATCACCTTACGCTTTTTATACATTTCTTTTGATTCCGCTTGTTCCATCTTGATATTCATTTGCTGGTGCAACGGTTCTTTGTCGTCGGTCTTGATAATGCGGGCTTCGCCTTTTTTTGATTGGCAATAGCGAGCTTGGTAGGGACAGGCATTGCACGTTTCTGAACGGCCCTGGTAGGTTTTCGTTCCGTCCTTTCCTTCTCTGATGATCTCCAGTTGCTGTCCGCCTGGGCAAGTAAAATGGTCTTTGCTTTCGTCGTAATCAAAATCAGCTTTGACTAATTTTCTATCCGATTCGTCCAATAAGTCTTTGTGACTTTTTTCGCCTTTGTTTGTCGCAACATAGGCATCAATTGGACTCTCATTATGAATCGCTATAGATGGTAACCTTCCTACAAAGGACTTTCACCTCATTAGTTCATGCCCATGCTGGGCGTACACAAAAGATTCAAGTTGACTCCGAGAACCCGCGCGTTTTTTGCAAAGAACGCAAAAAAAGAGTTGGATAAGAGGTACAAGAAATACAAAGATGGGAAATTAGAACTTCATAATTGGGATACAGTGCATAAAGATCTGCGTGAAAAGTACAAATGAAACTGCGTTATACAGGAAGAGCAAAAGATGACATAAAATTTGCCTTCGTATGGTATGAAAGGCAAAGAGGAGGACTCGGGTTTGATTTTTTAGATTGCATTGAAAATGCCGTGAAGTCAATTACTGAAAATCCAGATATGTACAGAACTGTGTACTCTAGATTCAGAGGCTATGTAATCAGGCGATTTCCGTTTTTTATACAATTGAAAGTGCCGAAATTATAGTGCATTCAGTTTTCGATAATAGGCAAGCCCCCAAGAAAAGGTCATAACCAGAGAATACACGCTTACGAACAGGGGAGGGGGGGGCACTGATGTTTTAATGCATTAATTGACAGCCCTTAGTTACCCGACGCTTGGTTTGGCACTAATCCCATGATGCCAGCGACACAATCACTAAACCTAACCGTTCAAAGCTCCCTGAAGCTCACCATTTCTGCGTTTACCCTCAAGGGGTAAAAGTCTGCCCGAGAATGTTCCCATCTTGATTAATTCAAATAAATCACCCCATATTTAAAGACGATTTGAGATCCAGTTCGCACTGTTTTCAGTAGTTTATAGCAAAGATAGGCCGTTACATCAAATAGGCGTGCAAGAGTGTGTAAATTCATTCTTGCCTGGAGTTAAGAATTATGATTCGACGTAGCCCAGATTTAATGTTGTTAGTTATAGTGATCACGACCGTGGGCGCTATAGCGACCAGTATTGCTCACGGTGCACAGTTTGTTGACCGAAAAAAGAGTAATGATACTTATTTTCAGACCTCCTCATGGAACGTGAATTCGGCTTATTTTGATACTTTTATCAATTCCAATCTCTATGCAAGTGAAGATGATCAGCAGCAATATTCATCTTTATCTTTAGCTGTGGGGAAACCTAAATTTGAATATTTTTTTCAGCACGTTGATCTTGCTCTTGGCAAGCCACGCTATCAATATGCGATCACTGTTCAAATTGGTCTGACTCATCAAGGAACAGGCTTTGATTTAAATATGGGTGAAGCTAATCTAAAAGTGCCGCTGTATAAAGCGCTTAACGCCAATCATACTGAACGTACAAGCGGTTATGGTTTTTTTGGATTTCAAATTAGTTGGTAGATAAAATTATTACGTTTTTTTAGTTTTCGGTCTCTTCATATTGTTCTTTTTCCAACTCAGTCGTTGTACTTTTTTTACATTCGAACCCGGCTAAAGAAGTAAGGTCAACATCGTCAATTTGGTTTTTTTGCAGAAATTTTTCAGCGTACTGCATATACACACGCTCTTTGATAAAGATGTCAAAGATATCGGGGTCAATATGGCCTTCCAGTGTCATGTTACTCAGAATTTTTAAAGATTGTGATAAAGTAAGCACCTTTTTATAAGGCCTGTCACCCGACGTTAAAGCTTCAAATATATCGGCTATGCCCATGATACGGGCACGAATAGACAGCTCCTCTCGTTTCAAGCCCTTAGGATAACCCTTGCCATCCATCCGCTCATGATGGCCGCCAGCAATCTCAGTGATATGGCGCAAACTTTTTGGAAAAGGCAGGGATTCTAGCATTTTGATCGTCACTATAATGTGATCGTTAAGGATCTTACGTTCTTCTTTGGTTAATGTTCCTTTTTGAATATTTAATGTGTCCACTTCTTCATTAGACAGTATTTTTTCGCTAGAGCCGTCTGACTTTCCCCACTCATGTAATGCGATTTGTTTTACGCGTTGTTGCTTTTCATCAGCCATAAACTCGCCACCAACATTACAATTCTGTAAAAAGATAAGATCTTTATCAAGCTGTGTTAAGAAATGTTGATACTCGCTTTGATTTTCCTCTGCTATTTGAGTGTTGCCCAGCGCTCGTTTCAGCATCCGAATTTCGGCATCTTTTTTCAATAGTTCAAAACGATTTGAAACCACGTTAATGCGATCATAAACGGTTTCCAGTTTGGTTGCTTTGTTGACTAGGTGAACGGGCGTTGCGATTTTTCCACAGTCGTGAAGTAAAGCGGCAATGCGTAGTTCGTATCGCTCCTCATCGCTAAATTTAAAATCCGATAAGGGGCCCTGATCATGATGATGTACCGCTTCACCCAATAATGTTGCAATATGAGGAACACGCCTACAGTGGTCTCCTGTAAAAGACGATTTCTGATCTATTGTGGCCACAATAACTTCAATAAAAGTCTCCAGAAGTTCGTGCAGATTATTTATCAGGTTGTGGTTGGTCAGAGCCACCGCTGCTTGAGAAGCCAGAGATTCGGTTAATTTCTGAAGCGTTGTGGAAAAAGAAATAATCTCGGCGTGTTCATTCTGTGCATTAATAAGCTGCAAAATACCAATGACTTCTTTTTCATGATTGCGCATTGGAATCGTTAATAAAGATTTGGAGGCATAGCCAATTTCCTTATCAAAGGCGATGTTTCTGGAGAAGTCGAAACCGGGCGCTGTGTAGACATCTTCTACGTTAATGGCCTGACCGCTAACCGCAGAGCAGGCTGCAACTGTGCGGGTATCTGGAAGTCCACTGTCATGATAGAGAGGAATAGGGGCGTAATGAATCGGATTGTTAGTTGTGCCTCCGAGTGCAACATCCTGGGATTCCGTTCTTACGATTTCAAACTTCAGCTGTTTATTTTCAACAAGATATAAAGTTCCACCATCGGCGTTGGTGATGCTTTGTGCGCTAACCAAAATTTTTTCAAGAAGTTTTCTTTGGTTTTTCTCAGCAGATAATGCAATACCAATTTCATTGAGCTGTTCCAGGTGGTCTGAATAGTCATTATTCATTCATTATTCTCAACTTAAACCGAGGAATTTTATCCGCCGTATATGACTGTTTATTGTAATATCTGAAGCTGTATCGGCTGGAAATGCATTCGCTTTGATCTTTATTGCAGGAAAAAATGAGGCGCAGTTCTCAGTGCGGGTTATGGGTATATTTTTAAGTCTGAGTAGTTACGCTGGGTGTTTTATTTACAATCAACGCTATCTCTGGGCACTCATTGTATGGCATGCTTGTTGGTGGATATATTGCCCGAGAATAAAAGGAAAAAATCGTGCGAAATTTGTTAATGACGATCTGGGATATTTGTCGTATGAAGGCGGGGCCTCAAGACTTGCCCACATCTCGTACGCTGGTTATTTATGCTGTTTCCAGTTACGCGCTGGTGAGTTTTATATTAGCTATGTTTCAATTGTCCATAGGCCAGGCATTTTTTGCCGCACTCGTTGATACTACGATTATAGTTGTATTATCGTATGTAATTCTTTGGGTGAAAATGGTGCCGCAGCGTTGGTATCAAATGCTTACGGCGATGGCGGGTGTAAGTTTAGTTATTGCGCTGTTTGCCGCACCGATGGTTATCGTGCGTTTTATGGTGGGACCAGAAAGTGCTAATGCCGGGGTACTCTCTCTGCTTATTCTTGGCTTGGTTGTTTGGAGCTTTGCCATTTTCGCACACATTTTTCGCCATACTTTAGATATTCCCTATCTCGCTGCCTTGATTATTTCTGGCATCTATACCTATATAAGCATACGCATTATAAATATTTTGTTTTTTACTGCTGAAATCGGCGCGTAATTCAGTATGCATATTCACATCCTCGGTATCTGTGGCACGTTCATGGGCGGGATTGCACTGCTTGCCCGACAGCTTGGGCATCGCGTGTCCGGTTCAGATACCAATGTTTATCCGCCGATGAGTACGCAGTTAGAACAAATGGGTGTTATCGTACAAGAGGGTTACTATCCTGCACATTTAGATCCCGAGCCGGATTTGGTCGTCATAGGGAACGCCTTATCGCGTGGAAATTCTGCAGTAGAATATATTTTAAATCGTGGCTTGTCCTACGTTTCTGGCCCGCAGTATTTAGCCGACTATGTATTGCATGACAAGTGGGTGTTAGCCGTTGCTGGAACACATGGTAAAACAACCACATCAAGTATGCTGGCCTGGATATTAGACTATGCGGGAATGAAGCCCGGTTTTTTGATTGGCGGGGTTCCCGGTAACTTTGGCATTACAGCTCGTTTGGGTGAGACGCCGTTTTTCGTGGTTGAAGCGGATGAATATGACACCGCATTTTTTGATAAGCGTTCAAAATTTGTTCATTATCGTCCACGCACTGTGGTACTTAATAATCTTGAATATGACCATGCCGACATTTTCCCCGATCTTGATTCGATCAAGCGCCAATTTCACCATCTAATGCGAATTGTGCCGAGTCGAGGCAAGGTTATTTTAGCGGCCAATGATGATAATCTTACCGATGTGATCAACATGGGTTGCTGGAGCGAAACAGAATCTTTTAACAGTGACCATGAAGTTAAAAAACCGCTACCCAAGCCGTGCTGGCAAGCCGCAGCCATTAAAGAGGATGGCTCACAGTTTGCTGTGAGTTTGGATGATGAAGCGGTCGGCACTGTGAATTGGTCCTTATTAGGACAGCATAATATGAATAATGCTTTAGCGGCAATAGCGGCAGCGCGACATGCCGGTGTATTGGCGAAGCATGCGGTTAATGCCTTGAGCGAATTTAAAGGTGTGAAGCGACGACTTGAAGTAATAGGTAAGGTGAAGGGAATTACCGTTTATGATGATTTTGCACATCACCCGACAGCCATTACATTAACACTGCAAGGCTTACGCAAACATGTTGGCGATGCACGCATTATTGCCCTATTAGATATCCGTTCTAATACTATGCGGCTGGGTATCCATAAAAATACTTTGGGTCGGGCGTTAACCGAAGCGACAAGGGTTAAAATATTTCAAAGCGAAGATGTAGAGTGGAATTTTAGCGAGCTGGACAACGGTAGCGTAGCGCGGGTAGAAACCTATCAGTCCATTGACAAAATTATTGCCGATGTTGTTGCGCAAGCACAAGCAGGTGATCATGTATTGATTATGAGCAATGGCGGTTTTGGTGGTATTCATGATCGTTTAGTTATGGCATTGGATAAACTATGAGAGCAAATGTAATCGCCATTGCAATTACGGGTGCATCAGGTTCACTGTACGGGCTTCGACTGGTTGAACTGTTACTCAAAGCGGGTCAGCATGTTGAATTGATGGTCTCCAAAGCGGGACAACTCGTCATCGCAACGGAAACGAATCTAAAACTACCGTCTAGACCCGAAGAAATGGCTCAGGCCCTGCTATCTTATTATAAGATCGAATCCTCTCTGCTGACGGTATACGCCAAAGAAGATTGGATGGCTCCCCTCGCCAGTGGTTCGAGCGTCCCTGCTGCGATGGTAATTTGTCCGTGCAGCAGTGGCTCGCTGGCTTCAATTGCCAATGGTTTGAGTCAAAACTTAATTGAACGTGCCGCCGACGTCGTCATCAAAGAACAGCGTAAATTAATCATCGTGTCGAGAGAAACCCCACTGTCGGTAATTCACCTGGAAAACATGCTTAAGTTAGCCCGCATGGGTGTGATGATCTTACCTGCCACCCCTGGTTTCTACCATCGCCCAAGCACGGTACAAGGATTGGTCGATTTTGTAGTCGCACGAATATTAGATCAGCTTAATGTCGAGCACCAGTTATTGGCACGCTGGGGCGAGTAAAACCGATAAATGTAAACTACAATGTAACTATTCAGCGTGTTTAGATTTTGCTTCAGATCAAGGCGTTTTCGCACGGAAAGAGGGCGCATATAGAAATATGCAACCGATTGAGTACGAAAACAACACCGGTCTGGAGTAAAAGATGAATACGCTGAGTAGTTACACTACAATTACGGTGACCCTAAGTTAGCTGCGGTTACTTCACCGATAATTTGGTAAGGCATAACAGTATTGCTGGACGTGCTGTGTTTAAGCGTATAAGCCTTGCGAATGCTTTCCTCTAGGCCAAAAGAAATAAGCACATCAATTAAAACAGTATTTGGCGAGTTGCTGTAAATGTCCAGAATCTGAAAAGAAGCGTTCGCGTATGTAGTGACAAGATAATTAGTGTACTCGGGGTTATTCAATAGCAACACTCTTTTTGCCTTTAGCTTTCCTCCTAGCAGTACTTTTAAGGTGGCAATATCCCCGCCAGCAAGAGCTGTGAAATACTGATTCATTACCACTTCAGCTTGAGCGCTGTCGGGCGGAGAAAGGTTTTCACTCTGCGCCAGGGTATTACCCGGAAAATGCAGCATTAACAGGGTGGCTATATAAAAGGTAAAGTATTTCATATTTAATGCCTTTGCTATTTTGGTCTTACATTTCTACGATAATGGTAACGTAGTTCGAATTGGCACCTGTTGCACTGCCCTGCAAGTTACCACCCAATGTAATGGTGCCAGTAGGAAAACTCTTTTTGTACAGGTGAAGATCGGGGGTCGAAGGGTCTGTTGTACTAAGCAGCAGCCCGGTTTCAGAGAAATCGAGCAACCAATCAGGTAACGTCATGGCGTTGTTGTCGTAGGCAATGTATACATCAACTGCTTGATCAACGGTAAATGATAGGTAACTAGCGGATGTATTCGTACCGTCAACATTGCGTGACATGATCCAGCGGCCATCCTGCAAGGCAGCGGGTATGCTGGCCAAGGAAAAGGCTTCATCCAAATAGTATTGATCACCAACCTCAAGCAAATTTTGCTGTGGTGATGAAAAAGTACTGACGGTGAGATCATCCAGTATAAACGGCAAGGGCATTGAGCTGGAGAGGTTGAGTGCGTTGTACAGCAGACTGGATATTACATCTTGACCTAGCCCGTTGGGGTGAAGTGTGTCGGCAAACAGACTGGCGTAGTTCTGTGTAAAACTAGGCATGAAGTACGAAAATAGATCTGCGCCAACTGTGATACCACTAAGTTCAGTTGTAATCACCGTATTGTAGTCTCTTATCCGATTATTGGTTGTAGAGTTCCAGGGGTCGGTAGAATTCCATATCGGCGGTATTAATGAAACAACGGGCATGATGTTAGACGAAACCGTGTTAGCCGGGTAGTCGAACCAGATAACTTTATCTACCAGAGTCTGCAGGTTACCTTTGAATGTGCCGTCACAGGTAACACCAATACAACTGAGACCGGACGGAATGATCGATAGCGCATCGTTCGTACCCAGTAAAATCAGAGTCTGATTGGTTTCAGGATGCCTCTCAAGTATGGATTCGATGCGTACAAAAGCAGCATCGAATGATTCGTCCCCACCGATACCTTCGTTAACAACCAGGTTATTGGCGAATGCTTCATTTGTGTTCAGTTTGTCGGTAAGCGGGGCCTCAAAACCTTGGAAAGAGATAATACGTCCAAACTTGGCCAGATTGTCGGCTGCATAATTATCACCAATGCCGTTAGTAATACTGTCTCCTACCGCAACGATGTAGTCGCCCTGAGTGGCAACATCGATATTTGTATCACGTGCCACTTCGACGTCGACCTCATCACGCAAGATAGCGTCTACCTTATGGATGCCGGCACCCACAGAGTTAAAAGTTTGGGAAAATGGCGGCGTCGTATCGATGAGCGATGTCGTATCATTAAGAACGAATTCAACATAGCCGTTTGTAGGTACGTTTATAGCCAATGCCGTGACATTCAACGAGGAGCCGGGGACGACCGAGTGGGCCACCGGTGAAGCTATAACAATGGAGGGTAATACAGCGTTCTCTTCAATCCGCAGATTGTCAAATTTCGCATTGTCTTGGGTATAGAGCGCGACCGTGCCAGAGGTCAGGCTACTGTCCGTGACCGCGAAAAGCGGGTCTTCGTTGAGGTAGACCTTGATGGATGTCCCCACCATTTCAATCTTGATTCGTAACAATTCATCGGCCATGTAGCCACGCGAGTTGGTTGCCAGCGGTGTGAATTGCCCGCTAACCTTTTTTTCCAGACGCGTAAAACCATAACGGGAGTTTAACGTCAGGCGGTAGTAATTGCTGCTGTCTTGGTAACGAAACATGACACCGATATCCTCAGCAAGGTCGCTTGACAGATACTGAGCATCAACCATCATCGTGTAATCAGACAGCGTTTGGCCATCAGACAGGTGTCCAAAAGTACCAAGGTGATAACTTTGGTCGAAGGCGTTGACAGACTCGACACGGTTTTGTTGGTGCAGTTCGCCATTGATGATGACCCAGTTGGAAGCTAAGTCAGTTTCATCAACAAAACCCCAGTTGTCTATATTGTCAAAATTATCGGTAAACGGCAGAATCAACATAGGCGGCTGGTTGGGGTTGCCCGCCGCCTCAGCGAGTGCCGCACCGGAAAGCGTAATGTTACCGCCAACACCGTAGTCGTCAACGAGGGTATAAGTGATGAACAGAGACTGTCCCGCACTGGCGGCGATAAAGTCGATAGTGACCACCCGATCAATAACGCCATTGGGGTTGTCGATGATGATACTGATTGGATCGGCGGAAGCGTCACCGAGACTGATATCGAGTCGCCCACGAGCTTTCCAGCCACCGGCATAGAGGGTCAAGGTCTTCGCCGTGGTATCGGCGGGGACATTAAGTTCATAGCGACTGCCAACCCGAGAGAGATAGAGACCTGCGGTGGTCGACGTGCTCGCCGTGGGTGTGCCATCGGACCAAATGAAGTTCACGCGCTCCCCAGGGGCGGATTGGTAGCGGTTCGCGTTTCGACCCACAACAGTGAGGGCGCTGATCTGAGACGTGA
>UOFO01000127.1_pt1 | contig 33296 bp, 31 predicted proteins | sample 1988801 | NCBI WGS metagenome assembly UOFO01 (sample SAMEA4712195, study PRJEB27164) | hydrothermal vent metagenome | biome: marine basaltic hydrothermal vent biome; feature: marine hydrothermal vent; material: mineral | place: Pacific Ocean | collected 2011-06-14/2011-07-23 | depth 1719 m
AACGTTATTGCGGAACTATGTTCACCCGCCTTAAACGAAGGCTTAAATGTCGCCAATGAAAAAATATATAACCATCTTCTATATGGCATATCCGTTAGAGAGTTTATAGACGGTAAAAAAATTAATCCAACCATCCAGATCATTGATTGGAATAACGTTGATAACAACAGCTTTCTATACACCGAAGAACTCACCGTACAAAGAACCGGTGGCGTGGACAGTCGCAGGCCAGATATTGTCTGTTTTGTGAATGGCCTTCCTTTTGCGGTTATTGAAGCAAAGCGCCCAGATGGCCACGCCAAAAAAGCGCCAACGATAGAGGAAGGTGTTTCTCAAAATATTCGCAATCAGCGCAACGATGAAATCCCACATCTATTTGCCTATTCGCAGCTTCTGTTTTCTATTAACGGCGCTGATGGCCGTTATGCCACACAAGGGACTGAGCTGAAATTCTGGGCACCTTGGCGAGAAGAAGAGTTAAACGAAGGCGAGTTTTACACAGCAAAGAACAAAACCTTGAGTGAGGAAGCCAAAGCCAGTCTCTTTTCTCATAGACCTAAGCATGACCGTGAATGGTATGAAAACCTTATCGCAGGTGGTGAGCTTGCCGTGACCGATCAGGATAGGCTTATTGTTAGCCTGCTTTCTCCAGCTCGCCTTATTGAGATGACCCGATTCTATGTCCTGTTTGATAAGAAGGTTGGAAAAGTGGCGGCTCGTTATCAGCAGGTCTTCGGAATTAAAAGACTGATTGAACGCATCAATACAAAAGACAAGAAAGGCGCAAGAGAGGGCGGTGTTATCTGGCATACCACGGGATCAGGTAAATCATTCACCATGGTTTTTCTATCCAAAGCGCTTATCCTTCAAGAAACCTTAAAACAATGCAGAATTGTTGTTGTCACTGACCGTGTTGATTTGGAAGGCCAGCTCAGCAAAACTTTTAGCAGCGGCGGCGAGCTTGCCAGTAGAAAAGATAAAGAAGCAGCCATTGCCACATCGGGTAAACGACTTGCCGAGCAGATATCAAAAGGCAATGAGAGAATAATATTCTCTATCATTAACAAATTTGCCATTGCCGCAAAAATGCCGGAATGCCACAACCCAAGCGCTGACATTATCGTTCTGGTTGATGAAGGTCACCGTTCCCAAGGTGGCGAAAACTATATTCGTATGCGTCAAGCACTGCCGAATGCTTCATTCATCGCGTTTACCGGTACACCACTGTTAAAGGATGAAAAAACGGTTAGTAAATTTGGTTCAATCGTTCATGCCTACACCATGCAAATGGCGGTTGAAGATAAAGCGGTCACGCCGCTGCTTTATGAAGAGCGCGTTCCAGACCTTGATGTAAATGAGCGAGCCATTGATAGCTGGTTTGACCGTATTACTGAAGGCCTCACAGAAGAACAGAAAACAGACCTTAAAAATAAATTCGCCAAAAAAGGTCATGTTTACCAGTCAGAAGACCGCATCCGCCTGATTGCCTATGACATAGCCAATCACTTCGTTAAAAATATTGATGACGGCCTGAAAGGCCAGCTTGCCTGCGATAGCAAATTATCCGCCGTCAAATATAAGCAGTTCATGGATGAGCTGGGTTTGTTTGAATCGGCCATTGTCATGTCAGCACCCGATACAAGAGAAGGCAATACGGATGTTGATGAGTCCACGGTTCCTGAAGTCGCCAAGTGGTGGAAAGAGAACATAGGTTCTGAAGACGAAAAGGCGTATACAAAAAATATTGTTAAGCGCTTTGAAGAAGATGACGACCTGAAAATTCTGATTGTTGTCGATAAACTGCTAACTGGTTTTGATGAGCCTAAAAACACCGTTCTATACATAGACAAACCCTTAAAAGACCACACGCTTATTCAAGCAATCGCCCGTGTTAATCGCCTGCATGAAAAGAAGAAATTCGGCCTGCTTATAGATTATCGCGGCATATTGGCTGAACTAGATACGACGATAGCAAAATATCAGGACTTGGCTAAACGTACGCAAGGTGGTTTTGATATTGATGACCTGGCAGGTCTCTATCATCAAATGAACACCGAGTATAAAAAGCTCCCAATGTTCTATAAAAACCTATGGGCAATATTCAAAAAGGTAAAGAACAAGGGTGATATAGAACAGCTCCGCCAAGTCATCATTCCCAAGATGCAGGAACGCTCTTTATCTGATGGCTCTGGGGTTGAAATGGTAGATACAAACCTAAAAATACGCGAAGACTTTTATGATTGCCTAAGCGAATTCGCAAACTGCCTAAAAGTTGCATTGCAGTCGGCCAGTTTTTACGAAGACAGAAGTTTCAGCGAAGAAGATAGAAAACACTACAAAGAAACCGTCAAACAATTAACGTCATTACGCCAAATGGCTAGAGCCGATGCAGGTGAGACAATCGATTACGACGAATATTCTGATCAGGTCAAAAAGCTGATGGATAATGGTTCGGGTTCCAAGGTGATAGTGATGATTTTTTTACTATTGAACGTATCCACAGCCGTCCGGATAGCTGAGAAAACAGCATGACAACAAGCTGATCCCAGCATGTTAATGTACGTGTTCGTCGGTCACCTTTATGCCGATCAACAACGGATTGAAAATGCTGGCGCGGAAGGAATTTCAATAGTTGATGGAAGATGCCGTTAGTATGTTTCATGCCTGATTTCTTTGGAGGTGAAAAAGCTGTCTAGTGAACTGCTATTTTACCGCAAACCAATGGGATCCGGCTCTTCAAGAGCTTCTTTATTTTTTAACCGGACAGTAGTGGTTATCGGTGACAAACAACCCATTCACGGAAACAAGAAAAAAAGGGTTCAAACGTAATATTGCATTATATTTTTATTGGTATGGGTTGAGTGAAGAAAGGACTTCAAGCTGACAAGAAGTTAAAGAATCGGTATGGTAAATAAGTCAATATGATACCCCTTACCTTTATTATCTAGGGATGTGTAGGAATAGTTTGAGACTTTTGCACGATTCATATTCCCTGTCCCAGCGGCGTTAAAAATGATCTCAAAGGTCTCAGCTTAATGATATTCGTTATTTCTATACCATTAATGACAACAACATGTAACTGACAAATTTATTCAAGGGAAAACCAGTGGCTAATTCAGGATCTGATTTAGAAGCAGAAGTAATTGAGGTACAGCCCCACGAGTTAATGTTGGGGCTAATTGAAGTAATTCGAGAGACCGATGAATCAATCGGCTATTACAAAATGAAGGAGATGACCAGAAATCATCTTGACGACGTTATAGAGGAAACCATTAATAAAGAAAAACAAAAACAGAACATCAAGCTAAGTATGGCTGAAATTCATGCACTGGCAGGAAAGTTATATACCCAGCTCATGATGAGAGGCACCATACAGGCATTGTCATCACTATCATCCTACTATGCCGATGCTACCCGCATGAGTCGTGATGATCTTTTAAGCGAAGGACATAGCCCAAACAGGCTTGCACGATATAAAAAGGCAACTGGAGTAAAACGACCTCTCAACACTGCTGCTCATGCTATTGTTAGCGGAGCACATCCAGAGGCTGAAGCTGCAAGAAAAATTCTTGCCAAATTTAAAATCAGAGTGGATGACCCTCATAATGGAGTATTTCTACCTCGGAGTTCATGCTATATACCACACCCGGAAATGCCAGATGCAGTTAATCATGCCGGAGTGCACACAAAGGAGTATTATTTAAATGTCACAACAATTTTACGTCAGACGAACTCAGCCCTTGAATGTAGGATGGCGCTAAGGTTAATAGCCGTAAGGTTACAGAAAGGAACTATGGGCTATTAAATATGAAAATCTATGAAGTAAAACCCGATACAAGCTATGGTTTTTTATACCCTGAAGACAAAATATATAAATCTGAAGAATGGAATTTTAATGGCAAACCGTTAGTTGGAGTTCTTCCGAAAACTTTTAATGCTTGGTTCGATACCAAAGATAATGACCCCATACCTGATATTGCCTATATGGGTATGATGACATTTGCCTTCAGAAAAGATGTTGGAACCGAGCTTGCCGACATAATAGAAGCTGCTGGTGAAGCCCATCCCTTTTATGTAGGTGATGAATTGTGGTATTGCCTTAACGTCACAACAATGGCTGACGCAGTAGATGAAACAAACAGCACATATGAAGTAGATGAGGGTGATATGAAATTCGGATTGATAAAACCTGCATTTAATATAGATAAAATTCCAAAATCATCATCGTTATTCAAAGTACCAAATGATAATTTCACCACCATATATTGCGCCGACCGAAGGGATACAGACGAAGACGTATTAAACAATTTTTTCTGTGCTGTTGCCGGGCATAAATATACAGGTGTTAAGTTTGTGGAGGTTTATGATAGTGATGGATAGCACCTTAAGTGTTAATTCAAAATAGGAAAATTAGCAGCAATTCCCGCCAAACCGAGCTGAGCTCAAATACCGGTTCAATGAGATGAAAACTACAGACCTGAATGCTGAATTCGTCCGTTTTATTGATTTTCAGGCGAGTGACTCCCAATGGTTTTTGCCCCAATCTCAACTCACAAACGCAAAATAACCTCTCTTCAAAGAGCACGTAGGATGTGGTGAGGTACGAACCGCATCTGTCGAGAATCACACAATGAAAAATAGATGACTGAATATAGGCGGGCAGCGGTAGAAGGGGGAACCTATTTCTTTACAGTTAACTGCGCTGAACGGCACAACAACACATTGTTAACCGATAATGTTGAGTTGTTAAAGGAGGTGATTCGAAAAGTCAAAAACGCACATCCATTTGAAATCGATGCGATGGTGGTATTACCTGAACATCTGCATTGTATATGGACCCTGCCAGTAGGCGATTCAAATGTTGGGGTAAGGTGGTCACTGATCAAATCAGGTTTTTCACGTGCGATTCCTCGCGGAGAACGCCGTTCGAAAAGTCGAATTGATCGAGGGGAAAGAGGTCTGTGGCAACGTCGTTTTTGGGAACATGTTGTACGAGATGAGAAGGAGTTTGCTCACTATGTTGACTATATTCACTGGAACCCAGTGAAACATGGCTGGGTAAAGCGAGTTGTCGACTGGCCGCATTCCAGTTTTCATCGATATGTAGAGCGAGGTGTTTACCCTGTCGATTGGGGTGGTCATTTAGCGTTTGATGCAGAGCTGGGTGAATGACATGATTGATGTGGTTCGTACCTCACCACATCCTACGGGCTACGATGAATTAATCGTAGGCATGAATGCCATTCAAAACAATCGCCAATATTGGCGTAAGAAATTCCCCACGCACTCAATATATACGCCTATGACGCATGTCTTATTCAATGCGCTCAACAAACAAGCACATCAAATTTACATAACGCCTTACCTAAAATTGATTTCATATTTAGTACTGCGACCACCACCAATCTGTTTTAACATCCCTATATCTGATAAAAATTTTAGATCGCGGGTTGCGGTGGCAGTGGATGTTTTTGTTATGGCTACATATTTTTTGGCACTCATTCCACCTTCAAACCCATTGAGGCCAGCATCTAGCATTCGGCGGATAACTTTTAGGTGGCGGTCGTTGAGTTGGTCTTTAAAGCGGTCAAATAATTTGGTCTTGTTTAGGATGAAATCGATATTTTTTTCTGCTCTTGTTTGGGCTTCTAGTACGACATTTGAAAAATAAATAATCCAGTTGGTTATCTCATTTGTTTTTTGAGCACTTTGCAGTGCTTTATAATAATCCTTCTTCTTTGCTTCTATAGTTTCAGAAAGGCTTAGTAATACAGGGCGACCAAGGCCTTGTGATAGGGTTTTTTCAGCAATTGCTCGACCGATACGGCCATTACCATCTTCGAATGGGTGAATGCTTTCAAAATATAAATGGGCAATGGCAGAGCGAAGAACAGGGTTCTTTATGGCTTCCTTTCCTTCGGGTGAAGTATTATTAAACCAGTCAATAAATCTAGCCATCTCTTCAGAGACTTTATCTGAGGCTGGGGCTTCAAAATGGATTTTCCACTTTCCGATAGGGCCAGATATAACCTGCATGGGTTCTTCATGAGTTCGCCACATACCGACATCTATTTTTCTTCGCTGTCCTCCCAATAGCATTTCATGCCACTGGAAAAGTTTTTCTGTGGTTAAGGGTTCTTGGTAAGAATTGCGGACATCGACCATAAGATCAGCCGCACCCTTGGCGCGTCTGTCAGCGGTTGGTGTGGTATCTGTGTCTAGCCCCAGGTTATGGCGGATAGAGGACATTACATCTGAACGGCTAAGATACTCACCCTCAATCTCCGAAGTCTTAATCGCTTCGGAAACCATAAGGTCAATAATCGTATCAGTCTGGATATTGTCAGGCAGGCTTTTGATGATACCGCTGACCTGTCCGGTCTTTTCGGCAAAGGTGAACAGAGCGTCCTGTGCAACGCTAACGTCATACTTAAAATCAGGCCAGTCAGATTGTTGCCAATTATAGCTCATGATTTGAATATAAAGCTTATTCAGATCAAAAACAACTGGATAATGATTCGAATAGAGTGCGCAATCAGATCATGTCAGGGGTGGAGGCAGGTTTTGAAATATGCTGTCAGGGCCAACCTATCTGTTGACCAATAATATTTCTCAGTCAATAAATGATAAGCGAGATGAGACATTGGCAAGCTATTATTTGCGAACTTATAGCCACTTGGTTCCTGAGGATCTAGAATTTAGGGAATGCGATGATTTAACTAAGATGGCTATACCCATGGCGTTTTGAATTTAGGTGTTAGTGCGTCCAGATGTGCCTTATATTTGTTTTTTTTGATTGAGGAAAAACGCAAACCTAGTCGTTCTAAGTTGAGTATTTTTCGATTGAGGAAAAAGCAAAGATGAGGTACAGATGGGCGAGATAACACCTAAATCTCAAACGCTATGGGTATATACAGTTGTCATCGAAAGAGGAAGGGTAAACGCTATCTATTCCGCTATATCATAGAAAAAACCATCATATATAAAAGCACTGGATATCGCCGCACAATCTCTTTCACTAAAACCAGCACGGCGCAAACTATTGTTCCGTTCGCTCTGCACAGTTTTAACCATATTATCTATAATTATTTCCGCTTCTTCTTTTGATAAAAGAAAGCGTTCACAGCCAGTTAATAGATTGGCTTTTTTAGCCGACCTGCTGAAAGTTCCGCAAGCCATCGCCACATGTCTGTCATCAAGTGCAATAGTCGGGGTCCACTATAAGATACCCAAGCACTTAGAATTCTATATCGACTATGACCGCATGGGGCACGATATGGAAATGAGCGGGGACATATTCACCGTTGAAACTGGATACCAAGAAGTACACGTATTCTGGGCACATTGAGGAAACAGGCAGGCATTGAGCGCAGGGAAAGCGCTCAATGCCTCTTTAAAGAGCGCCAAGAAATCGCGCTTTCGGGTAAACTGCGCCCGAAAGCGAATGAGGTAAGTCAGCATATAACTAAACTTCACTGTGTTTTTGGTTTAGCTTTATGTTGACTTATATCTTTTAATGGTATAGATTTAACTAAATAAATGATGGTTTAAATTATAAATTAAGGTCATCCGATGGGCATCGAAGCGGTTGTTTTAAAGCAATATCAAAACAAAGTGAACCAAGCTTTAAAGCAGTTTGGTGACTATGCAATGCCCTCTTCTGAAGGGTGGCTTAAAACAGTTCGTAAAGCACTTGGCATGTCAGGCTCGCAATTGGCAAACCGCCTTGGTGTTACCAAGGGACGGGTTTCACAAGCGGAGTCTGCTGAGTTAACAGGCAGTGCCACGCTTAAAAGTATGCAAAGCATGGCGCAAGCCATGGATTGCCGCTTTGTGTATGCGGTCATTCCTGAAAAAGAGATTGAAAGTGTAATTAGAGAGCGCGCTATCTTAAAGGCGAAAGAGCAGATTAAGGTAGCATCCACACAGATGGCGTTGGAAGCGCAAGCGCTCAGTGATGAACAACTTACTTTTGAAGTGGATCGCCTTGCCTCTGAAATCATCGAGAAAATGCCTTCTGATTTATGGAATGATGAATGAGTAATGAGTTAGTTGAACCAGATGGCGCAACGCCCCTCGATCCTGATGAAACGGAAGGGCTTCGTTTTAAGCACATTACAACCAGAGGCGAGCTTGATCAGTTGGAGCAAGCCAATATCGTTGAAGGTATGCAGTGGCTTAAAAAGCAAAAGAATCCAGATATATTGAGCGAAGGATTTACGCGCGATTTGCACAAACGGTTATTTGGGCAAGTGTGGAAATGGGCAGGCACATTTCGTAAAACAAAAAAGAACATTGGTGTTGACCCGATCCAGATCGCAATTCAGTTGCGACAGCTATTAGATGATACGCACTACTGGATAGAGCATGAGACCTATCCACCAATAGAGCTTGCTGCGCGCTTTCATCACAAGCTGGTATTGATTCACCCATTTCCAAATGGCAATGGTCGCCATGCACGCATCATGGCGGATGCAATACTCACCAAGCTCATGGACGCACCTGCGATTGATTGGGCAGGGGGCTACAAATTAGAAGCAATGAATGAGCGCCGTGATCAATATATTGCGGCACTCCGCGCCGCCGACAAGCATGATTTTACTAAGTTATTTGAATTTGTCCGTGCGTAAGATTTTTGATCAGGTAAAATAACGTGCTTTTCGAGTATTCCATTTGCTCGAAAAGGTATTTTTAACAATGGGTACAAGTTTGGGTACAAACTAAGGTTTTTAGGGCATGGCAGATAGCAATTTTATTAATGAAATCAAGAGAAGACGCACGTTTGCTATCATCTCGCATCCTGACGCAGGTAAAACCACGTTAACTGAAAAGCTTTTGTTGTTTGGCGGTGCCATTCAGTTGGCTGGGACGGTAAAAGGGCGTAAGGCGGCTCGTCATGCTACGTCTGATTGGATGGAAATGGAGAAGCAGCGCGGTATTTCGGTAACGACTTCCGTGATGCAATTTCCTCATCGTGACAGCATTATTAATTTACTGGATACACCGGGCCACGAAGATTTTTCTGAAGATACCTATCGTACGCTTACCGCAGTAGATTCTGCGCTCATGGTGATTGATAGTGCCAAGGGGGTAGAGCAAAGAACCATCAAGTTGATGGAGGTTTGTCGTTTGCGGACTACGCCAATTATTACTTTTATCAATAAGCTGGATCGAGAGGGTCGTGACCCGATTGATTTATTGGATGAAGTTGAAGACGTTCTTAGTATTCAATGTGCGCCGATTACCTGGCCTATAGGCATGGGTAAAAATTTCAAAGGAGTCTTTCATCTTTATAATGATTCCATACATCTTTTTAATGCCACTCACGGAGGTAAAATTCAAGAGGGGGAAGTGATAGAAGGTCTGAATAATCCGCGTCTTGATGAGTTGTGGGGGAGTTTGGCAGAAGAGATCAGAGAAGAAATTGAATTGGTGCGCGGCGCGAGCCACGAGTTTGATAAGGATGCTTATTTGCGAGGGGAATTAAGTCCGGTATTTTTTGGCTCCGCAATTAATAATTTTGGTGTGAGTGAATTGCTGGATGCTTTTTCTGATTGGGCACCGGCGCCGCTTTCACGAGCAACGCTGACACGAAGAGTTGTCCCTGAAGAGGAGCAATTTACGGGTTTTGTTTTTAAAATTCAGGCCAATATGGATCCCCAGCATCGAGATCGCGTTGCCTTCTTGCGCATTTGCTCAGGTAATTATAACAAAGGCATGAAATTGCGGCATGTGCGTATTGGGCGTGAGATACAAATTTCTAACGCCATTACCTTCATGGCCGCAGATAGAGGGCATACTGAACAAGCTTTTCCCGGTGACATTATTGGTTTTCATAATCATGGAACGATTCAAATTGGCGATACGTTCACTGTGGGTGAAGAGCTGAAGTTTACAGGGATTCCCAATTTCGCGGCAGAGTTATTTCGTCGTGCTCGCTTGAGGGACCCACTCAAAATGAAAGCTTTGCAAAAAGGTTTGCAACAGCTTTGTGAGGAAGGCGCGACGCAGTTGCTCAAGCCGATGAATAACAATGATTTAATTCTGGGGGCTGTTGGTGTTTTACAATTTGATGTTGTTGCGCAAAGATTAAAAGATGAATATAAAGTGGACTGTGTATTTGAGGCTGTCACCGTGAATACAGCACGTTGGGTTGTTTGTGACGATATAAAAATGCTTGAAGAATTTAAAAAGAAAGCATCAGACAATTTGGCTTTTGATGGCGCGAATCAACTTGTTTATATCGCACCGACTCGAGTGAACTTGCAGTTAACCGAAGAGCGATGGCCTGATATTACTTTTTTGGCAACCCGCGAGATTTAAACCTGGAAAAATTAGTGGACGCGGATGCACCCCAAGAGTACTTTGTTGCTGTGCTCGGGTGCAAGTGCAAAATATGGATTCGTTGAGCGAATAATAATTTTGCGCGCAATTTTTATTGTGACTGTCCGAAAAATTTCATATCGCTATACGGATTAAGCGTTTGTGTTCTGTCCATGCGAGTACTTGCACGATTTAGGTTAAATACGGCTTACTCTCTATGGATGATCGCTTCCTGAATAATTCGCCCGGTGATATCAACGACATAAACTTTCCATTCGCCAAGTAAGTTTGGCAGTATATTGGTGTTTGACCAGACGCGCCATCTGGGACCGCCGACTCGAAATTTCATTTCTGCCATAATTTCACCATCAAACTCCCAGCGATGAAAAACGGTTTCTCCCATGAAGCCTTTGAGTTCGGTAAAAAAATAGAGATGTTGTAAATTATTCGTAATTTTTTTTAATGCATCAATGGGTTCGCGATTAACAACGGCACGTGTAAAAGCTGCGCGTGATACGCTACCACCAATGGTATTAACAAAACGATCAAAGCGAATTAAAGTTTTGTTGACGATAGGCTCTGCATGATTAATCAGTGACTTTGCAGGTATGCTGGTTATGCCTCCCGCATAGGCGCTAATACTAAAAACGCTATATAGTATGAAGATGAAATATTTCATGGCTCGTTCCCCTTGAAAGTAGGTCAGACTATTGAGAAATCAATCAAGCATATGTCTGTGGCCGAACAATTGCCCTCTGTGCATGCAAAACCTAAAACAGAGAGGACGCATTCCCTTGTTATAGTTATCGACCTTTCATAAGAAAAGATAAGGAGAGTTTGGATGAATAAACTAGGTGGTTTAAATGGTTTACCCTAGAAAAACCAGTTGGACGCGAATGTACCCAAGAGTATTTTGTCGCTACGCTCGGGTGCATAGTGCAAGACAGCTCTATTACAGCCTGTAATCGCTGCATTAGTGCATTCCATTCATGCACATTACAAATGATATTGATATTTTACGATAAAAACATGAAAATATTAGCATTAACAGCGAGTTACTAATATGTATGGTAACTTTTCAATAACCGGGGGTAGAAGTTACTCGGGATCAAAGTAAACTTTTGATTTTTCTGACAAATCAGTCATTGTGTTATTCCTCTTAGCATCTATACAATAACGTTAAACTTCTATGCGACATCAGGCTGGTTATTAGCGAAAGCCGGCACGTTGTTGCGAGTGCAAAAATGGGGCAGGTTTCAATTGCTCCTAGGCCCATAATTCCAGGGAGTTGTGCTCTATCAACGTACGCAACACATCGCTGTGTGTGATGATGCCGATTACTTGTGTATTTTCTTCGACGATGGGGATAGCGCTTATGCGCTGCGCTACAAATAGTCTCGCAAGTTCATGAATACGAGTGTCGGCAGACGCTGTGAGAACATGTGTGCTCATTAATAGGTCAAGTCTCGTTGTTAGAAGAGGGGCCACAGGTTTTTCGCCTGAGGTATGCGCATTGGCTAAATGTCGCAACAAGTCTCTTTCTGAAATCATTCCTGTTAATTGTTGGGTCTCTGCTTTTACAATGGGGAAGTGACGGAATGCATGATTTTCAATTTCTTCAAGTATATTTTCAATGGTGTTATTGGGTGTTAATGTCACAACAGGATGAGACATGATTTCGTTGGCTGTAATGCCGAGTTTATGGTTAAAGAGTTCATTGGTTTCTTTGTACGCTTGTGTTGCAGAGGTTGACTTGCGTGCATTGGGTTGGTTGCTTTGATCCGGGTCTTGATCATCAATCGCCTTCTTGGGTTCGGTTTTTTGTGTTTCTCGAAGTCCTTGTGGCCGCAGCAATTTTGTGGACGGAATGGTATCTCGAATACCTGGGCCAATAACGGTAAATGTCATAAGAATGACCCTCGCTTTCTGGTTTGGTAATTTTCACTGAACATTTCAATTAATCGGCTGCTTGTACGTTTAAATGGAAAAGCCAGGCGGTCTCCGGTGTAAAGTTCGTTGGGCGCTTGTTGTCCGCTTGCAATAAGTAGGACTTGATTATCGTAAAGTGCATCAATGAGTTGAATGAAACGATTTGCAACATCATCCGCCGAGCTGTCCATCTGAGGAATCTCACTTATTATTATAATACTGAATTGGGTGCTTATTTCCAAATAATCCGAAGCAGCGCGAGGTGTGCAGCACAGCGCTTCAAAATGAAACCAAATGACGTGTTCACTCTGTCCCAGAGCAGTAATGTCACGGTTATTGATTCTTAAAAGACCGGTTGTAGGCTGATGCCCCACTGAAAATTCGATAAAACGTTGTTGCAAATCATGCTCAGAATTTGAGTTGTGAGGAGCAAAATATCGATGTGGTACGACGGTTGAGTTTAATCTGTAATCAATGTCGCTGGCGATAAGTACTTCTGTTGTATTTTCTTTTATAAGTTCAATAGCGGGTAAAAAACGTTGTCGTTGCAGTCCGTTTTTATATAAATCATCAGGACGGATATTCGAGGTAAAAACCAGGACCACATTTTGTTGTTTGAGAGCATCAAGTAAACCGGCAAGAAGCATGGCGTCGGCAACATCATCGACTTGAAATTCATCAAAACACAGTACCCGCATTGACGGGGCCAGTTGTTGTGCAATTAAAGGAAGTGGGTTTTCATTTTGCGAAAAGTGTTGTAAATGTTGATGAACTTCTTGCATAAAACGCTGAAAGTGCAATCTTTTTTTCTCTGAAAAAGGCAGCGATGCGAAAAAGATATCCATTAGATATGTTTTGCCGCAACCCACTCCGCCCCACAAATAAATGCCTTTAATCGTTTGCTCTGGTGATTTCTTTTTGTTGAGAAAGGAGAAGAATGACGAGGTTTTTTTTGCAGGTGGCGGTTCAAGTAGTTCGTGGTAGAGAGTTTGTAGATGATCTATAGCATTGGCTTGTTCAGGGTCGTGTCGATAGCCGTGAAGCTCTAAGTTTTGTTCATAACGCTGTTTTGGGCTCATTTATTGATTACAGGAAACTATGAAATAAACCCACGGTATAGTCTGGATGCCTAATAGGGCAAAGTAGCCTTTACAGCATTGGTAATGCAAAAATGCACGCACGACAATAACAGCAATGGTGAGCGCTAATAAAGTGCCAGAAAAAGCTAATAAGCTGATGTTTGCGGTTACAAAGTTCCAATACACGCCCGGATAAAAGAAGGTCTCCAGGCTTGCTGTTGACATTGTTTTATCGCGTACTGCGTTGACAATCAGCTGCGTACAAAGAAAGCTCAAGCTCGTTAGGGAGGTCAGAAAAAAATACGACCAACTCACCCATCCATACGTCTGGATTGGGGTGATTTCAGTGATTAAACGGTGAGGGGGGGCAGTATCTGGTTTAGATATGCTCATGTGTGTGAAGTCCTGTCCGAAAATTTCAGTTTTTTTGCAAAAATTTAATGCAAGGTAATTAGTAACTGCTCAGCGTGTTTATATTTTGCTTCAGATCAAGGCGTTTTCGCACGGAAAGAGGGCGCACCCTAAGAGTACTTTGTCGCTGCGCTCGGGCGCATATAGAAATATGCAACCGATTGAGTAGGAAAGCAACACAGATCTGGAGCAAAAGATGAATACGCTGAGCAGTTCCGGTAATTATAGTCGTATAGGAATATAATTCAAGATAAAGATCCTTGTAACTTATTAAGTTACACTGTTTTTTTAGAGATTTTTCTCTTTTACGTTGTAAGGCTTTGATTCAAGGTTTATTGTTTTCTCAGCGTCCTGATTAAGAACCTTGCGGGATGAATTGCGTGATAGAGCGTTGTGTTGAGTGTGAGGGGTTTGTTGTTAATCAGGTTGGTAACAAGCTCGGCCGCAATGGCTGCGGTTGTTAAGCCGCGAGAGCCAAACCCCGAGGCAATATAGAGTCCCGAATGATATTGAGCTAGCGGAAACGTATGGGGTCTTTTGCCGTGTTTGATATCTTGGTAGGCGATACGATAAAAAGATTCGTTTGCAACCGGGCCAATAAGAGGGAGCCTATCTATTGTTGTCGCTCTTGTGGCTGCGCGACCCTCATGTGCCTGTGGTTGCTCGGTGAGAAGGTCAGGCAGGTGTTGTCGTAATGCTTTTATATTGTGATCATGATCCTCTTTTTTGAGCGCGACCGTTTTGTCATCAGAGGTATAGCTTGCACCACACAGCAATTCGTTTTTTGACAATGGAATAACATAACCGCCATAACAAATGGGTCTGAGTAATGTTGGTGCGCTGGCCGTTTGTTTCAGATCGCTGATTTGCCCACGAGAAGGCGTAATGGGAAGATGTTTTGTTTGCTGGAATTGATCGGCTGAAGGTCCATTGCAAATAACGACTACATCGGCCGTATAGCTCTTTGTCTGGGTTGATACATGCCATGTATTATCAGCATCCTGCTGGAGACTTGAGACTTTTTGGTTGAGTGCCACATGAATTTCCGGATTGTCTTTTAATAAAGTCGTGCATAAATTGGCTGGAGCCAACCAGCCTGCTGTTGGGAAGAAGAGCGCATTTTTCTCCAGTGTTAGACCGGCGTAAAGAGAGGCTTGCTCGGCATCAAGAGCTTGCATCACTTGTTTGCTTAGCTTTAGTTTAGCCAGTTGTGTGCCACGCTGTTTATCAACGAGTTCTAAAACGCCGTCAGGATGCCAATCCAATGAGGGTTGGCGGCTCTGAAGATTTCGTAACCATGACACCGTATAAAAAAATGCACTGAGATGAAATTGCGCATACTTGTCCATATCTAAAGTGAGTTTTGGCATGACAATTCCCGCCTTATTTCCCGACGCTTGCGCAGCAACACGATCTTCTTGCTCAAGAATAATGGTTTGCCATTCTGACTGAGACAGAGTGTGAGCCATACTGATGCCGGCTATTCCGCCACCAATGATGATTGCTTTTTTGCGGTTAGATGCAGGTAGATTGGGCGGATGAAACCACGGTGCTTGTGATATTAGGTTGGGCGTCTGATTAAAGCTGCCGCAAAGTCGCTCTCGTTTTCCATGTCCCGCGACTTTGCTTACATTGAAGCCGGCGTGATGTAAGTTTCTGCGTACCTGTCCCGCAGCGGTATAGGTGCTAAAGGTTGTGCCGGGCTGACTTAATCGTGCTATTTCTTTGCATAATTCAACGCTCCACATTCCAGGGTTACGGCTGGGTGCAAAACCATCCAGGTACCAGGCATCAACCGTTGCAATGAGCTGGCGGTACATCTGCTTTGCATCACCGATCATGAGTGTTAGAGAGACGCGGTCTTTGAGTAATTTAAGACGGTGAAAGCCAGCAACATCAGACGGATAGACTTGCAACAACTCATCGACATAGCGATCAAGCTCGGACCAGTGGTTTAAGGCTTTTTTTATGTCGCGTTTGGAAAGTGGGTATTTTTCTACAGAAATATAATTGAGTTGTGCGTGTTGTGGCGCGGACTTTTCCCATTGCGCCAAAGTAGCAACAAAATTGAGTCCGGTGCCGAATCCTGTTTCACCAATAACAAACGTTTTTTGTTGTTGCCAGCGTTGTGGTAGTTGGTTGCCAAGAATAAAGACATTTTGTGTTTCTGCGAGTCCATCTGTTGTTGAATAATAGACATCTTCGAATTGAGTGCTGCTCGGTGTATTGTTGTTCCACGTTATGTTTTCTTGTGTGTTCACAGTTGTAGAATAAAGTAAGAGTAGCCATTCAGGAATAAAATTCTATATTGTGATTTCTCTGTGGTTAAAAGTTACTCACCAAAAAAAATTAACCACAGAGAAAGAACTATGTGTAATTCGCACCTCAGTTTCGGCTTTTCTTTGGACATTCTTTAATCAAAAAATACTCACTTTAGCCGCATTTTTTCTTAATCAGAGCGTCCAAATAGAAGCCAAGCCTGGGTGCGATTTGTCCAACTTATTTTTATGCATACTTCTTATTTATTGCTTCGTATTTTGGTAATGTCCCATAAGAATTTTTGCGACTTCGGGTCGAGCAAACTCTGGGGGCAGGTCTTCGCCAGCAGCAAGCATGGCTCGTACTTTTGTTCCTGATAACAGCACAAAATCTTCTTTTGAATGGTCTGGTGCGTCACGCATCATCACAACTTTGTTAAGTTTCTTAGAAAATGCAGTGTGGTCGGCATTAAAAATTTCAATTTTTAATGCGTCTGCAGGCACTTCTTCGTCGAAAATCGTCTGTGCATCAAAAGCGCCGTAATAATCACCGACACCGGCATGGTCGCGACCAATAATAAAGTTCGTGCACCCTGCATTTTGGCGAAAAACCGCATGTAGTACTGCTTCTCTGGGACCCGCATATAACATATCGAATCCGTAGCCTGTAATCATCACTGTATTAGCAGGAAAATAGAGCTCAGCCATTTTTCGAATGGCGGCATCACGGATGTCTGCGGGAATATCACCGGGCTTCAATTTTCCAAGCAACATATGGACGACGATACCGTCGGCATTCGTAGCTTCCTTCGCCATTTTGCACAACTCTTCATGTGCTCTGTGCATGGGGTTGCGAGTTTGGAAAGCAACCACCTTATTCCAGTCTCTTTTTTTAATTTCATCTCTAATTTCAACGGCAGTACGAAATGTGTCCGGAAAATCTTGTTGGAAGTAACTAAAATTTAATACTTGAATTGCCCCGGAAATTACAAAGCGTCCTAGTGAGGTAAAGGTCGAGACGCCGGGGTGATTTTGATCTTCAGTGCGGTATACTTTTTTGGTGATCGTTGATACCTGCTCGTCCGTCAATGTTTCAATGGCTTCTACATCCTGAATAGCTAAAATCGGGTTGCCTGGCATGTTGGGGTCACGTAATGCAATGCGTTTCGCATTTTTTATAGCATCAATATTATTTGTAATATTGACAACCGGAACCGGCCAAAATAATCCGCCCGTGGTGTGCAAGGTATTGGCGACGCTCAGAGTGTCGGCGATATTCATATAGCCTGTTAATGGGTTGAAATAACCAGACCCCAGCATAACTGCATTGGCCGCTGCTGCTGAGTTGAGCAGCAATGACGGTAGCTTTTCTGCTTCTACGAGCAGTGCACTATGTGTTTGTTCATTGTTTACAAATAATGGGTTTAGGGATTCAGACCCGTGGGGTTTGATCATTATGCTCTCCAAGAGGGAAATGGCTGGAATATGCTGCTAATCATTTAGGTATGCAGACCGTTGATTTGGGTATGAATTATACACTATAAAAGGCGCTAAAGTCTCACAGGGCTCGTCTCTTCACGAATTACTCGTCCTGAATTTTATTGTCTATATTCTTTTCGTTAATGTGACCCATGAGAGTTGGTGATGAGCTGAATCTGTGGAATTTAACAAGGAATGTCAAAGTCGACTCAACAAGGCAAAGAGGTGTTTTTGGTTCCGTTAGTGGAATGTGAAAACGTGATAGACTTTGAAAAAATAATTATAGTGAGCTAGGGGTTCAACATGAGTATATCAGAGCAAGAATTAGGCGCTGCCTTGAACGAAATCAAACAATTAATAGATAAGTATGTCGTTCGTATTGGTTCGTCGGTTGGTATGATTTTGCTGGTATTTTTTTTTACTTATGCCCAATTTATTGATAGGGCGATGAATGTATTCATTATAATAGAAGTGGTAGCATCAATATTGCTTGTTATCGTGCTTTTTAAGATTAAAAAAGTATCATTCTATTTAGTGAAGCTGAAATTGGGTAAACAATCACCCTACACAGATATTTTTTCGAGATTAACGGTTGCTGATCTGGAAAAAAGTGACAGTGATTTGTTTAATGCCATGAAAATGACACAAGACAGTTGAGAATGAACTATTGCAGCGAATGTGGCGCGAAAGTTGGCCAGCGTATACCGGAGGGTGATAACCGGCTTCGTTATGTTTGTGATCGCTGTGACGTGATTCATTATCAAAATCCCAAGATTGTGGCAGGCTGTATCCCTGAGTGGGAACAAAAAATTTTATTATGTCGGCGCGCTATTGAGCCACGTCACGGTTTGTGGACGCTACCTGCCGGGTTTATGGAAAATGGAGAAACGACTTCAGAAGCCGCCGAGCGAGAAACCTACGAAGAGGCTTTGGCTAAGCTAACAGACGTACAGTTATATGCAATGTATGATTTGCCACATATCAGTCAAGTATACATTATGTACAGAGCGCGACTGGTTGATGGTCACGCGGCCCCTGGCAGCGAAAGCCTGGAAGTACAACTCTTTGCTGAGCAAGATATTCCTTGGGACGAACTGGCTTTTCCGGTAATTAGAAAAACACTAGAGGCCTATTTTTCTGATCGACGCGAAGGCTTATTTCCCGTTCGCGTGGGTACCTCAATGCCTGCAAAAAAATAACTTTATAATAAGGATAGTGCTCCGCACGCCAGGTCAAAATGATGAATAAGATTTTGAATAAAATAACGTTTGGAGCGTTGCTGTTTGTCTTGATGTTTGAACCGATGGCAGCAGAGTCGACACCTCCCTTGGTCTTGATTTATTCAAGTAATTTAGACGGTGACCTGGAGCCCTGCGGGTGTTCAGAGTTTGGCAACCAGGGCGGGCTGAAACGTCGAGCTCAAGTTATTGCTGATTTACGAGAAGAGAACAAAAACCTTTTTTTGGTCTCGGGCGGAGGTTTATTGGCCAGCTATACAGCGAACGATAAATTAATCAGTGAATATATCTTAAAAGGCTTCGAACTTTTAAATTACGATGCCGTGGCAGTACAGTCGAATGACTTGGCTTACGGTGTCGATTTTTCTTTACAAAGAAAAGAATTCCCTTGGGTGTTGAGTAACGGCGGGGAAACATATTTTGCTCAGGAGCGGATACTGGAGCGAGGTGGAAATAAACTGGCGGTATTCTCATGGTTTAATGCTGAGTCATTACCTCCTACAACTCAACTGCAAGAAGTGCTGTCTTTAAATTCATCATTCGTGATTTTTAATGCTCGGTTACAAAAAACCAAACAGCAAGGATATATTACATTTGTCGCCACTACGATGTCTTGGTCTGCAGTGCAAAATAAACTGCCATTGGATCACGTAGATATTATTTTGGTGAAATCGGCCTATGAAGAATATGGTGAACCGTTCATTAAAAACGGAACCCTGGTTCTGCAAGCCGGATCGCGAGGGATGCGTTTAGGGCGATTGGATCTGACCATCAATAATTCTGGAATTGTTAGTTATAAACACCAAGTGTTGCCTATGCCTCCGGCGGTGCCTGATGCTGAATCTATGCAGGCCTGGTACGATGCGTATAATGCGGATGTTAAATCCGCCTATCTGGAATCCGTCGATTTACGCAAGGCCCGACGCTCAGGTGATGTTATATACGCGGGCGCCAAGGTGTGTAAACAATGCCATATTGAAGAATATAAAACATGGCGTGGTAGTCGTCATGCTAAGGCTTACAGTTCATTATCTCACGTCAATAAAGCCTTTGATCCGAGCTGTATCGGTTGCCATACGGTTGGGTTTGAAAAAGAGGGTGGGTTTATTGATAGCGATCTTACATCCCATTTGAAGCATGTACAGTGCGAAGCTTGCCATGGTGCGGGACAAGCCCACGCCGTATCCGGCGGGAAAACCAAGACAGGGCATTATGATTGGTCGCAGAATAAAATTTGTGCACAGTGTCATGTTCCTAAACACAGCCCTGAGTTTGACTATGAAAAATACTGGCCTAAAATTATTCACTGAATGAATTCAATTTGGTTGAAATCTATGAATACGCTGAGTAGTTACCATGAATTTTAGTTGGTGGCCTCAAAGACAAAGCAAAACCTTATCTGTAACGAAAGGATTATTGCTGTTTATTCTTCCTTTACCCATTTTAGGTGCGTTAGTGATTTCACTTGCTAAAGGGGATCTGTCCGGCGTTCTGGGTAATGCCAGTGCCAGTTTGTTGTTTTTCTTAGGTGCGATGGTAATGCGGCGAGGTCTCGCGCTAGAGGAAGATTATCAGCGCAATGCAGTGGCCGTCGCGCCTAAGGTGCCGGTGAAAATGATTAGCATTTTAATGATTGCCATTGCAACCGGTATTACCGCATATTATGGTGCCGGACAAACAGTAGGTATATCTTTGAGTTTTGCTGTGGGTGCATTTTTCGGTTGTTATCTAACGTACGGCTGTGATCCTCGCAAGGAGAAAAATACGGCTGTTAACACCTCTTATTCCAATACAGAAGAAGTAGTGAGAGTCTTGTATGATTCACGGGAGCTTGTGGCACAAATAGAACGTGCGAATAAAGAAATTCATAATCAGGAAATGCATGAACGTTTGCGACGTATTATCGAACGGGGGCGAAAAATATTACAGTCTATCGAGCAAAACCCACGCGATATTAGACGAGTAAACCGCTTCCTTACAACTTATCTTGTAGGAACGCAACGCATCACCGAAGGTTATGTCAAAATGACAAAGCAAACACATTCCGATGAGTTGGCAGAAAATTTTCGCAAAGTTCTGATTACAATTGAAGATGTTTTTCAAGAGCAGCACCAAAAAATGTTGGAAAATGATATTCTGGATCTTGATGTACAAATTGAGGTGTTAGCCATACAATTGAAGCAAGAAGGTGTCAGTTAACTAACACGCGTTCCCTATTCAAATTATAAAGCAACGTTTATGAGTATAGAAAAAAATACAGACCTGAAGCCGGGGATTGATTCGGCATCTTTTTATAACTCAGAGCGTGCCATTACAGAGAGCGAAAACGACAAGATTAACGAACTTGTTGGCCAAATCACACTCAACGACACCAACTCCATTATTTTTTTTGGCTCGAAGGCTCAAGAGCGTTTAACCACTATTTCGGACAAGATGCTGGAAGGGGTGCGTAATAAAGACTCAGGATCTGCCGGGGATGCGCTCAATGACATGATTAGTTTGTTACGTGGTTTTGATGCTGGAGGTCTTGACGAGTCAGGATTTTTTGCGCGATTGTTTGATCGTACAAAACCGATTGTGAAGTTTCTCCAGCGTTATGAAACGGTACGTCAACAGATAGATCATATTACGGATAATCTGGAGCAACATAAAACCCAATTACTCACAGATGTTGTTTCACTAGACAGGCTGTATACTGCAAACCTTGAGTACTTTCATGATCTTGAACTGTATATCACAGCGGGTAACAAGAAGCTGGATGATCTGGATCAAAATACCATTCCTGCTTTAGAACATACAACGAAGCAATCAGATAATGTAATCAAAGCTCAAGAATTAAGTGATCTTCGTTCCGCACGTAACAATCTGGAACGTCGCGTGCATGATCTGCAGCTTACTCGTCAAGTGACGCTGCAAAGTTTACCGAGTATTCGCATTGTTCAAGAAAATGATAAAGGCTTGGTGACTAAAATCAATTCAACCTTGGTGAATACGGTTCCATTGTGGCGGCAACAACTGGCAACGGGGCTTACCATTTTTCATTCCTCGGAAGCTGCGAAAGCGCTAAAAAATGCCAATGACTTGACGAATGAATTATTGCAAAAAAATGCTGAAATGCTTAAAGATGCCAACGCTGAGGCGCGTCAGCAAAGTGAACGAGGGGTTTTTGATATTGACGTTATTCACCAAGCTAATAAAACGTTGATTGACACTATTGAAGAAAGTTTGCAAATTGCAGACGAGGGACAACGCTTGCGCAATGAAGCTGTAACCAAGCTGCAAGCTTGTGAAGCGGAGTTAAAAAAGACTTTATCAGCAGCAAATTCGAAGTCTTTTATGAAATAAAAAAAAGGAGGGAGGGGTAGGGGCTTCCATTCCTTCCCCCCTCCTGAAAAACAAACTAACCTTTATGGTGCTGGAGCCATTGCAGCTGCCAACTCGCTGGGTTGAAGTGTGCCACTACCGTCAGTGTCAAGCTCGCTGAATTTGTCTCCGATGCCTTGTAGATTTCGCACTTCTTCAGGAGACAGGCTGCCGCTTTGATCAGCATCTAACGCAGTAAACTGCTCATCAATAGATGCGGCGGGATCTGCTGCAAATGAATAACCGCTTACTGCGAACCCTAAAACCATGGCTAAGATAATCTTTATTTTCATCTGATTTAGATTCCTTCCTTAAGATACTTACAGTGATAAAAATGCCAATTACGGCAGGGATGGAACAATGGTAATACTGCAAAGGCCAGGCCAAGGAATAAATGTTATTCAAAAACAATAATATAAAAAATAAACACGTAGAGTAATAATTTTTTTTACAAAAATACCGTCTCCTTTTTACACCTGATATAAAACACTTTATGTTGGTATTTTTTATCTCAGACAGGATAAACTGACGAACATAAAAAAATGTCCAAAAGTACCAGTAAGGGTGAATTAAAAACAATGGCAGAAGAAGATTGGCTTTATGGTCTCAATACAGTTAAAGCAGCATTGGAACGGCGTAATTGTTTAATACAAACAATCTGGGTGCAGCAAGGGCGCAAGGATAAGCGCATGCAAGAAGTTCTGGATTTGGCAGAGCGTAAAAATGTAAGTGTGCATAAGGTAGCACGTCAAGAATTGGACATTAAAGTTTCAGGTGCCAAGCATCAAGGAGTCGTGGCGCTGGGGGACGTGCGTGAAGAGCGCATGGAACAATCTGAAAATTTACCTTCTCTGATTGCGCGACATGGTTCTCAATTATTTTTATTGGTTTTAGATGGTGTGCAAGACCCCCATAATTTAGGGGCGTGTTTGAGGACTGCCGCTGCTGCTGGTGTTCATGCCGTGATTGCGCCTAAAGACCGCGCTGTCGGGATTACAGCGGTGGTTAGTAAAGTTGCGTCCGGTGCGGCTGAAACAATTCCTTTTCTGAGAGTGACCAATCTGGCTCGAACCTTGACGGAATTGAAGCAAGCTGGCGTTACCCTCATAGGGGCTTCCGGTGATGCTGATTCATCTTTGTATGACGTTGAATATAAAGGCGCAATGGCTGTTGTTATGGGGGCAGAAGGGCAAGGTATTCGGCGTCTGACAAGCGAAAAGTGTGACGTTTTAGTTTGTATCCCCATGTCCGAAAAAGTAGAAAGCGTGAATGTTTCGGTCGCAACCGGCATTTGTTTGTTTGAGATCGTGAGGCAGCGGCGGTGAACGTTCTAGCCGTTTTTATGGCTCGTCCGTAACTTTAAAATTTACACATCCATTCCTTTCGTTCACAAAACCCTGCGCGATACTCGCGCGTTCCTGTGATGACTTCGGGTTAAGTCCTTCCTCCACGTTGCCGCTATTAGGGCTGGAAGTGGATTATTTCCAGTTTAGGATAGGGCATACTTTAGGAGAAAGCGGTGGACGTTTCTGATTTATTGGCTTTTAGCGTAAAAAATGCGGCTTCAGATTTGCATTTATCAGCGGGTTTGCCGCCGATGATTCGAGTGGATGGTGATATAAGACGAGTGAATGTCCCTGCTCTGGATAATAAAACTGTACACAATATGCTGTATGACATCATGAGTGATAAGCAAAGGAAAGATTTCGAAGAAGCATTCGAAACAGATTTTTCTTTTGAAATACAAGGCTTGGCACGGTTTCGTGTAAACGTTTTTAATCAAAACCGGGGTGTGGGCGGTGTATTCAGAACCATTCCTTCTACTATCTTGACGCTGGAAGATTTGGGTGCTCCCGAGATTTTTAAGGATATTGCAAATAGACCACGTGGTTTAGTCCTGGTTACGGGTCCGACAGGCTCGGGTAAATCGACCACGTTGGCTGCGATGCTTGACTATAAAAACGAAAACGAGTTTGGTCATATTTTAACAATAGAAGACCCCATTGAATTTGTTCATCAAAGCAAAAAGTGTCTCGTCAATCAGCGCGAAGTACATAGAGACACCCATAGTTTCAGCAATTCATTACGCTCTGCCTTGCGTGAAGATCCAGACATTATTCTCGTGGGAGAAATGCGAGACCCTGAGACCATTGGTTTGGCACTAACGGCAGCAGAAACGGGTCATGTTGTGTTTGGTACTTTGCACACCAGCTCAGCAGCCAAAACCGTGGATCGTATTATCGACGTATTTCCTGCGGCTGAAAAAGAAATGGTGCGCTCGATGTTGTCAGAGTCATTGCAGGCGGTAATTTCACAAACCTTGATTAAAAAAGTAGGTGGTGGTCGAATTGCTGCGCACGAAATTATGATAGGTACACCCGCGATACGTAATCTCATTCGGGAAAACAAAATCCCGCAAATGTATTCGGCTATTCAAACGGGGCAATCCTTAGGTATGCAAACTTTGGATCAAAATCTTCAAGAATTGGTGAAGTTAGGTAAAATTCTGAAACAAGATGCTCGGATGAAAGCTTACAACAAAGATTCTATTTAATTTCCACGCACTAAAACGTGCACGTTCCTAATTGAACCTAATGATAGGCCATTGGCATTGTTCGGCATGAGCTTCTAAAGTTTCGTCGGGGTTGACGGCGAAGGGATAGGTCACTTTGAGTAACAAAGGTAAGTCATTGTGTGAGTCTGAATAAAACCAGCTTTGTTGCAAAGAGACATTATTTTCCTTTAACCAAGTGTTTAGCTGGGTGACTTTTCCTTCTTGAAAGCAGGGAACGCCCTGTACTTTCCCAGTATATTGACCATCCAGCATTTCTGGCTCTGTGGCAAGCAGATTTTCAATGCCGAGCTCGGCGGCAATAGGGGCGGTTACAAATCGATTTGTTGCTGTAATAATAAGTAAGGTGTGGTTTTTATCTCGATGATCCTCGACTAAAGCCCTTGCTGATTCCGGTATAATAGGCAAGATTTTTTCAAACATAAAACTTTTATGCAGATCATTTAGTAAGGCTAAGCTATTTTCTGCCAGTGGTTTAAGCGCAAAGTCTAGAAACTCATAAATATCTAATAAACCTTGTTCATATTCCTCATAAAACCGTTTGTTTTCTTGTTGGTAGTGGTCACGATCAACAATTTTGTGTTCAACCAGATATTCACCCCATAAATAATCGCTATCGCCAAGCAGCAGCGTATTGTCTAAGTCGAAAATGGCCAGGCCGGAATGTGCATTCATGATTTGAGCTTGAAAGTAAATAAAATATTTATGTATGAATATTGTATCCTATTATATAAATTTAAAAAGTGAAAATTGTGGTGAATAGGCAAACGGGCGTTGACGTGATTGATTCTGATGGTTTTAGACGTAATGTGGGGATTATCATCAGCAATTCTGCAGGTGAGCTGCTTTGGGCTCGACGTGTAGGCAGGCCTATGTGGCAATTCCCGCAGGGTGGTATCAAACAAAACGAAACACCTCAAGAGGCGATGTATCGTGAACTCTATGAAGAAACGGGGCTGGCGGCGGAACATGTGTGTGTTATTGGTACAACCAAAGGCTGGCTACGCTATCGTTTGCCTCCCGCTTTGGTGAGGCATGATCGCAAGCCGCTTTGCATAGGGCAGAAACAAGTGTGGTTTATGTTGCGTATGTTAGGTACGGATCGCGATATCAAGCTGGACGCTACAGACATGCCCGAGTTTGAAAGTTGGAAATGGGTTCATTATTGGCACCCGCTAAGAGAGGTCGTGTCCTTTAAACGATCGGTATATAAACAAGCTTTGCAAGAATTAGCCCCGCAGCTTAAGGCTTTTTAAACGATGTTGAAAATATTACGTCGCATAGTTCAAGAAGTCGGGGCGGCGCCTAATCTACAGGGTGCTTTGGATGTTGCTGTTGCACATATAAAAAATAATATGTCGGCTGATATCTGTTCGGTTTATCTATTGGATAAAAACTCCAACGAATATGTACTTATGTCAACGGACGGTATCGATGCGTCCTATGTCGGTGTGCTGCGTTTTGCCAGTGGCGAGGGGTTGGTGGGTTTTGTTGGTGAGCGAGAAGAACCACTTAATTTAGATGATGCCGTTAATCACCCAGCTTATCAGGAAATAGTTGGTCAGCATGATAGACTTTTTAGTGGTTTTGTTGGTGTGCCGATTATTCATCACCGCCATCCCATGGGTGTTTTAGTTGTAAGGCATAAAGATCCGCGACATTTTGATGATCAAGAAGAGGCTTTTTTAGTCACTATTGCCGCTCAGCTGGCAGGCGCGATAGCCCATGCTGAGCGGGGAGGGGATGTAGACTTATTACTTGCGCATCAAGGCATCACAGATCAGGCGTTTGAGGGGTTACCCGGCGCTCCTGGTGTGGGTGTGGGTACGGTGATAGTCGCCTATCCTTCTGCTGACCTGGATGCGGTACCACAGAGAAAAGCAAAGGATATAGAAAAAGAAATTCGTGTTTTTAAAAAAGCAGTAAACAAAGCCAAAACGGATCTCGAAACCTTATCCAAGCAACTGGAAGGCCATGTTTCCGCCGAGGATCAGGCGTTATTTCACGCGCTGGCATTGATGCTGGAAGGCGAGGGGCTTGTGGGTCGTACTATAGAGCATATTCGCACCGGCTGCTGGGCTTCAGGAGGGTTGAAGTTAACGATTGAAGAGCGCGTAAAATTTTTTAACAGCATTGATGATCCCTATCTCAGGGAGCGTGCGAGTGATATTCGCGATCTGGGTCAGCGTATTCTTATGCACATCCAAAGTGGAGATCGACAGTCTCCGCCTTATCCAAAAAATACAGTTCTGGTTGGCGAAGAAATTTCAGCAACGATGTTAGTCGATGTGCCTCGTGATCGTCTTGTCGCTATTGTTTCGGCGCGCGGTTCTGCTTTATCACATGTGGCTATATTAGCTAAAGCAATGGGGGTTCCCGCGGTTGTCGGTATAGAAAACTTACCTATCACTCGTCTGGATTGGAGTGAAATGATTGTTGATGGGTATCGTGGGCGCATTTATGTGTCTCCCTCTCCGGTTGTTAAGCGTGAGTATCAACGTCTGGCTAAGGAAGAGGAGGAGCTTTCTGCAGATCTTGAGGCACTGCGAGACTTGCCTACAGAAACAACGGACGGACATCGCGTACTGTTGTACGCCAATACGGGTCTGGTTGCGGACTTAGTAAGTTCAAAAAATAGCGGTGCCGAGGGTATTGGTCTGTATCGTACCGAGTTTCCTTTCATGGTTCGGGATCGTTTCCCCGTAGAAGAAGAGCAACGTCGCATCTATAAGGAAGTGTTAGAGGCTTTTGCACCGAAAACTGTTGTTTTGCGCACCCTGGATATAGGCGGTGATAAAAGTTTGCCTTATTTTCCTATAGAGGAAGAAAACCCTTTCTTAGGATGGCGTGGCATAAGAGTCACTCTTGATCATCCCGAAATATTTCTAGTGCAATTGAGAGCAATGTTAAAAGCCAGTGCGAATTTAAATAATTTACGTATATTGTTCCCCATGATTAGTTGCGAATCTGAACTCGACGAGGCGTTAGCTTTGGTTGAGCGTGCCTATGCCGAGATTGTGTCAGAAGGTATTGTTGTCACTAAACCTCAATTAGGCGTTATGATCGAAGTGCCTTCGATGTTGTATTTGATGGATCGGATTGCACCCAAGATTGATTTTTTCTCTATTGGTACCAATGATCTGACACAATATCTATTAGCCGTAGATCGAAACAACACCCAAGTGGCTCCGCTTTATGACGGATTACAACCCGCAGTATTAAAGGCTTTGCAGCATGTTGTGGAACGCGCACATGCTCATAAAAAAAGCGTTTCGGTTTGCGGTGAATTGGCGGGGGATCCCACAGCAGTGATTGTTTTGCTTGGCATGGGAGTGGATTGTTTGAGCATGAGTGCCGCCAGCTTGCTGCGCGTTAAATGGGTGTTGCGCTCATTTTCCTATAAAGAGAGCCAAAGTGTTTTAGCTGAGGTATTAGAACTGTCCAGTGCGAATGATGTACGCGCCCGCTTGGAGTCGCTGTTAGTTCGAGAAGGTTTGGGCGGTTTAGTACGAGCGGGCAATAAATAGGGATGTTATACCCGTAGCGATTGAAATTTAGGTCTAATTGCACGCCCTATTTGCTCCATGGCTGCGTTGAAACTCCTTGCAATAGAACGACTATTACGCGTCATTTCGCCTTGCCATGAAGCAAAGTATGACGCACACTTAAACCTGAATTTCAAACGCTATGGGTATAAAATGGATCAAATAATGGCCTTGTTGATGGGGCTCTTTTTTTTAGTGGCAGGTATTGTCTGCATTGCTAAAACGAAATCGCTCGTATTAGCCGGTGTGGGATTTTTTCGCAAAGTGCATCAAGATGAGCATTTTATGGAAGCTTGGGAAAATAAACCTCTGGTTTTGAATCTAGTGAAGGTTTTCGGGTTTCTTTCATTGCTTAATTTCACAGTGCAGCTTGCGTATTTAGTGAAGGGCTGATTTATTATGTTATGGGTTGCATTATTAATTTCTTTAATTCTTCTGTACCTGTTTAGAAAGCAGGTTTCAGTTATTGTTGGTATTGTTGCATTGATGGCTGCCGTGGTAGTGGTGTATATCTATAACGAAGATAAAATACACGAACGCGAGCGTGCCAGCATTACAGTCAGTGTTAAATACGATGACATTGCTTGTAGTCCTGACACACCGTTACACGTTGTAGTCAAAAATACCAGTCAGCGCATTGCTCAAGATGTGAAGTGGAATATAGAAGTATTTCGCTTTGGTTACAGTAGTAATGTTGTAAAAGGGGCTGCTGGTGGAGACCCCTGGTCAACGCCTTACCGGATTGATACTCCATTGAAAGTCATCGAGCAAACGATAATATGTTACAGCGTTCCAGTCTTGACCGGCAAGTATGAGCCTTCCCAACTATTGTATCGAATAGCAAATAAAAAGGTGGAGTTGCTTTGATTAATATCCGTTCCCACGCAGGAGCGTGGGAACGGTATGTGAGTGAATTACTGGCATGGACGCCAAATAGTTTTTAGCGAAGTAGCGACACAATCGAGGCTTTACGGCCAAATTTACTCGATTACTACACACCATTAATATTGCAATTGAAATCCTATGACAAACTTGTCAATATCATTATTAGCTAGAGTCAATCTATCGTCCTTAAGCTGAGAGTACACCGCACTAATACGTGCACTGTGTTTGTTAATAATGTAGTTAATTCCAAAGTCCAGTTGTTTATTTACTGTCACACTAATATCTCGATTAAATTGCTGCTGCCTTAAAAAAGGTTGAAAATGGCCTATCCCTATCTTTTGTGGGAATAGATAGGCTAGTGTGGCCAGATAGCCGTTGCCTTCAACCTGATTTCCCATATTTTGGTCATCAACACATGGCATTGAGCCCGGTTCTCCAGATCCACAGTCGACTTGCCCGTTAAGTTCGTATTTATAGTATGCACCATCGACAGTAAGCACACCTGGACCAAGGACATCTTCAAACAAGAAATCAATATTCCAACCATTAAAATCATTGCTGGCAGTCGGTGACAGCCCGACACCATCTTTTTGAAATTGGTAGGACGCGCCGAGAGTAAGCACTCTATTTTTGCCGTAATAAGTATTACTAACATAGTACGCAGGTGCTGATTCAGGATCAAAAAAATTGACAGCAACACGCGTAGCATATAACAAACTACTCGAGTCATTCGAGCCACCAGCAGCCCTATTGTGACCGTTGAATACCCCTAACGAATAGACAATTTTCCCGTCACCAGGTTTGCCCCAAATTAAGAGGCCATTATCTCGACCGGATCCTAAGCTCGGGTAACGTGATACAACACCTGGGTATTCCCACACATTTGTATAAAACGGGCCACTCAAATTTGCCCGATCACTAGGGATAAGCATGCGACCTAACCATAAATTGAAGTCATCATTGAATTCGAATTTCGCAATAGCATCCTGTACGCGTAGCTGGCCATCTGAGGTACGTTCGGCGTTCAATGTTGCCTTAATATGGTTGTTGAATTGTCCATCAAGACGGACCTCCATATTATCAACACTAAAGTCCTTAGAAGCGGAACTCCCATTGGGTGCTCCATCTTCTGTAATAGCAAAACTGCTTCTAAATGCCAAACCAAGGGAGATGGATTTCTCATTATCTATCATTATTTTCTCACCCGCATAAGCCGATGGCAAAGTACTTGATATAATAATCAGTGATAGTGTCAATGAAAGTGTTGTGTCACTGAAAATATTATTTTCTGATCCAGGTTTCTTCCTATGTCTCTTCTGGTCAGTATTAAACATTGAATATCCCTAAATAATTTAAATGCTATGGTTTTAGGCACGTATATCTAAAGCATTAATTGCCTAAAAAGGGTCGGTACGAACATCACGCCAACCCTTTTTTCAGGTTTTTAGACCAATCCTTCTGCCTTCAGCGTTTTCATAACAGCTGGACGCATTGCAATACGTTCCATATAATCTGTCAATTTTGGCCAGGCAGTCATGTCTATTTTGTGATAAGTAGTCCATCCGAGGATGGTAAATAAGTAAGCATCTGCAATGGTGAATTGATCTCCTGCGAGGAATTTTTTGCCGTTAAACTGCTGGTTAAGAAAGTCGCTACGTTTACTAAAAATAGTAATTTGGTTTTCCTTCCACTCAGGCGTAATGTTGGGGTTAAACAATGGGCCAAGGGTTTTATGCAACTCAGTGGATATAAAATTCAGCCATTCCAACAATCGGTAGCGTTCCATAGTTCCAGCCTTGGGTATAAGACTTGACTGTGGAATTCGATCCGCAATGTACTGTAGGGTGAGAGCAGCTTCGGTTAGGATTTCGCCATTGTCCAGCGTGAGTGCCGGGACGTAACCATTAGAGTTGATTTTGCTAAAATCTTCGCCTGATTCAGTCACTTTATTGGCAAGATCGACCTTGTCGAGTTCGAACTTCAGTCCTGCTTCATTAAGAACGATATGGGTCGCCATAGAGCAAGCAGCTGGTGCGTAGTATAGTTTCATTAGATTGATTTCCTGTTGAGGGTTGATGGAGGAATGTTACGTATTAACTTGCTAAACCGTTGACTCGTTTTTTAACAGCGTCGGCCCATGCGCCGTAACCTCCGCCGATGAACACCTGGGCAATTGCAGCACAAACAAGAAATAGCGGATACTCCCAACCCCCATTGGCATTACTAAACAACCAACCGTTTGAAGCGTGCGCCCAGGTTGCGCCTAATAGAAATGGGATAACAATTAATGCGGCGATTCTTACTTGGTATCCTGCAATCAACGCGATTCCGACTGCCACTTCGACAAAAAATGTGACGTAGGCTAATAGACCAGGCAAACCGATGCTTACGAAAAATTCTGCCGTTCCTGGCAAGGTAAATACCATTAATTTCAAGTACAAACTGTGAGCCAGTAAAACGACACCTAAAGATATACGGAGAAAGGTTGCACCGATTGATTGCAATTGTATTTCGCTCATTATGGTTTCCTCAATTAATAGCTGGAGTTGAAACTAGCACTTAGAATATTACTTGTGTTAATACAAGTAAATTAGCTATTATTGCAACCTATGATTGCAAATATGCACAGTCTAGATTGGAACGATTTACGCTTTTTCTTAGCGGTAGCAGAGCAAGGTAGCCTTTCTGCGGCGTCAAAAATATTAAATGTCAATCACTCAACAGTGTTTCGCCGTATCAATCAACTCGAGAAATCTATTGGGGTCAGATTATTTGAACGACTTGCTGATGGTTATCAGCTAACCCAGGCGGGGGAAGACATGGCGCAACACGTTGCGCGAATGCGTAATGAGGTAGATGCCTTAACCCTGCAAGTCGCTGGCAAGGATTTTCAGCCGGCGGGTATTGTACGCATCACCGCCCCAAGTAGTCTCGCGTACTACTACATCAGTTATTACTTAAAGTTTTTTTGTAAAAAATATCCTGGCATAAGCGTCGAGCTAAATGTGAGCAATGAAAACCTCGATATCTCACGCCGTGAAACCGATATTGCCGTTCGCTCTACAGCAACGCCGCCGCAACACTTGATCGGCAAGAAGATTTTTTCTCTGTCTTGGGCATTTTATGCATCTGAAGAGTATCTACGTGGCAGGGGTACGCCTTCTTCAATGTTAGAACTATCAGGCCATGACCTTATCGGCCCCGATGGAAGAGTTTCCCACCTTAAAGCCTTCGAGGTATTGAACAAAAATCTTGGGCCAGATTACCGTATACGCGGAAATGATTTGATGGTCATAGCCTCATTGGCTATAGCTGGTAATGGTATCGCATTGTTACCAGATGATCAGGTTTATACTAAGATGAAACGCTTATTTACGATGGAACCTCTCGTCACCAGTGATATTTGGATACTTACCCATCAGGAGCTCAGGGCGACGGAGCGAGTACGTTTATTAATGAACTTTATTGTTGACAGTTTTCGTAACGAAAAAAAATTAAGGGAACTCGCAATTCAATCTTAATCTAACAAAAAGCAAAAAGGGGACGCTATCCAATATCATTAAGTTAAGGCGTAATCGATTGACGATTGTGTCGCTATTTCGCTAAAAATTATTTGGCGTCCATGCCAGTAATTCACTCACATACGCGACAGCTGATTCCTTTTGCCCCGACCGTCCTGCGTCCATCACGGCTCCGTACAACATCGTTCCTCGTGCTACGAATATGCAGACGGCGTGGCCTATCGGCGACTAGCGGCCTTCGCTTCGCTATCCATGGCCGCCAGCGTACGAAGCCCCGTAATTTTTCTCCGCCTGGTTGGACACGCCAATACACTAGTATGCCTAGCGTGATAGAATCGTGAATATTAGAGAGTGATGGTATGTTGTGTAGGTGTCGTTAGATATTAACGTTACTGACAAATATCGATACAGGCTTTTGCATGCCGAACACCTCAAAAAATCAGGTGGAGTCCCTTATTGACTGTTTGTTTGAATTGCGTTATAAATTAGTCACTTATCCAATTGTTTGAATGAACTCTAATGTGCCACTCAATAGAACGCTTTTTTGGTCACAATTCCGACTGCCCCGATTATGGATTGAGAAGTAAGAACAACCTTCGCTACGAAGGATTCAGTGGTAAGAAAAAAGAAATCCGAATGATTCGCTGTACGACCTGTAGCAAACGTTTTTCTGAGCGCAAAGGCACGGTACTT
>UOFO01000033.1_pt1 | contig 33199 bp, 30 predicted proteins | sample 1988801 | NCBI WGS metagenome assembly UOFO01 (sample SAMEA4712195, study PRJEB27164) | hydrothermal vent metagenome | biome: marine basaltic hydrothermal vent biome; feature: marine hydrothermal vent; material: mineral | place: Pacific Ocean | collected 2011-06-14/2011-07-23 | depth 1719 m
CGGCCCTTTCAGCCCGTGTCAACTCCCATTTCCTAATGACTTTCTTAACCCCCTCAACTCAAGTCCGCTCTCGCTTCCTCTCCTCAAGTGGACGGCCATTCTAACTCGCTTCGACTCGCTGTCAACCTCTTTTATTCAATTATTTAAAACTTCATTATTCAAACAAATTCACAGGTCATTAAACAAGCTTAATCTTAGCGACCCGCCTCTTGCCAACTTGAACAATACATTCTATATTACGACTCAAGCGCAGCGTTTTATCACTCACCCGCTCCCCATCTAACTTCACCGCGCCCTGCTTAATCATTCGGTAGGATTCAGATGTACTTTGAGTCAAACCTGAATCCTTCAGCATATTAGCTATAGCTATACCCTCCCCAACATTCAACACCACTTCAGGAATATCATCAGGCAATACTCCTCGCTGAAAACGAGCTATAAACTCATTTTCGGCTGCAATCGCAGCATTTTGATCATGAAACCTGGCCACTATCTCTTTCGCTAGCGCCAGCTTCGCATCCCTAGGGTGCTTATTTTTTTTAGCATTCTGTATCTGGGTTATCGTTTTTTCTGACAACAACTCATAATAACGCCACATTAACTCATCCGATACCGACATAACTTTGCCAAACATTTCATTTGGCGGCTCATTTATCCCTATATAGTTATTTAACGATTTAGACATTTTTTGCACGCCACCTAAACCTTCCAAAATTGGCATAGTCATCACAACTTGTGGCTTTTGCCCAAACGACGCCTGTAATTGCCGACCGACTAACAAGTTAAACTTTTGGTCGGTTCCTCCTAGCTCCAAGTCTGCCCTCATCGCTACTGAGTCGTACCCTTGAATGAGAGGATAAAGAAATTCGTGTATCGCAATAGGCTGCCCAGATTTATAACGCTTATTAAAATCATCTCGCTCCAACATGCGCGCTACCGTATGCTTGGCCGCCAACTTAATGAGATCTGCTGTGTTCATTTCATTCATCCAACTGGAATTGAACATAACTTCTGTTTTTTCAGGATCAAGAATTTTAAAGATTTGCTGCTCATAACTTTTCGCGTTTTCAACAACATCAGCGCGCGTCAAAGGAGGGCGTGTCGTACTTTTACCTGAGGGGTCACCAATCATCCCTGTAAAATCACCAATAAGGAACATCACCTGATGCCCTTGATTTTGAAACTGACGAAGTTTATTTATGAGCACCGTATGCCCTAAATGCAGATCAGGCGCAGTAGGATCAAATCCCGCCTTAATTCGCAACGGTCGCCCTTGCTTAAGAAGGGCCGCAAACGCACCTTCTGTTAAGATTTCTTCCGCACCGCGGGCTAACTCCTTTATTATTTCATTTCTTTCTGCCATGCTCGGCGATTCCTTAAAAATTAATACTCAGCCAACAATCCTAGGGGAACTCTCTTCGATCATAATAGAGAACCTACCGCGGACTTCAACACTTTAATACTATATGGTAAATCTATTTCGGCCTGACTTTCCGATCAATTTCTTTAAATAAACACTTATTCAGAAAATCGAACTCTAGTTAATTACAGCCTTAAAGATCGAAACTTTCGCAGCCGTTTACTCTTGATGTATAGCGAAAAACCAGCACCCATCACCATTAAGCTTAGGCGTCTCACAACTCAGTGACCATATTGATAGTTACGAGCAGCTTATCAATCAAGCCGACACCGCACTGTACCAATCCAAAGAAAAGGTCGCAATTGCGTGACTTTCTATACGAAAGACGAATAAGTTTTAAAAAAAACAAAAAGTCGGTACAATAACCTCTTTAAAATAACCATACTCCTGAACACGACAATACCCAACAGAACTGACGCTGGTGTTTTGTAACCGTTCAGAGGCCCCCTGAGATTCGTCAGTTCAAGGCGAATAATGTGAGTTTACAAGTGTAAACGATCATTTTTTAACACCGAAATGGCGAAACTCAGGGGGGTTCTTAACAGTTACGGTGTTTTTTTGTTAAGCAACTTACAGATACGAGTCGATACCAATGAGAAGGCAATGATAAAGGTCAACGTTTAGCCGTGAAAAAAAGATCCATAATCAACCAAGACTACCGCCATAACTTTGAAAGCACGCGACCAAGCGGCAGCTTCAAGCTGGCACTTCGTCATGTTCTATTTATTTTAGGCATTATTGCCGGAGCAGCGACCTTACTTATTATAGGCCCTTACGAAGCAGCCGCAACAAAACCCGCACCATCTCAACTTAACGAAGAAACACAAACTCTCCCTCTCCAGCTTCCCAATCATCAGGCACCCATAGAGCCAAATAAACAAACGATGATGATAAAACCTGTGCCAACACCTAGCACAGAAACAATAGCCAGCATTCCACTTAAAGTATCCCCAATAACATCACGCGATACAATCAAAAAACTGCCATCTCAAGACAAATGGAAATCGGTCACGATACGCTCAGGTGACAATCTCGCAGCCGTATTCTCCAGACTGGGCTTAAGCCCATCTGACTTACACCAAATAATGGCCTTGGGCAAAACAACCCAACGACTGAAAAAAATATTTCCTGGCGATATCATTAAGGTAAACCTGAACGCTAACGGACAACTCAACACGCTTCATTATGAGATCAACGAAACCCGTCGACTGGAAGTTATTCAGCATTCCCCAGGGGAATTTACCGCATCCACAACTGAACTGCCATTAGACATCCGGCTTGCTTATACCGAAGGCACTATAAACAGCTCTCTATTTATGGCTGCCCAAAAAGCGCACTTACCTGATAGAATCACCATGGAGCTGGCTAATATATTTGGCTGGGATATTGATTTCGCACTAGACATTCGTAAGGGCGATCATTTTTCACTGCTCTACGAAGAACTATACCGGGACGGTAAAAAGTTAAAAAATGGAAAAATTGTTGCTGCAACATTCACCAACCGCGGCAACAATTATGAAGCCGTGTATTACACACCTGAAAAGGGCCTCTCAGGATACTATTCTCCTGACGGACTAAGCATGCGCAAAACGTTTCTTCGCACACCCATAGAATTTGCCCGTATTAGCTCACGTTTTTCAACAGGGCGCAAACATCCCATACTTAACACCATCCGCGCCCATAAAGGTGTAGATTACGCAGCATCTCGAGGCACTCCAATCCGCGCAACAGGAGACGGGAAAATTGTCCACCGAGGTCACAAAGGGGGCTACGGCAAAACCATAATCATTCAACATGGCAGCCAATACAGCACGCTTTATGCCCACCTTTCCAATTATGCACGTAACTCCAAATCAGGACAGAAAGTAAAACAGGGGCAAATTATTGGCTATGTAGGCAGCACTGGGCTGGCTACCGGCCCCCATCTTCACTATGAATTTCGCGTCAACGGTGTTCACCGCAACCCCTTAACCGTACGCTTTCCCGGCGCTGAACCTTTACCTAAAAAATACCACGCCGACTTAAAGAAAATTTCTCGCTCCTTGCTCGCTAGACTTCAACAACAACGTCAGACGCAACTTGCATCCAACCCATAAAGCTCATGGCTAAATACTTTATAGGGTTAATGTCCGGCACCAGCATGGATGCCGTCGATGCTGTACTCGTTGACCTGTCGTCGTTACGCCCACACATAATCAGCACAACATCAACCTCTATACCCTATGATTTAAAAGAACGCTTATTAAAACTAAATCTAGAACAATTTATAGAGCTGTCCGAACTTGCTAAAGCTGATTATCAAATCGCCAAACTTTCTGCTGACACCGTTTACCACTTAATAAAAAAAACTACTATAACCATAAAAGATATCATTGCCATTGGCAGTCACGGTCAAACTATTTACCACCAACCAAAAGCTGATCCGCCCAGCAGCATACAAATAGGCGACCCAAATTTGATTGCTGAGCAAACCCAGATCACTACGGTAGCTGATTTTCGACGCAGAGATATCGCATGTGGCGGCGAAGGCGCACCCTTGGTGCCCGCTTTTCATCGTCACTTTTTCCACTCAAAAAAAGAAATAAGAACCATCGTCAATATTGGTGGCATGGCCAATATCACCGCGTTATCAACCAACCTTAACGCCCCAATAAAAGGGTTCGATACGGGGCCGGGTAACGTTTTAATGGATTATTGGTGTCAACAACAGCAAAACAAATCGTATGACGAAAATGGGGACTGGGCTAGCAGCGGGCAAATAAATCACAATTTGCTAGAGTCTTTCTTAAACGACCCCTATTTCACGACACCACCACCCAAGAGTACAGGCCGAGAACTATTCAATGAAAACTGGCTTAATAAGAAGATCAAAACCAACCCCTTACTTGCACCTGAGGATATACAAGCCACACTATGCGAACTGACAGCCCAATCAATTACTCATGCTATTGAGCACTACGCCCCTGAAACTCAGCAAACCATCATCTGCGGTGGAGGCGTACATAACAAGGTTTTAATGGAAAGGTTACATACATTGAACCCCCACCCAGTTTCAAGCAGTGAAGATTTTGGTATTCACCCGGACTGGGTAGAAGCGGTAGCATTTGCATGGCTTGCACAACAAACAATCCATCGCCAACCAGGAAATCTTCCCAGCTCAACAGGTGCAAGCCACCCCGCTATACTGGGCGGGGTTTACTACGCCTGAACGGTTACAACAGTGGTTGGGGTTACACTGAAAAAGATGAGCCGCATCCACAGGTTGTTGTGGCATTCGGATTTCTGATAACAAAATGCGCGCCTTCCAATCCTTCGGTGTAATCTATTTCTGCGCCGACCAGGTACTGAAAGCTTGTCGCATCAACCAATAATGTCACACCTTCTTTTTCCACTGAGGTGTCACCGTCATTGATACTTTCATCAAAACTAAAACCATACTGAAAACCAGAACATCCGCCACCTGAGATAAACACTCTAAGCTTCAGATCCGCGTTACCCTCTTCTTCAATTAAAGATTTAACTTTAGACGCCGCGCTGTCCGTAAAAATCAAAGGGGAAGCCGGAACTGACCCGGAACTAGAAGAAACACTTGAATTTATCATACGCCAATACCTACATAAAGTTTATCTAACATTTGAAAAATATTAACATTCCTTACTCTTTTGATCAAGATTAGGGCTGCCCACTTCTGACGACTCGTTCTGCTGCTCACTCTCGCCTACATGTATTAACTGACCGTTAACTTCGGCACCAATCGCCATTTCTAATCTGTTATAGTAAATATCACCTGTTACTATAGCGTGAGGCGCAAGCTCAACGGTCTCCGCAACACGCACATCCCCAACTATTCTACCATCCAGCCTTAAGTAAGGCACATTTACATTACCTTCAATCAACGCCGCCTCACCTACCGTTAACATGGCTCGACTATCTCCGGTTGCTGCCACCACCTCACCTTTAATCACACCGTCAAGATGCAAACCACCACAAAACACCAAACCACCATTAATTTCTGTATCTTCGCTAATTAATGTCTTTACTTTAACCGTCTTAGCCTTATTTTTACCACCAAACATCGAATCTACTCCTAGTCACTCCTTGACCCACTCAACGCTCAATTTACACCGGCTAACAAGTCTGCCCATGAAAAGTTCCTTTCATGACCTTCCTCCCCTTTAGCCGAGGGCCTAATACTCACCCGCATCTGCTTTGGTTCAAATTCTTCGACCACGACAAAATAGCCCGAAAGTCTTTGAAAATATTTAAACCGATATTTATGACTTGAACGTTCACCAAGGGTCAACTGTTTCATCGATAGCGCTTGAGGCTTGCCCTTTAGATCGCCATCCAAGCGTAAATTCACCGTGCCTATTTGGCGTCGCGCACGCTTTGGACCTTGCACTAATATCAAAGTATAACGATACCGCCCTTGTTCAGCAGCCCTTTCAATCCTCAGGCTCTTTATTTTAGCACCATCTTCTATATCGGCGGGTGAAACAATGCCCTGATAGAAGCGCAGCTGTTGCGTTAGCTCTAGAATTTCAGACTGTAAACCTGCCAAACTATCCGCCACTTTATCGTGCGCTTTCTGCTCTACCTGACGCGTTTGTTCCAACATTGTTATATCTTCTTGTAAAACAAACTGTGCCCGCATCAGTCTATCATTATCTTGTTGTAACTCTTCCGCATGCTCAAGAACACGCTTTATTTCAAACCCGGCGCTAAAGCGACCATAATCAAATAACAACCAGGCTGAACCAATTAATATCAAGACATAAACAACAATCCAGACGGCCCGCCTGAAAGGACGACGATGCACAATTTTAAGAGTTTCAACCTCAACATCCATTGTTCTTTTATACCACGCTTCTACGGCACAAAACCCGCTAAAGAAAGCCCCTCGGATTCATTCAAAGCAAACATAATATTCATATTATGAACGGCTTGTCCGGCGGCACCTTTAACTAAATTATCAATCACCGATAAAATGACAACTCGACGCCCATTTTGTGGTTGATAAACTGCAATACGACAGACATTACTACCACGAACACTGCGCGTTTCAGGCGTAGACCCTGAAGGCATGACATCCACGAAGTATTCTTGCTCATAGTAAGACTCATAGATCTCTTGCAAATCTATAGAGGTTGTTAAATCAGCATAAAGTGTGGCATGAATACCTCGAGCCATCGGCGTAAGATGAGGCACAAAGGTCAAATCAAGTTCGCTCCCTGCTTGCAAACGCAAACCTTGTTTTATTTCAGGTAAATGCCTATGACCTGTCACGCTATAGGCTTTAAAATTCTCTCCTGCTTCGCACATCAGCATGCCCACATTAGCCTGACGACCCGCGCCACTCGCTCCGGACTTACAATCGGCAATCAAGCTATTCAAATCAACTCGATTATTGTTCAGCAAGGGAAACAAGCCCAGCTGCACCGCAGTGGGATAGCAGCCAGGGTTGGCAATCAAGCGGGCATTTTTGATACGTTCACGATTAACTTCGGGCATACCATAAACAGCCTCCGCCAATAACTCCGGGCACGCGTGCGGCATACCGTACCATTGAGTCCATTCCGCCTCGTCTTTTAATCTAAAATCCGCAGCTAAATCAATCACTCGTACACCGCGCTCCAACAAAGCAGGAACCTGCTGCATTGCGGTTCCGTTTGGTGTTGCATAAAAAACAACATCGCAGTTTGCCAGCACATCAACATCGGGCAAAACATAGGTCTGGTCAACACACCCGCGCAAACTCGGGAAAAATGAGGAGACGGCCTTACCCACCTCTGAGCGAGAAGTAATCACCGCCAACTCCACCCGAGGGTGCATGCTCAACAGTCTCAATAACTCAATCCCGGTATATCCTGTGCCGCCAACCAGGCCAACTTTAATTTTTTCCATAGTTACTCATCGTAAGAATTCAGATCATTCTGTTTTTTTAATCTGCGGTAATCGCCTGGCATAGGCAACCACCTCGTCAATTTGACGTTCAGTTAATACTTGTTTCCAGGATGACATTGTTGTTCCTGGAATCCCATTCTGCACCACGTCTTTTAAGTGCTCGATCGAATAGGTATGGGTACTCAGATCTCGCGGATGAGGCTGCAGAAAACTGCCTATCCAGTTTTTTCCTGTACCATCAGCACCATGACAAAAAGCACAATTCTCTTGAAAGATTATTTCGCCTCGCCGCTCTACGAGCGTCAAATCTTCAATATGCGGTACCTTGTCATGCAGACTATAAGGACTCGCTGTGGACATAGCATCCATTGTACTTTCTTTTTTTTCCTTATGGGAATAACCCCCTCTGGGAAAAGAAATGGAACGACGATTCCACAATTCGCTTTCATTGCTTACTGCAGCACGATCATGACAGGTTATACAAGATGACATATATAAACGCCAACCTTGTTGCTGCTCATCGGTCATCGATTCCCAAGGCGTATCGAGAGACAACTCACCCAAGGTAAACGGATAGGCGGCCTTAAAACGCTGATGATTCGGCCAGCCATTGCTCGCCGTATGATAACGCGTGTTTTTTGCTTCTCCACTCATGAATTCTAAGCGAATAAAGTCAACGACGGCAATAATATCCCTATCATTTAATTGTGTATTAAAGGCCATCATGGCAGTACCCGAACGACCTTCTCTAACCGCTACAATCATTTCTTCGCGAGATAACACATCTTTGCTCTCTGCGGTAAAATCACGAGGCTTGGGAGACAGATACGAGCTCGCTAAAGTTTTAGCGTCGCCACTATAGCCATGGCAAAAATAGCAACGGTAATTGTAAATATCGCGTCCATGTTCAAATTCAGATTGTGCTACTCGACCTGCTGCGACAACGACGGTTGACGGTACCGTCTCATCAGATATTTTTTGCTTTTGTGTTAGCTCCCGGCTTTTTTTTTCGCTTCTTCCAACACTTCATCTTTTTTTATAAAAGCATGGAAAACAAACTCAGCTACATTAACAATTTGTTTTTCGCTAAGCACCTTACTCCAAGCGGGCATGACCGTGCCTGGTTTGCCCATACTGATTGCTTGGTACAACGCAGGGCGATTTAAACTGCGACGGGAATCGGCATGTAAAAAGTTTCGTGGCTTGGGTCGAATAAAATTCGATCTTGGTCCGTTACCATCCCCTTTACGACCGTGGCAGGTAAAACAATTTTCCATATAAAACTGCCGACCGGCGTCTTTGTCACCCACCAAACCATTCGCAAAAGGAAGCGCCATATCTGCCGCGACCACAGCAAGCGGTGAAGTTTGTACGCTTGACGGCATAGCAGCATGGCCATGGCGGTGTCCAGCACCACTTGACGGTGGCGTCTGTACCGTTTGCACCCTACCGACAAACGTAGTACGAATATAATCGACAACGGCACCTATATCTTCAGTAGACAACCGCTTAGCAAAGGACATCATAGCTGTATCCGGACGCCCATGGGTCACTGACGTTATCATTCTACTTCGATTTAAAGCCTCCAATGCTTGCAAGGTAGTGAAATCTCGGGGCGGTGGATTAAGGCTGGTTTTGGTCCACATTGCACCATTACCATCATCCCCATGGCAAACCGCACAGTTAGCGGTATAGGTATTCTTCCCTCTCTCCAACAAGACCATCGCCGTATCAAGGGCAACTTCTTCTTTGAGCATAAAGTGACTACGCACATGATCCACCACCGCATTTATTTCTTCTTCGCTCAAGCGCGAAGCAAAAGACATCATGGCTGTATTCGTTCTGCCCTGTTTTACTGCTGTCAACATTCGTTCTCGCGTCAGCTCGGCCTTAGCAAGCCGCGATGTGAAATCTCGAGGTGGAGGATTTAACCCTCTGCGCACACGCGTCATACCATCGCCTTGATCTCCATGACACACCGAGCAATATTCTTGATAAATTTCCGCCCCCTGTGATACTGGCTCCGCAACCAGAATGGGAGTAAAAACAAAAAGAACCATCCCAAAGAAGAATATAATCATTCCAAACTTCGTCCTTAGATCTAATACGGCTAACACAAACACACATTCCTTAAATTACCACAGTGCGCGAATTGAACCGATCTTTCGTAAACAACTTCTTTTTGAAAATTCATCTGTCGTTTGGTCGTCGCTGCGCCTCTGTGGTACTCTCAAGTATATAACAACAATAAGTACATAAGTCAGAATAGTTCTTCATTATGAGTGATCTGCATTTTTCAAAACATAACTATTAGAATCGACCTTAGGAGCGAAGATTCAATAACATCCGAATTCTGTATTTTAAGCATCGGATCTTAATTAAATTCCAACTCCTTTTGAACATTCTTCTAGGGAGTGGGGGTTCAGCGTGGGAAATAAAATGCGTGATATAAACATATCTACATGCTGTCGAGCTTTACGAATTCAAGCAATGCAACAACGTATATACATACTATTAGTTTGTTTTGCTTCGATTATTCTATTTACCCCAAGCTATGCCGCCAGTATATTAGGTACAAAACACGATTTTACCGGCCTCAATGAGCGCGTTGGTGTCGTCGCTATGTCTGGACTCGCCTTCTCTGACTTTGGAACATCATGTGTCTATTGCCATCTTCCCCCAGAAAAAGAGGGGGCCGATACCACTGAAAAAGGAGGGATTCCAGGGTGGAATCGCTTTGTACCCGCAACGGCTAATTTCGACTTATATGACAGCAGAACACTGGACAATAAAGTTCGCACTCCCAGCCCTGTAAGTTTATTATGCTTATCCTGTCACGACGGCACGATGGCCGTTGACATGACGGTTTTCAGACCCGATTCCTTTAATACCGCAGAAGATACCGCACTGCATCTGCGCCTCAACGGAGCCAACAACCTGATGAATTGCGGAAAATGCCACAATGGTACTGCTGCTCATGAAATTGAAATCAAACATCTCGGTACAGATCTACAAAATGACCACCCAATCTCCATGACCTACGCAGGACTGACCCATGTAGACCCCGATTTTCGTCCGCCCGACGGTCCTTATGGATTTGATAACGGCGTAAAACTCTACGAAGGTAAAGTAGAATGCGCCTCATGTCATAACGTTCACAATCCTGATGTTGATATCTTACTGCGCACCAGCGCTGAGCGGTTGTGCGAAACGTGCCATATAAAATAAACACTCGATTAAAACGCCTTGGTGTAGTAACAGTGATAGCGGGATTGATGCTGTCGCTGACAGGCTGCAGCAATCAACCTCAACAACCGGAGTTTATCCCGCCTGTTTTCCCGCCTCCACCCGCAGAACCTCGCTTTGTTTATGAACGCACACTTCGTTTTGCCAACAACATCATAAAACCAAGTCGTACTGAGCGACTAAAACGATTTGCCACTGGTGTAGCACTAGAACAAAAAGGCCTGATCAAACCGTACGATGTCGCGGTTAAAAATGGGCGTATCTACATTACCGACACCGTACAAAAATCAATTCTTGTTTTTGATATCCCTGGTGGTCGTTATTTTGAATTTGGAGCGATAGAACCGGGCGGTCTGCAAAAACCCACGGGGATTGATATTGCCGATAATGGCGATATATTTGTTAGTGATGTTGAAGCAAGGCGAGTTATGGTCTACAGCGCCGAAGGGCAATACCTTCGCAGCATAGGACACCATGAGCAATTGAAGCGCCCGTCTGATGTTACCATCGACTCAAATAACAAACTTGTTTATGTTGTCGATACGGGAGGTGTAGACAGTCAACAACACCGCATTGCCGTTTACGATCTTGACTCTGGTGACTTGTTACGCACGATAGGTACACGCGGACAACAAACCGGAAATTTCAACATTCCACTGCAAGCCAGCGTAGCGTCTAATGGACTGCTATATGTTGTAGACAGCGGTAATTTTCGCATTCAAGCATTTGATCACACTGGAAATTTTAAACACAGCTTTGGCTCATTAGGCCGCTATCCCGGACAATTTGCGCGACCTAAAGGCATAGCAATTGATCCGGACAATAACATTTATGTTGTCGATACAGCATTTGGAAATTTTCAGATTTTCAACCCAGCTGGAGAACTTTTGCTTTTTATAGGCCAACGCGGACAAACAAGCAAACCAACAAACTATATGCTACCCGCCGGAATAGACATTGATAAAGAAGGGCGAATTTACATTGTTGATCAATTTTTTCGTAAAGTTGACATTTATCGTCCCGTATCCGTGCCACCACTCTCCGAGATGAAGGCACAACAATAGAGACAGGTAGACACGAAAAAATTTCGTCTCTTTCAAAAAATTAGAGACTTATTTTTCTAGATTAACATGCCCCTAAATACCACTCAGGCTCTGCACCGCATGTACTGCAGCATGCGCAGCTACATCTATATCCGCTTCTTTTCCCGCTAAAGTTAAGCGGCCATAAGCACCTACCGCGCGCGCATCAACTAACGTGATATTCGCCGCCTTTTCTGCTTCATTGGCGGCATAAACGATATAACCCGCAGGCTCTGTTTCAAGAATAAACATACTATTGCCTGGTAATATCATTGATCCTCTGCGATTCTGGCGATTAATCAACACAGCATGATCCGGTGTAATCGAACGTACTATTTCACTCCAGGCAACGCGGCATTTTTGCCGTTCATTTTCTGCTGTCCGCAATGAATGCAACACAGCCCGCCCAGCTTCAAGAACATCACTCTGATCACGGTGATGAAATACCATAGAACCAAATGCACGCTCGACAACTTGTTGCCCAAGATGAACACGAGTAGCCTTTAACGCCACATCGGTTAAACGATGTATCGCCATACCCGGCGCAACTTCCATCCACAAACAAGCATCACCGGGAACAGGAAGAAAGCCTTGGGATACCGTTGCCATATAAGCGGCTAACTGCGGCTGCAACGAATCAATAAAAACATAGGTACGTAGTTTAATCATGCTGAATCTTGGCAATCACACCTTTACTCACTTTCTTTGAACATTTTGGTTATGCCAGTTTTTTATATTGCGTAAAAAAGCCAACCTATAAATTTTCTATACACTGACATTTTAGTGGCAACTTAAGCAGCGGCAGCTACCATAATATTTACAACTCGCCGAAAAAACAGCGCAGCAGACTATCCCAGCCTGCGAATCAGAGAACAAAACGTGGGATCAATTAAATCAATCAGGCCAAACACGACGAGATGTAATAAATCGAGGCCTGTCTTCAGCATTGTTTTTTTCAGCTACAATCGCCTTCACCTCATTTTCTACCACTGTATTTTTAACTTCTGCTTCAGTGGTAACATTTTTATTTTTAGGTTTTTTCGACTTGGAAACTTGTTTTTTAGCCGTAGCCATAATTCATCCTTACGATAATACTTTGTAACTACTCAGCGTATTCATCTTTTGCTTCATCTCGGCGTTGTTTTCGTACTCAGTCGGTTACATATTTCTATATGCGCCCTCTTTCCGTGCGAAAACGCCTTGATCTGAAGAAAAATCTAAACACTCTGAGTAGTTACAATACTTTTAGAGAGCTTGTACGATTCATATTTTTCGTGCAAAGGCCTCTTTTTAATCAAAGGTCCTTTTTTTCAGCAGGGACGAACTCATCTATCATCTGCGCATAACGCCACATATATTCACTCACTTCGCTTTCATCATTTTTCAGGTGAATCGTAATAGAAACATGAGTACGACCAAAGCTCATATCAGGATAATAATCTTCACTCTCTGCCAAGTCAGCAGCCTGATCTAAAAATTCTCGGGTTTCTTCATAATCTGAAAAATCGATACGTCGTTCAAGTCGCGCTGGTTTTTTACGTACAAGCCATTTCGAACTCATAAATGCCTCCTTTGGTAAAACTCAGGACTTCAGGAACTGCGCAAAAAGATTTGGAAACCTCGTACCATATATACTTTTTAAGGGGGGCAAGGCAATTATATCAACCTCACCCGCCCTTTTAATCAAGTTATATTACCGTCAAGAATTGGCTCAACTTCTTTGTGAGGACGAGCAATAATATGAGCAGATACCAAGCCATCACCAACACGTTCACAAGCATCAGCACCGGCACGAACTGCTGCGTTAACCGCTCCAGTTTCACCACGTACCAATACCGTCACATAACCTCCACCAACAAACTCCCGACCTATCAAGCGAACTTCCGCTGCTTTCGTCATCGCATCAGCAGCTTCAATAGCAGGAACCAAGCCGCGTGTTTCAATCATGCCTAAGGCAATACCGTAAGTTTCATTTGCCATGGTGTTACTCTCCTCTAGATGGGGGTGCTTAATAAATTATAAAGTTCGGTTCGTACCGTTTATGCTAAGCATAGGCTCAACTTCTTTGTGGGGACGGGCGATAATGTGCGCAGACACTAAACCATCACCAACACGCTCACAGGCATCAGCACCGGCACGAACTGCTGCGTTAACCGCACCAGTTTCACCACGCACTAATATAGTCACATATCCGCCACCTACAAACTCTCGGCCGATTAAACGTACTTCTGCGGATTTAGTCATTGCATCTGCTGCCTCGATAGCAGGCACTAAACCGCGAGTTTCTATCATGCCAAGCGCAATACCATAATTATTTTCGCTCATTGCCTTTTCTCCATCTTGATGAATTAAAAATTTCTAATACTTCTATATTGTTTCCAATTGATCGTTATCTACATCCCAACAATCAATAATTCCACCTACAGTCAGATCTGTTAATACCGTTGGGTCGCCACAGGCATAACGTCCCGCTGACCCACTCACTACAAAAACCCAGTTGCCTTCTCGGCATCCACAAAGATCCACGGCAACCTGGGTCTTGCCGTTAGCAGCACGCAAAACACGCAGACTGTGCTGATACAAACCAGGATGGCGTTGGGTACATACCAAGGAACCCACCACCTGCAGTATCTCCACTAAGATGGATCCTCATTCCAATAATCAATTATTCCAACAATAGTGAGATCACTGGGATACTCTTTGCTGCCCGCAGCCTCACGAGCAGCCGAACTTCCCACACACAAAACCCAGTCTCCTGCGGAACACCCTACGGAATCCACTGCAACCAGTCGAGTCTTGCCATCCAACACCACTTGCAAGTTTTTATGCGCCAGACCTGGTATGCGATTCGTTGAAACTAAAGGTTTTTCCACCTTACATATTTTCATTAGCTTGGGGCTCCTTAGCTTCTATTGATCTAATGGCAGAGAACATCCCACCGTTTCCACACAAGAATCAGCATTACAGTCTCGCACCATCATTAAAGTATGCAGCATGCCCTCGTCGTATAACGACTTGAAGCGATGCTTTAATGCGGCATCAAGTTGATGACAACGATTTACAGCACGCTCCCTAGCGCCAGGAACCTGACCGTGATAATCATTTCTGATAATCACTGGAATAGGCAAGCCGCGAGACACATTTAAGCCACTAAATATCTTGATACCAACATCCAGGTCTTTGGCGCCTTCTTCCACTGTCTTCAGATAGGCAAAATACGTTAAGTTGCGCAACTGTATTTCTTCGAACCCGATGCCCATACCAATAAAACACTCTTGATGGCCTATGTCCTTATATCGCCCGTTGTAATATTCCCGAACATAATTCACTTGCAAAATATTGTTATGAAATAGTTTCGTTATAAAACGCAACATACCTTCCGTAGGTGCAACCCTCTGCTTTTGTGCTACTTGTTTAATAAAGTCGTATATCGCCTCATCTGAGCGTCCTGCATTTACAGTTGCTTCATAGATATCATTACAATCGACGTAGCTTAATGAATCTATATCTCCACCAACATCAGGCAAATGAATACGTATCACATCGTTATCTGTATCGACACCAATCAACAAAAGATCGATGGAAGCACCACAGCAAAAAGTATTTTCAACGCCTTGCTGAAATGCTCGCAAGCGTGACAATGCGCCTTCGGCAGATTTCACAGCATCACTGCCGTGTGCCGCACAACCTTCGACACCAGGCGCACTTGAGCTGTAATGATAAACAGCAACCTTGAGATAGCGTGTCGCTGCATCCGAGCTGTTTGGTCTTGACTCTCGGTAACGCAACATTTCTGTCTCAACCCACTTTTGCAAGCTGTCATCAATATCAAACATGGCACCTGCGTAGGACTTGCGGCGTACTGACTTATAAGGCAGACGCAACACATATCGAATAACATGAGCCAAACGTCCATCCGCACAAGGCGATACATCAACAGTGTGAAAACCACATTTCCCGACAAACGTCTGAAAGCTTTCATCCTCTAAACCCGCCAGAGGCTGATCTACAAAAAACTCATCAGAGAAGCGACGAAAGGTTTCAAAAACACACCATACATAGAGCTGGCCAATGTCGACAGACTTAATCCACGAATCTGCCAACAAAGCCTCCGGAAGATCAAAACCCAATTGCTCTCTGGCGACTAATTGAGAACGAGATATAAAATCTTCTGTATGCTGCAAACCAGAAATCCGTTTCAAACAGGATTCTATATTTGCAAAAGCCTGCTTTACTTTTTGTTCGTAGCGATAAAGATATAAATTCTCATCGCCATTACTTGGCACACAACCCATTCCATCGGCACTGACACGCGACACAGCAGTTCGTACTACAGGCTGTGTACGCTGTAAAGGTCTTCTGCTTTTGGTTCTGGTATTAAACATTGCTCTCGTTACAACTCTCAATCGTCATTAAAGTTTTTAAATAAGCCGCCGGATACCGGTGAACTAGCCTCGAGCACCGCCTGATACCGTAACCATAGCGCCTTTTTCTGTGTTTCCACTACCGCCCGTCACTTTCGACTCACTGGGGGGCACGTCTTCATTACGCTTTAACTCTACACCGGGGATGGCACTCATTGGTCCGCGTATGGTCTGATTACGACGACTTGCCGAGCGTCCTTCAGTACCTGTTACATGCTTGCCTCGATCCCAATCATCACCCGTAATCTTCAAACCTGTTGAAATACCTTCGCCCGTTACACGAGAAACAGTATCATCCATTTTCTTTTCAACGGGCGCTTCATTCCGACGATTCGCGGACTTGAACTGCTCCGTACCTGTCACTTTTCCCTCAGCCAAAGAAAAAGTCCCGCTGATACGTCCCCCCTGTTCATAACTCGTACCTGTCACACTCGGCACAACTGCAGCAGCTGCCGGTGTGCTCGCATGGTTAGGTGAAACAATACTGAATGCCCCCCACGGAGCCTTGTCTGCGGGTTGGTGAAAATCACTCTCACCCACTTGGGCCGGTATCGCACCACACACATCCACTTGCTCATTGCCACCCAAGTAAGTTGTTCCGCTTACAGGTTGACAACTTCCTTTATCCGCTCCAGTCAAGCCAGACAACCCTGGTTGCAGACCGCTGATTTCACGACCTGTATTACCTTGCGGCAGCGGTGTTCTAATCTGAACAGCTTTAACATCTTTGGGTTTACAATAATCAAGCATTTGTTCAACACCCGTATAAGGTGTTCCTGTTACCGCTTCGCATGTCCCCGCCTCATTCCCAGTTACCGATTGAGATCTTGCCGGTTTTGAGCCTGAAATAGTTTGCCCACGCGTTGTTTGTGAATAACTCACCTTCGCACTACCTGGCTCAGGTCGGGACTGACAAAAATCATCGTATTGTTCACGACCCACATACTCGTCACCGGTAACGTTGCGACAACTGCCTCGCTCATCGCCAGTCACGCGCTCACTGCGTCCAACTTTTCCGCCACCTGTCACTTGAGAGCCACTGAATGTTTCTGTGGTTTGTACTTTTGCAGGCACGGCAGGTAAAGACTTAGGTGAGTCAGTTTGACAAAACTCCGTAAAAACCTCACTTGACATATAGTCCGTCCCTGTCACTGACTGACACAAACCAACTTCGCTGCCTGTTGTTTTATCACTATGATCCACTTTTGTACCTGTCATATCATTTTCGGGCTTAGGTCGCTTACGCCGTGCTGGTGAAGAGGCTACTGCTGCACCCTGAGAACCAATGGCGCTACGCTGTGCGCGTATACTGCGAGCCAATTGTCGACCAGACATCTCAGGGTTTTGGTGCTTTACCATTTGAGCAGAACTCAAGCCTTTGCGAAACACATCGTGTCCGCTTTTACCATGCTTCGCGAGCACTTCGCGACGTAAGCGAGAATTAATTCGACCCGTGCTACTCGGCGTGATCGTTTTTTGTTCTTGCCGACGACTTTTGTTTTTGGGTGTAAACAACGTTTGCGAGCTTACTGAAGATGATGCTCGATCTTCACAACCACCTTCGCCATTACAACCGCAACCACAATCTTTTTTCTGTTGCTCCTGTTTGCGAGCATTACGCACTCTATCCATCACACGTTGGCGATCAACAGAAGGAACACCCCCCTTACCTTGTGCAGACATCGCTTCTCTTCGCGCTTTAGATGCAGCGCGCCCATGACTGGCAGGATTTGCAACATTCGCCGATGAATGACGTACCACTGTAGGCGTAACAGAAGACGCGCGCGGCACCGCCGGAGCACTTACATTACTTTTGGCAGACAAAATATTTTTGCCATTAAATTGAGCTTGGCGACGCGCCATTGAGGCAGCGCGACCTGACAGCTTTTGCATGGCTTTCACTCCTTACTTAAACTCTCTAACCTTGTCGGGCAGGGGAGCTTCCTCCCCAGCCAGACTCTGCTTACCAGGACTTGGATTGAGCACGATAAACCACAAAACAAACGCCTTGGCTTTGCGTGTAGCTATCGTAGCCAATCAGTCTTACATGGTGATCAGGATAAGCTCGATGACAAGCTTCAAGCTCTGCCACAACAGGACCTAGTTCACGCTCACCAAAAAAAGGAAGCTTCCACATAGTCCAATAATGATCAGTTGCATTAGCTGGTGCTTCGTGCTCAATCGCTGGAGTCAAGCCTTGACTAAGCATATAGTTAATTTGCTCATAAACTTCCTCTTGCGTAAAAGGAGGCAGAAATGAGAAAGTTTCAAGCGTTGCCTGGGTACGATAATCACCCGTTTGTAAATCTGAATTCATAATTTTCTCCTACATTCTCTTCGGTAAACAGGGCTTATGATATATCCAACTTGTCAACTGTTTCGAATTCAAACTTGATCTCTTTCCAGGTTTCCATGGCGAGAGCCAGCTCAGGACTATGCTTAGCCGCACCCGTCAAGATGTCATTAGCCTCACGCTCTAATTCACGACCTTCGTTACGTGCTTTTACACAGGCTTCTAATGCAACACGGTTAGCCGCAGCCCCCGCAGCATTGCCCCATGGATGACCTTGTGTGCCGCCACCAAACTGGAGAATAGAATCATCACCAAAGATGCTAACCAATGCCGGCATATGCCATACATGAATACCACCAGAAGCCACTGCGAATACACCGGGCATTGAACCCCAGTCCTGATCAAAGAAAATACCGCGAGAACGATCTTCAGGAATAAAAGACTCACGGAGCAAATCAACAAAACCCAAAGTAGATGCGCGATCACCTTCCAGCTTACCAACTACTGTACCGGTGTGAATATGATCACCACCGGACAAACGTAAGCATTTTGCTAAAACACGGAAGTGAATACCATGCTTGGGATGACGATCAATTACCGCGTGCATTGCGCGATGAATGTGCAACAACATGCCGTTTTTACGACACCACATAGCCAATCCGGTGTTCGCCGTAAAACCACCTGTCAAGAAATCATGCATGATAATAGGCTGGCCCAATTCTTTAGCAAATTCTGCACGCTCATACATGTCTTCAGGTGTGTTTGCTGTCACGTTCAAATAGTGACCTTTAGTCTCACCTGTTTCAGCTTGTGATTTTTGTACCGCTTCTGCAACAAATTCAAAACGGTTACGCCAGCGCATAAAAGGCTGTGAATTGACGTTTTCGTCATCTTTGGTTAAATCCAAACCACCACGTAAGCATTCATAAACCGCTCGACCGTAGTTTTTAGCAGACAAACCTAATTTAGGTTTGATGGTCGCACCTAACAAAGGACGGCCGTATTTATTTAGCTTGTCACGTTCAACTTGAATACCGCTGGGTGGCCCCATACAGGTTTTAACAAAAGCAATTGGGAAACGAATATCTTCAAGGCGCAAATGCTTAAGTGCTTTAAAACCAAATACGTTACCAACCAATGAAGTTAATACATTTACAATTGAACCTTCTTCGAAAAGATCCAACGGGTAAGCTATAAAAGTATAGAAAGCATCTTTGTCCCCAGGTACATCCTCGATGCGATACGCTCGGCCTTTGTAGAATTCCATATCAGTCAACAACTCAGACCATACAGTACTCCACGTTCCTGTTGAAGATTCTGCAGCAACAGCAGCCGCACATTCTTCACGAGGCACACCTTCTTGCGGTGTTACCTTGAAACATGCTAATAAATCTGTATCCAACGGCACGTAGTCCGGTGCCCAATACAGGTCGCGATACTCTTTTACACCAGCATCATATTTTTTAGCCATAGTCAGTCCACTCCTGCTGTGGTTATTGAAAATTCTTAGCGTTTAAGACTAAACGATATATAAACATTAAAACCAATTGATAGTTTGAATCTTCTGCATTCATCATCCTCAATGAAGGTCAGCCTCCAGCAACGATTACTGGCAATCATCAATACTCTTGCACATTAACTCCACTAAACTTCTGACTCGACCTCAGAAAGACCGCTATAATTATCATGAGTTTAATTCTGACAAAACATTTCAGTAGCGACACCGAATAAGAAATAAACGTAGAATAATTCCCCAATATGGGATCAGCTGCTTTTTCGAACTCTAGCTGGCCATTTATTGTTTGCGGTATTCTTACTACCAGATCTGCTTTTTTTACGCGGGGGTTTTGCCTGTGTTCTTATTTTCGCTTTTTTCGGGACTACTCCAGCCTGCTTTCTACCTAAGCGGGTTTCAGGTACAGAATGATCGGGCTCAAAACCATCAATAATCGTCCGTGGTAATAATTTCCCAATCAGGTTTTCTATATCCGATAACACACCCACTTCATCTGCACAAACAAGCGAAATAGCCTCTCCAGACGCTCCGGCGCGCCCCGTCCGCCCAATGCGATGCACATAATTTTCGGCCACATCAGGTAAATCAAAGTTAACAACATGCGGCAACTCCGAAATATCTATTCCTCTTGCAGCAATATCCGTCGCAACCAGAATTTTTATTTCACCTGCCTTAAAACCAGCCAAAGCTCGCGTGCGAGTTCCCTGACTCTTATCGCCATGAATCGCTGCGGCATGAATTTTTTTTACGCCCAATTGTTTAACCAAACGATTAGCACCATGTTTGGTTCGCGAAAAAACCAAAACCCGATCCCAGTTATTTTTCCGAATCAAATGTGACAACAATCTGGATTTATCTTTTTTATCAACAGGGTGCATCCATTGCTTGACCGCAGAAACGGTGGTGTTACGAGGACTCACGTCGATCTCCACCGGATTATGTAACAAGCCTTTAGTTAATTTTCGAATATCGGGTGAAAATGTTGCAGAAAACATTAAATTCTGCCGTTTTTTAGGCAATAAAGCCAGTATCCTACGAATATCCTTGATAAAACCCATATCCAGCATGCGATCCGCTTCGTCAAGCACTAAAATCTCCAGGTCGTTAAACTTGATCGCATTTTGATTATATAAATCCATTAAGCGACCCGGAGTTGCCACCAGCACATCAACACCGCGTCGTAATTGCATCATTTGAGGGTTTATTTTAACGCCACCAAATACCACACTAGAATGCAAAGAAAGATATTTGCTATATTGTTTAACACTTTCATGAACTTGTGCCGCCAGCTCTCGGGTCGGAGTGAGTACCAGAGCTCTCACTCTATTTGGCTGCGCATTCCGCCCTTTAGCAAGACGTTGCAACAGCGGCAAAGTAAAACCAGCGGTTTTTCCTGTCCCCGTTTGCGCAGCAGCCATCACATCCCGCCCAGAGATAATGGGAGGAATGGCCTGAATTTGTACAGAAGTAGGCTCTTCATAGCCTTTGTCACTTAGCGCACGTAACAGGGTTTCAGATAAACCAAGAGAAGAAAATGTCATAACTAACCTTAATATTATTATTGTTCTAACTACTCAGCGAGTAATTAAAATTAATCGTAACTGCTTAGATTGCTCCTGAAGTTCGTCAGGTCAAGGCGAAAAATGTGAGTTTACAGGTGTAAATGATCATTTTTTAACGCTGAGATGACGAAGTTCAGGGGCAAGCTGAGTAGTTACATAATTGTTTGGTAACCATTCAGGGGGTAGCCTGAACCGTTATATTAATTAACCCGATGCTTCCCGAGCATTGCGGCCAAAACTTTCATATTGATTGGCTTAGGGAGAAAGTCATCCATTCCGGCATCCAGACATTTCTCCTTATCACCCGCCATATTGTTTGCTGTCATTGCAACAATTATACGATGAATATCCTCGCCTTGCTCCAGAATTCTGATTTTTTGCGTCACTTCATAACCACTCATCACGGGCATCATGCAGTCCATTAAGATGATGTCGTATACGGTGCTTTTTATTTTAGAAAGAGCCGCTTTACCATTGCCTGCAACATTCACTCGGCATCCCATTTTTGTTAATAGGCTTCTGGCGACGATCTGATTCACCTCATTATCATCGACAACAAGCACATCAATATCGAAATCATATTGTTTATTTTTCTCAATCGACCCTTGCTTGTTATCGCGCTCTATATTCTGTTTCGATACCGTTGATAAGGTCCGCCATAACTTGGAAGCCTTGATCGGTTTGTCTATCCATGCACACGATCCCAAATCACCTTCCCTGAGTTCTGGATTACAAAAAGCTGACGCCAGCACAACAATGGGAATCGTTGCAGCACAAAGATCATTCGTAACAGGATCTATTTCTTGCCGCCATTTATTACTATATATGTCTGCATCAAGCAGAATACAATCTGGTTTCGCACCCTTCAGCCTATTTTCCCACGTATCCGCATCTGCGTATACGGCATCACAACCTTCAATAATTTCTCTCACAATCAAGCGATCTATAACGTCCGTTGACAAATAGAGCACCTTTAATCCAGACAAATCAGTTTTTTCGGCGACAGGCCTGCTCTCCAAAAGTGCCAGAGAAACAGAAACCGTAAACTCAGACCCAGAACCTACCAAACTGGTAACCGCAATATCTCCACCCATTAATTCAATCAACTCGTTGCTAATCGACAAACCCAGCCCGGTCCCACCATATTCGCGGGTTGTAGATGCGTCAGCCTGGGTAAAGGGATCAAAAATTTTTAAAGTTTGCTCTTCGGTCATGCCAATGCCAGTGTCACTGATACAAAATAAAAATGTAACTGTTTTATCAAACACGCTCCCATCTATGTTCATGTAAACATAACCCTGACGGGTAAATTTAATGGCGTTACCAACCAGATTGGTTAATATTTGCCGCAAATAAGTTGCATCGCCAATAATCGTATCAGGTAGCGTAGCCGCATAACGGACTCTCAGTTGAACGCCCTTGCTGTGCGCACTGTGTGCGAGACTTTGCCCTATATCGTCCACCAAATCATGCAAGTTCGTCGGCTGTAAATCGAGTGACAATTTCCCGGACTCAATCTTTGAAATATCAAGTATATCGTTAATAAGCGCTAATAAATTATTCCCGGAACGAGATATTAAATCGACGTAGCCACGCTCTTTTTCAGCAAGAGAAGACTGCTTCAAAACATCACTCATTCCCAGTATCGCATTCATGGGCGTTCTGATTTCATGCGACATAGTGGCCAAAAATTGCGACTTAGCCGTGCTTGCTGCATTGGCTCGGGATAAAGCTTCCTGCAACATATCCAGCACCTTATTATAGCGTAAAGCGATCTGTCCAGCTTCCGTAAAAGGATCAACAGGCACCCGCAAATCAATATTCTGTGTCCTCGCTTGCAAGTCCAGCACGTCTACCAGGGTTTGTATTTCATTCGTTGCTTTATGCTCAGCGACATTCAGCCCCATAACTTCATCCGCAACAGCAACACGAAAGGGCAGTACGAAATTAATCAATTTAAAAAGAACATAGGCCACCCCAAATGCCCAAACAAAATTAACCAAAACGCCAACAACTTGAATCCACAGCTGCTGTTCAAACGTTAACCCCGTCAGCAACAGGCTACGCTCAGCAAAGAATGCAACGGCAATCGTTCCCCATGCACCTGCCGCACCATGCACACCCACGACACCAACCACATCATCCAGTTGACATTTCAGCAGTAAATATTCGGTAAATAACATCACCAACGCACCAACCGCACCAATAATGATAGAATCTGTAGGTGATACCACATTACAACAAGCTGTAATCGAAACTAAACCCGCCAACGCACCATTCATCAACTTGCTACAATCGGCATAGCCTGAAACGAACGACACAACAATCAATGCCGTAATAAGGCCAGAGCCACCAGACAAAAAAGTATTTAACAAGATTTTGGGGATATCAGAAGTGAACCCACCCGCACTACCCCCATTAAACCCTATCCAGCCTACCCACAACAACAACACACCAAGCATAGACAAAGGTAAATTATTACCTGTAATTGTATTGTAGGTACCGTCCTCGTTAAAACGACCCAAACGCGGACCCAGGATAATAATCGCAGCCAATGCGACCCAGGCACCCGTGCTATGAACAACCAGGGTACCTGCAAAATCAATAAAACCTATTGCGGCTAACCAGCCCTGAGGGAGACCAACATCCAGTCCATTCCAGGCCCAATGACCAAACACAGGGTAAATCAATGCCGATATAACAATGGTAACAATGATATATCCCCTAAATCTCATTCGCTCTGCCACCGCTCCCGAAACTATGGTCGCTGCCGTACCGCAAAACATCGCTTGAAATAAGAAGAATGTAACCTGATCGTCGCTGATCCCAATAAAAAAACTTGAGCTGTCACCACCAAACAAGCCGTAATGACTTGCGCCAAACATAAGAGTAAAACCAAAACACCAAAAAATAATAAAAGATACACTGAAATCGGTCAGATTTTTTATCGCAACATTAATGCTGTTTTTCGCACGAGTGAGACCACTTTCGAGAGCCAAAAAACCAGGCTGCATCAAAAATACCAAACCTATACAGAGAATGATCCAGAGTTGATCAATGCTATCCTGCATTTATGCTAATAACCTATTGTTGTCCATAACATAGGGGATTATCGGCTTAGCACATCAAATCTTCAGGTTTCCCCGAAACATACTATTTTACTGCCCTCCGCCAGGGTCTTTTTTTTCGTCTGGTGGTAAACGCCATGCCACAAACAAAGCGGCAAGCACGATCAAAACACCTAAGACAAAAATAGAACCGGTTGGATCTGCGCCTATTGTCGTTGCATAGCTATAAATGCCCACCGCGAACAGCATTGCAAGATTTTCGAAAAAATTTTGAATCGCAATTGCCCCGCCACTACCGATCGTCTTATGTCCGATCTCCTGTAACGCAGCATTCACCGGAACAACAAACAAGCCTCCGGCCAAACCACTTAAAAATAAAATAATTCGTGCAGGCCAAAGCGCATCGACAAAAGACAAAGCGACAATAAATACACCCATCAGGTAAGCGGCCCATCGTGCTCGACGTAAATGCTCAAGAGGAATCAGTTTCGGTACTAATGCGGCACCTGTAATAATACCTATCGCGACAAACAGCGTCAGCTCGGCAACATCACTGGCATTTTGCGACAATAAAACCAGCGGCGCCCAGGCAACAATCAGCACACGTAAAACAGCGGAGGCAGCCCAAAATAAACTGGCTCCAAGAATAGCAAAGCGAGCTCGATCCGAGAGAAAAAAGCTTTGTATTGTTTTCTTAAACTTGGGGATCGCCGCTCCCGGTGCCGTACCACGGGCAGGCAACCTGGGTATAAGAAAAGTAATTAATATAGACAACCCATAAAACACCAATACGCAATATAAAGCACCCTGTATCGACCAATCTGCCAATTTAGCACCTATAAAAGTCCCCAAAATAATTGCAAAAATAGTCGCTCCCTCAATCAAACCATTCGCTTTAACTAAAGATTGATGCCCAACCATCTCGGGTAATAAGCCGTATTTAGCAGGACCATAAATCGCAGCACCCACGCCAACAATCGCGTAGGCCACGATCGGCTCCACGGCAAACAAGATCAGCACCACACCCAGAGCTTTAAAAATGTTACCTATGATAAGCACCCAGGGTTTAGGCCATTTATCCGCAAAAGAGCCCACCCAGGGCGCTAACAAAACAAACGCAACGAGGAATGAACCTTGTAAAGCGGGAATATACCAACCTGCTTCCTGGTTGTTGATCATTACCATGGAGATGATCGTAAAAAGAATGGCATTATCTGCAAAAGCAGATAAGAACTGTGCTACAAGTAGCGCGTATACACCCTTATTCATACGTCTACCTTGGCGGTATCCGCAATAAACTGAGCAACGCCTTGGTAATCTGTTTTACCTGTACCCAATACTGGCATCTTTTCGGCGATCACCATTTTTTTGGGTACATTAAGCTCTCCTATGCCCTGCTTCTTTGCTTGGGTCAGAATGCCCTTGCGTGTTGCTTCTTGATACGTTGTCAACAATATCAATTGCTCACCTTTTTGCGCATCAGGAACAGCAATAACGGCATGTTCATGTTGAGGCCACGTAGTAGCAGCCAATTCTTCAACCGCAGCTAAAGAAACCATTTCACCGCCAATTTTCGCAAAACGCTTTGCTCGACCACAGATTCGAATAAAACCATCATCATCAATCGTAACGATATCGCCTGTGTCATACCAACCGTCGCCATGCATCGAAACAGGAGGTACCAACACCCCCGGCTTATCATGTAAATAATAGCCCAACATCACATTGGGTCCTTTTACATATAAACGCCCGCCAACATCGATACCCGGCACCGGTTCAAGCTGATATTCAATACCCGGCATTAAGCGTCCAACACTGCCTGGTTGATTATCCATGGGGGTATTCGTCGATAAGCCGGGGCTGGTTTCAGTGGCACCATATCCTTCAAATATACGTACACCAAATTTTTCAGACCAAATGCGCCGAGTCTCTTCTTGTAATTTTTCCGCACCCGCAAAAACATAGCGAATACTATAAAAGTCATAAGGGTGTGCAAAGCGTGCATAGCCTGAAAGAAAGGTATTTGTACCAAAAAGAATCGTTGCATTCGTTTCGTAAGCGATCTCAGGCACAATACGGTAATGTAATGGCGAGGGATAGAAAAAAACTCGCATTCCAGATAGCAAAGGTAATAAGGTTCCTGCGGCTAACCCGAAGGAATGAAACAAGGGCAACGCATTGAGAATAATATCCTGACCTGTAAAATCAACTCGAGCTGCCAACTGTCCTCGATTCGCCAATAAATTAGTATGCGATAAAACCACCCCTTTAGGTGTGCCCTCAGAACCGGAGGTAAATAACACCACTGCCGGATCACTCGACTTGGCATTCGGACAATAATTATTGTAGGTCCAACCTGGAAACCACGCAGATAACCAACCTCTCAATTTATCAAGAGTCGATATTGACTTAGCCAGGTCTTCCAAATAAATAAATTTAACTTTATCGCTCAGACTTTCCACCACGGACTCAAGTTTTGCTAACTGAATAAATCGCCGAGAAGTAATTATATTATCTATATTTGCTGTTTCGCAGGCTTTGAACATACCGTCTATTCCAACGGTATAATTTAACATCGCTGGAATTCTACCGAAAACCTGTAAGCCCATAAATACTGCAACCGTGTTTACCATGCTGGGCAATAACACACCTACATTTTCTTTACGTTGGGTCACTCCCGCTATAGCTTTCCCTATTACAAAACAGCGCGTAATTAATGCCTGATAATTTAGCGGTCGACGCTCAATATCTTCTACAACCACATGATTTCTACCGTGTATTTTCTCTGCATCCACTAAAGATTGAAACAACGTACGATGAATATTACTTGTGGCAAACATCATTTCGGTCATAATGTCCGCTAACAATCTCCCCGCATATTTTCTACGAGCTTTGCCTTTCAATTCTTCTGGGGGAGTAATTTTTTGCGGCGGTAATACCGTTATTGTAATATCAGGAAACCAACGTAAGCGAACACGTCCTTTCAAACGTGAAAATGGCGTATATTGTGCGCCCTCAATACGAATTACAACAACGGTCGCTTTAGTTTTGTCTGCGATCAAACCAGGGCCATCGAAAATTTTCATTAACGCACCGGTCACGGTAATTCGCCCTTCTGGAAAAATTACGACACGATTACCCTTCTCCAAAAAGCGTATCATTGACTTAAGTGACATTGGATTAGTCGGATCCATCGGAAAAATTTTCACGAATTTGAATACATACTTCAGAAGTCCGTGATTCGCCATGTGTGAATTAACCGCAAAGGTCAAATTCCCCGGCAGAAACAAAGCAAGCAAAACAGCATCGAGAAAGGAAGTATGATTCGCGACAATGAGGACTCGGTCATCCAAACCCTGAAAATTTTCCAGTCCCTGGAGATCAACCCGATAAAGCTTCGCGAGTATTTTCTTAAGTAATGATTTTATCATCTGGCCCTGTCCCTTTAGCTTTATCGTCCACACTACGCATGCAAACAATATTGGCTTATCAACCTAAACCTTAAGCCTTTTTTAGAATAATCGGAATGATAATCTGGAGTGGTTAATTTTTATCCTTTGCTGCATAATTCCAGTATATTATGAGCTATTCAACAACAAATCGTCCACTTAACCAATTCCAAACGAGTTTTCTCATTTTTGGTTTAGGATCTGCATTGGCGCTTGTCGGCTGGTTGCTTGGCGGGACGGATCTCATGGTAACAACGATCAGCTCAATTATAGGCTTGGTTATCCTTGTCCCTTATGTCTCACCCTTTTTAGTTTTACACCTGCACAAAGCCGAGGCGTTAACTGTGGTTGATTCGCCTAGCCTCTATGCGCTGGTTAGCGATTTAACAATCACAGCGGATTTGTCGCACCAACCAAAAATCTATTACATACCCTCCAGAATAATGAATGCATTCACGGTCGGCTTAAAAAATAATGCCAGCATTGCAGTTACAGATGGGTTGCTACGCCACATGAACCGGCGAGAACTCAACGCAATATTAGCGCATGAAGTCAGTCATATCAAAAATCAGGATATGCGGATAATGGCAATCGCCGATGCCATGACACAACTCATTCGACTCATGTCAGTCATAGGATTATTATTGTTACTTTTTAGCTTCCCTTTATCGCTGTTTATTGAGTTCGCTATTCCATGGCTGGCTATAATATTGTTAATTGTCTTACCCGGCATATCAACATTAATGAAGATGAAATTATCGCGCACTCGGGAGTTTGAAGCCGATCGCACTGCAACAATATTGACTCAAGATCCGCACGCTCTGATCTCCGCACTTAATCGACTTGAGTATCGACAATGGCGCTGGTTAACCCAATATTTTTCATTTCCCAACAACAACTCAACACTGTCACAACTCAGCACACACCCTGAAACGGATCAGCGTATCGAACGACTTAAAATGCAAGCGACAGAAATGCAGCACACTATAAAACCGATCAGCACCTTTGAGCTGAGCAGACTCATGCCTCGCCATGTATGGGAACTCAACAAAAGAACTTTAATGTACTCAAAAAACGTGGGAGAACAGAAGTAATATGAATTTACTCATGCTTTTCTACAAGACATAAAAATTAATACCAACCCCGCAATAACAAATGGGATACTCAACATCTGGCCGGTATTTAACCACAGATCCGTGGCATAAGTGGCCTGTTTGGTTTTATAAAACTCAATGACAAAGCGTGAAGAGAAGACACACACGAGAAAAGCACCGATAATAACCCCGCCATTACTACGTAATTTTTTATAAAGCATCACCAAGACAATAAACGTAATCGCATAAGACAACGATTCATAAAGTTGAGTTGGGTGGCGTGGCAAAGAGTCTATACGCTCAAAAATAATCGCCCATGGAACGGTTGTGGGCTGACCAATAATTTCGGAGTTAAACAAATTACCAATTCGTATAAAACAAGCCGCTAACGCAGCGGGAATGGCGATACGATCCAATAGCCACAAATAGGTTTCTGAGGATTTTCGTTGGTACAGATAGAGAGCCAACAACACACCAATAGCGCCACCATGGCTGGCCAAGCCTCCCTTCCATATCGCAAGTATTTCTAAAGGATTACTGAAATAATAACCCGGATCGTAAAATAAAACGTGTCCTAGCCTGGCGCCGATAATGGTACCCAACAATAAGTGCCAAAGTAATCGATCCAGTTTTTCCGGATCTTGCTGTTCTTTTTTATAGATCATCACCATGATCTGATAGCCGATCAAAAAACCGCCCATAAACATAAGACCGTACCAATGTATCTTCAACCCGCCCAATGAAATCAATACGGGGTCCATATTCCAAGTCATAAAATCCATCGGCTTCCTTTCATATTTTAACTTTATTTTCATTAGCTTACATGCTAAGAACAGCTTTAACAAGCGAATGACCTGAGATGATAAAAACTGCCGTAAGACACACATAACTGCTATATTAGCGCCCTAACAATTTAACTATAATATAGCCGTGGCAGTTTAAACTATGAGCACACCGCTCTATCGACATATAAAATTATTTTTAGGTTTGGGTATTTTTTTGGCTTTGTTGGTCTTACTGGCTGCTGTGCTGGTCGCCTCTGAAGCCGGCCTCAGTCTATGGCAACAGTTACAAGACGAACCGGCCTGGTTACTCTACAGTTACGCAGGCGGACTGGGCTTATTTATCTTGCTCAGTATTTTTATTTTATGGCAATTTTTCAAACCTCAAAAACAAAATAAACCCATCGACGAGCCTACCCCAGCAACTGAAGAAGCCGTTAAAACGCGCATTGATAAGGCGTCAGAAGCAGGCATTGATGTTGAGGCCGCACAAGCCGAGCTTGCAAAATTAAGCCAACGCCAAGCGACGGGGGAAGTGCATGTGGCCGTTTTTGGGGACATAAGCACAGGAAAAAGTGCGCTAATCAAAGCGCTTGCAGGTGTCCATGACATCGCTATTGGCGTTGAAGGGGGTACCACTCGTGCTATTCAGCACTATTCGTGGCAAAGCTCGGCAGGAGATAAATTGGTACTCACGGATATGCCCGGCTTAAACGAAGCAGCAGGTCAACTCAATAGCATTTCTCAGGAAGAGGCACTGCGCGCTCATATTGTTATTTATGTTTGTGATGGCGACTTAACCGCAAGTCAATTTGTCGAACTGCAAGCCTTGTTAAATCTCAAAAAACCGCTGGTCATTGCCGTTAACAAATCGGATCGTTACAACACAGAAGAGCTTCAAATGATCGCAGATCGACTCCGTCAACGCATCAAAAACCAAGCTGAAATCGCTATTGTTAAAGCAGGTGGAACAGAAGAAATTACCCGTGTCCATGCTGATGGCCGCGAAGAAACCATTACTCGCGAACAGGGCAATGATATCGGCTCCCTGAGAACCGCGTTACAACACATTATCGATGACGATTCAGAAATCATGGAGAATTTACGCGACAGCACTGTATTTATGCTGGTAGCACATAAGCTCAAACGCTCTGAGATCACACACCGAAAAACGCAAGCAGAAGCCACAGTAAAAAGTTATACGCGTAAAGCGATAGTCGGCGCCCTTGCCGCAGTCAGCCCAGGCACTGACATTATTATTCAAGGTTATTTAGCCATTAGCATGGTAAAAGAATTATGCACGCTCTTTGGTGTGCCCGCACGAAAAATAGATATGGAACGTTTTCTCGACCTCAGCCAATCCCATCTTGGCAAAACAACGCCTTTACTCCTTGCTGTCATCGGCAATGGACTCAAAGCATTTCCCGGTATAGGTACACTCGCAGGCGGCATCGTTCATGCGGTAGCCTATGGCATGATTTTTGAGACGCTGGGTCGATCGATTATTCAAACATTGGAGTTACGTGGTGAATTACTCCCTGAAGTCACCGCAAACTCATTCAAGGAGAATTTAAGTGAAGATTTGGAAGCGCGTACGCAACGCTTTGTCGGATTGGCGCTCGAAGCCGCACGCAATAGCAAAACTTGACGATGAGCAAGAAAAAGGGGACGCCCATCTCCAGCTCGCGCTGGAGAGTCTTAATGAGCTATTAAACGACACTCGCATTCCCGCTGAAGTTAGAAACAGTCTTACCGATGACTATGCCCAGGTTGAAGCTATGCTCGACAAATTGGCGCATGGCCATCTGCATATTGCCGTTTTTGGCAGAGTCAGCGTCGGCAAGTCTTCTATTCTCAATGCCTTGCTAAACCAAGATCGTTTCAGCACCAGCCCACTTCACGGAGAAACCAAACGGCCGGATATGGCCGCGTGGGACAGTTACGATGCCGGGGGCATCTACTTGATCGACACGCCCGGGATTAATGAAGTAGACGGTATTGAACGAGAAAAAATGGCGCACGAAGTGGCCTCCCGTTCTGATCTGATACTGTTTGTTGTAGACGGCGACTTAACCGATACAGAATTACAATCGCTGCATACTTTAGCCACGCATCGCCGCCCTATTCTACTGGTACTCAATAAAATGGATCGTTATACAGCGCGTGACAAAGCTGTATTATTAGCTTCGTTAGAACAACGAAGTCAAAACATAATCAACCCGCGTCATATTGTTTGTGCCGCAGCTCAACCTGCTTCTAAAACGGTCATTCTGGTTAATGAACAAAATGAAGAAATTGAATCCACACGCCGAGACCCCGTAGACATCACAGACCTCAAACAACATTTATGGGACATTCTTGAAGCGGAGGGTAAAACTCTGGCGGCTTTAAATGCCAGCCTGTTTGCGGATGATCTAAACGAACAAGTGACACAACGTGTCATGGCCGCCCGCAAAACGGTCGCGGAAAAAGTAGTACGCACCTATTGCATAACCAAGGGTATCGCTGTGGCCTTTAATCCGGTACCGATAGCTGATTTGCTTGCCGCAGTATTAATTGACAGCACCATGATTGTCCACCTGTCCAAAGTATATGGCTTCCCCATCACCCGTAACGAAGCCCAATCTTTAGTCGCTACCATTGCCGCACAAATGCTCGCTTTGATGGGTACGGTGTGGGCCGTTAATCTTATTTCATCAGCACTTAAAGCCAGCAGCGTCGGCATCTCTACCGCCGTCACTGCCGGTGCTCAAGGCGCGATTGCATATTACAGTACTTATGTTGTCGGACAAGTTGCACAACACTATCTGGCCAACGGAAAAGCCTGGGGCGAAGGCGGTGCCAAGCGAGTAGTACGCGAAATTCTAGATAACGTTGACAGAGACTCCATTGTGGCGCAAGCACGAAGCGATATATTAGCGCATCTTAAAACCTGAAGGGTTTGTAAAAATTAGTGTAACTACTCAGCGTGTTTATATTTTGCTTCAGATTAAGACGTTTTCGCACGGAGAGAGGGCGCACCCCAAGAGTACTTGGTCGCAGTGCTCGGGCGCATATAGGAATATGCAACCGACTGAGCACGAACACAACACAGATCTGGAGCAAAAGATGAATACGCTGAGTAGTTACAAATGAGTTTGCATTTATGGGTAACAGACAAATTCCTTAAAAAAATGCCAGGAAAAAACTTCTCTTACTACCTAAGAAGTCCAATATTCATTAAATATGTTGGTTGCGCCCAGGGCTGTTTGAAACAACTTTACAAAAACTAAAGTCACTAACTGGCCGTGCTTCAGCTTCATTTCAAGGAAGTTATTACGTACCCATGCCAACATTTTCAATTAATTTGAGAGTTCGTT